>Ga0180302_10000281_pt1 | contig 21286 bp, 22 predicted proteins | sample GuaBasSediGuay17_FD_121794 | JGI IMG/M metagenome (GOLD analysis project Ga0180302, IMG submission 121794) | Subseafloor sediment microbial communities from Guaymas Basin, Gulf of California, Mexico - Guay17, Core 4571-4, 12-15 cm | ecosystem: Environmental > Aquatic > Marine > Hydrothermal... | reverse complement strand
CCCAGACCTTATTATAGCTTTCTCAAGAACTTCCCAATCCGCAAGCGGATAAAACTTTATCTTTTTCATATTTCCTCAACCAGAATATCCTTTACCTTTTCCTCAGAAAGAGAAATCCTACCCCTAGCGACATACTCCTTCCTTTCTGGAACTTCAACGACGATTTCAAGCCTGATTGGTATCTCCACAGGTTTATATTTCCTCTTCCCTTTCTTCCTGACTTCCATTTTTCCCGTCTTCCAATTCAATATCAAGTAGCCCGTGAATTTCTTTTCCATCATAGCTTTTCAATAAGAGTGTTTTCAGATAAGAACTTGAGGAAATCATTACTCAGCTTTTCCTTTCTATCAAACCAGAACTTCGTTACCTTACCCCAGCATAATTTACATACCAAGCTCTTATTGACTTTCTTCTTTCTAATTTCATTTGCCATTTTTTTTCCGAGAGGTTTCATTTCAAAGAGGAAATGCTGTGGGTTTACGAGGCACTCTACGTATATGGCACAGTGTCTACAAATTCTCTTCCCGCAGAACATACATTTCCCTATCGGTATGGTTTCCTTACAAATCTCACATAGTTCTACCATTTTCTTTTTATAAGCTTTCAGTTAAAATAGCTTTTTCTCCTCTTTTCTTCCAATAAGCACCGATAAAAATTACCCGCCCATTTTCCACCTTTACTATGATATCCTCTGGAATTAGGGTTTCACTCACAAAGCCACATTCCTCGTGTTTCAGTAAGAAATAGTCACCCATTTCACTATCAACAATATTTCCCCAATATATGCTCGGTTTCCCCTTTGCGTTCTTAGTGCTTATTGTGTAGGTATTGTATTCTTCGATAACGAAGCTCATCTCTTTTACTAGTTTCTTACACTTTGGGCATAAAAAATAATATCCGTCCTCCATCTTAGAGATTATAATCTCACCTCAAATTTCACAACATATTTTTTACATCTTTTATCATACTCCCATTTTATCCTTTTTGGTCTTAACTCATCAAGAATGTTTATTATTGTTTTTATGTCGCTTGCCTTACCCCTTAACGTTACCTTAACACTAGCCATTTTTCATCTCAAACTAAAATTGTTAAGAAATCACGAGTTTCCTCGTCTGACAAATCAAAGTTATGCTCTTTAAGTTTATCCATTAGATACTTTTTGGAAAAAACGGGACGAATTCTCCTTTCTTTAAGGGGTTTATCATAATCCTTTATCGCAATTAACAAGAACTTTTTCAACCTCTCCTCATCATCTATAATAGAGCTAAGATATTTTAGCGTCTCCTTATCCCCTTCGAAGTAACAAATATCCGCCGATTCACAATCAAAACAGCGAGGTTCTCCCCTTTCTAGAACCTCCCTCTCTTCCTCTTCCTCACCATCTTCATTTATAAAACAATAGACCGTAGCTCGCTCCATTTCATAAACTTGTAAGCACCCACAGTTCAGACAGATATAGGGCATTTTAACCACTAATAATGAACATCTACGGGGACAACCCAAACATCTAAATCTTCGTATTCCGACTTATTACCCCACTTGGTAAGAGCTTCCTTCAGATGTTCGATGTCCCTTATTCCTTCCCCATCGTTATCATAGAGCCATATAAATGAACCGCTATACTGCCCAATAGAGTAACAGCGGAATCTGAACTTCCAATTCCCCATCAACTTCTCAAAATCCCAATTTTCCTTATCCCCGATTTCCTTGAGTTCCTTCAGATTTCTTTCAAATTCGGATTTCTGCCACTCCCACGCCTTATCAACTAGCTTTATACCTTCTTCTGTCATCAACCTTACCGCTGGAGGTAAATTCCCCCACCTATTCTTCCCATAAAAGGGAAAATTCTCATTAAAGAGAGCGTAGCCGTCGAACGGGTGGTAACCATCTTCCCCTACTAAAACATTTTCTAAGATTTCCCTCGCCCTTGCTAGAGCTTCCTTCTTTGTTCTAGCATACACTATTAACCTTATTACCATATGCATTTTCCATCACACTCTACAAGCTTTCAGATAAGGTTTTACTCAATACCTTACGGTAAATTTCTGGGTATTTCTCCGCAACCTCCTCTAAGGAATAAGCTTCTATTTTCCTTCCCTTTCTCTGAATTAAAACTAAGTTCGCAGAACGAATATAAAAATACTTTATGCTCATTTCACACCCCGTTCCTTATCTTTAAAATCTTTATTTTAGGGGATTTAAGTTTTGCTATATTTTCATAATCCCCGTCTTTCGTGAGGACAAAAATTACCTTTCTAAATTTATTGAACTCCTCAACCTTCAAATCGGTTTCAACTTCCCCATCGGTGAAAATAATAGCGACCTTATTGTAACAACCTACTTTATTACAGTATTCGAGGAAAGACCTTAACCTAGTCCCACCGAACCCCTTCCTCCCTCTCAAGAAGTCCAACGCCTTCTTTATCGAACTTACCCTTCCCTCAAAAACCTTTGTAACCTCGCATTCCCAAATCACTATGGTGTATCTTGGTAACCTCACGGTTTTCAGAATGCTATAAACCTCATTCAAAAATGATTTGTATTCGTGATGACCAATACTCCCCGAACTATCAATCCCAACTATTACCTCTGGAGCGGAAGTTTCATAATCCTGAGAAGGGAGGTTTCCGACTTGCCTGAAACCAGCAACGTGTAGGGATTGGAGAATATCGCTTACCTTCCTCCAAGTCCAATCCCCCTTGAAGACCTCTATTATTTCCTCTCTCAACTCCTTCTTCCAATTCCTTACTTTCTTAAATAGATGTTGATATATATACTCAGCCCCACTAGGTATATTTCCTCTCTGTTTGGCAAGAGTATAACCCTTTAAAACGGCATCTCTTATCTTCTTAGCCAATTCCTCTTTCTTCTTCTTATCCAACTTCTGAAAGAACCTTTGGAAATAGTAATCTGGATATATATTTTTGAAAATGAATTTCATTCCCTCATCTTGGACTTTCTTATCCACCTCATCTGAGAATTGTTTCCACTTCTTAGCAAAATCTTTTAAAATATCTTTTGGATTAGTTGTTGGTTCTGGAATGTTGAGGTTCGATAGGGTTTTGTTCAACCTTTTATACAGCATATCGTATATTTCTAAATGAGTGTATTTCCTCACGTCCTTATCCCTTAATTCCTTGAATTTCTCTGGGAAGATTAGCCCTTCCCTGAAATTCCAACCTATCTGAACTTCCTCATAGGTTAAGGGATTAACAATTACATCTTGGGATATGTTCATCAGAAAAGCGTCCCTGTTCGAATACTTTTTCATAGTTAAATGGTGGAATAGAGCAAGGTGCTTTAGCTCGTGTAGATAGGAGAATAGACAATTCCTAAACTCGGAGGTTTGGAGGAACTTAGGATTAATGTAAATATGCTCCCCATCAGTAGCCATAAGGGGAATAACTTCGGTAAAGATATGTTCGAGATTTAATACCAAGTCCGTGTAGAATGGGAAGTCCCTAAAAACGGTAAATTTTATTTTGCTCAAAACTTGCTTAGCGTCCATCTTTAAAATACCAAGTATAGGGTTCTTTTAACTATATCTGTCGGGAGGTTATCAACAATTTTCTTCCTTAAGTAATCTACCCCGTGTTCAATTTTGATGAGAGAGAGTAATAATGCCGAAAGTTCTATTACGTCATCGCTCACAACCTCAACAAACTTAGGAACTTTACTCTCCACCCCTTTTTCCTTAACGTGCTTTGCTATTAAGGTTATTATCGCATATTTTTCTTGGTTTGAAAGTCCTAAGAACTTCTTGGGATTTGTTACGTATAGTTTGTAGTCAAGCTTGCTCATAAGTTGTAGGTAGTTGTAAAATTTACTTGCAGTTGTTTTATGTAATGTGCCAAAGGAACATAACCTTATGTAATCCAAATCGGTTTCCCCTTTAATCATATCGCTTAAAATTTCCCAGCTTCTTGGAGTGGTGCTTTGCTCCATTTCTTCCTCATCTTCCTTATACAACTCCTCGAACAGCTTAACGAAACTTATTATCCTTGTGTCTATGTTGTTCTTCACAGCCCATTTAATCCATTCCTCTACGCTAGGGACACCCACCTTTAGGAAAACTAATCTATTGATTAGTGGTTTTGGTATGGGGTTCGCACTAATATTTACGTCTAAAGGATTACCCGCACATACTATTAGCACGTCATCGCTTATCTTCCATTCCCCAACTTTCCTTTGCAAGGTTATCTCGAATGCTGTTGATTGGAGGTTTGGAGAAGCCATATTTATCTCATCTAGAAAGAACACGCCCATAGCGTCTTTTTTGCTAATCGCCTCGATGAATAGGGGAGGTTGCCAAACAACTTTGTGGTTATCCCCGCCGTTTATGATTAATGGAATTCCTGTCAACTTGCTTATATCCCCTACGCTCTGGAGCTTGATATCTACATCTACGAAATAGTTCTTGACATTCCTTATTACTTCCTCCTTTACCTTTAAGTCAAGTAAGTGCCAAATCGCTAGCTTCCTCTTATTTTCCTCCGCCTTCTGCCTAGCCCACTCATAAATTCCTTGTGATTTTCCAATTCCATAAGTCCCTATGAGACAAACCGCTCTCCCCTGCCTCCACGCCTTATCCAATACTTTCCCCAAGCTTTTCAAATCTACTTCGAAGATTTCCATTTTGATTAACTTACTATTCACCACTCTTCTGTTTCTAAATACAAGTAACCTTTAATAATGTCATCTAAGGGGACTTCCTTTAATATCTTCCCCTCTTTATCATAAAAGAATACCGTGCCTCTTTTCACGTTCCAATTAAATACTTTTTTTGCCCAACTCATTTTCACAACTTTATAACAAGTGCTTCCTTAATAAAGTTCTCATCAAAATCATAGAAGGAAAATCGGATTAGAGGAAGTAAATCAATATACAATTCCTTTAATATATCTTCACGTAATTCGACTACACTATAGCGCTCTGGAGCAAGGAATACACAATTCTTCTTAAATTTCAAGAAGTAGGGTGAGATAACATAGAACTTGTCAAAAATCAATTTGAAAAAAACATAAGCTACCAACTGTGGCGAATTACTTCTGTCCATAGAGAGGATTACTACGGCATTATCAAGGTTTAAATATCCGTCTCTCACAAGTTTTTCCATCATCTCCGCATTATATTCACTTTGTTTCCTCAAACTTCTTGAGATTTTCAAACTCCTTTCCACCCATTCTTTTAACTCTTCCTCGTTTAATTCCTCAACTTTTTCAGCCAATTTTATCTTTGTTCTATAACTCAAATCTTCTGGATTTACCCCTATTTTCAATAATTTCTTGAGGTGCTTTTTCCAATCGCTGAGAGCATCAAAATAAAAACCCTTCTCTTTCCTATATATTATATGCCCTTCTAAGAAATAGTGGTTACCATACCACTTTAATTCATAGAGAGTTCTAGCAATCGCCTGTGCGTCTGAGAAACTCGTTATTAGATAACCCAATATCTCCTTCTTCCTTAAATTTACTTCTAAAATCTTTACCCCATAGTGATAAAGCTTGAAGATGTCCCCATCGATTTCCGTTTGATAGGTATGGTATTTGTAGCCCCTCCTCCTAGCTAGAGTTTTCTCAATAAATTCATAGAAACCCATTTTTAAGCTTTCTTGAACAAATTGGACAAATAATCAACCATTTCGTAAAGAAGAATCATTTTAACGCTTCGAATTAGACGCCCTTCAATATAATATTTTCCATCGTCTCCAAGCTTGGAAATTAAGGTAAGAAGTTGCTCAAATTCCCCCTCATCTTCTTCTCTCAATACATATTTCTTACCTTTAATTTCGAACTCCATTTTCACCCCCCGAGAACTACTTTTCGATAATCATAATTGGTTCTTTCCCGAACCTACTCTTAAACTCCTCAATAAAGACCTCTTTAAAGACATTTGTATCTATTTCAAAATCCCCCACTTTTAATTTTCCATTTTCGATGACCGCCTCTAATCTCTCCCCATCTTCAAGAACTATTTTCACTTCCAACTCTCTCACCTAAGGTTTCCTCAATAGATTATTAATTGTCGTATCTACTATTTCCTCAACTTTTCCCTTTTTTATTTTCATTCCAAAATCCCCTTCCTCCTATAAACCTCTATTACATTAAAACCATCTTCTTCGCTAAGAATACAATCCCACTCTTCCCTCAACTCTTCGAGTTCTTCCTCAGTTAATTCCTCTTCTCTGGGGTATATCTTATGGATTTCCCACCCTACACCATCTTTTGGTATTTCTTTTATGCGGATTACAATAATGTTGTGAAAAAGTTCATCTACCATTTTCAAATTTAGCTTTTTTGGATTAAGAGATGCTTTAGGAGAATGTCATTTAATCTCAAATCTACCTTATCCTTAATCCTTTCTGAAAGCCCTATTTCCAAGATTATTTTGTCCCCATCGTGAAAAGCATATACTCTGAGAACTTCTCCTAAGTCGCTGTTTAACCAGAATGAAACCCATTTTACTTTTTTCCTACAAGTATAGGAATGCCTCTCCCCGTTTGTATCCCGAATTACAGCATAGAGAGGTTGGTATGCCAAGAGAGACCACCCTATACAGTTGGTAAATCTATAATGTAAATTTTGGACTATCTTCTTTTATTCTATCTTCTATAACATTTTCAATTTCTGATAAACAATCCTCACATAGGTATATCTCTTTAACATCACTCACACCATATAGATTATTAATACTAATTACTTTAGTTGCATCTTCTCCACACATTACACATTTTACCATTCATACCACCTATTCAGTAGCCCCAGAACCCATACCCACTACTACCATAATAACTATATCTCTCAAGTAGTTTATCTATTTCCATATCCTCCTTTAAACTTTCCAACTCTAAAAATATCTCATTTATTTTCTTTCTTTCTTCCTCATTCTCACACAACTTTAGTAGGAACTTCTTTAAGGTTTTCTTCTTAAAAATAACATACCCATAGGAATTTAAGTTAAAGAATTTCTTAGCCCTTTTGAAATTTTTATCCTCGCCTCTTACCCAAATTTTCGCTTTACTACAACTACTATTGAAATACACAAAAACATCTTGATAATTAACACCCAACTTACGACTAATGAATTTCTCCAATTTCTCCGAAACTTGGTCTACTCTACAAAACTCATTATTGTTACTGATATAACTCACCAAATCCACTTTAAACCTCAAGTTTCTTATCGAACCATCAGAAAACAAATGTAACTTATTTCCCTCAACACTCTCCTGTTTCCCCAGATTAAGATAATTCCTTAATGAACTGTCCGAGAAGCCCGTAATCACCCCATCTTTCTTAAACAATTTAAAGCCGTTCCCTGTTGCGAAATACAACTTATTATCCTTAGTTAAAATCAAGAATGTTCCATAAGCGTCAACCCTTCTCAACAGTTCCTTATCCCCGTTCAAGAACTCTTCAAAAGTATGGAGCAACACCTCGCTGTCAACTTGAGTTTGGAATTTATGCCCCTTACTCTCAAGAACTTCTTTAAGTCCATCGTAACTATATACAAATCCATTATGAACTAAACATATTTTCTTATCCTCACTCAAGAATGGGTGAGCATCTCTTGAGGTAACCCTTCCAGAAGTTGCTTTTCTCGTATGGAATATAACCAAATTTGTATAATTAAAAGGATTTACTTTTCCTAAGTAGTGAAAAATAGTTGCTATATTAGTATCCTTAATAACTTTTAATTTACCATCTTTAACGAAAGCAATCCCAACACCGTCATTATTACCATCTTCTAAATAATACTTGGCAATAGCAGTAATTAGTATCGTTCTCGCAATATTTTTCTTATCCTTTCTCTCAATATAAATAAAGCCCAATCTACACATTTAGAACACCTCATTTATAAATGGTTATGGTATAATCATTATCTAAGAACTTATCCTTATCAATTAATTCGATGTCATCGACTAAGATATACTCCTCACTATGAATTCGAACCCAAGATTTTTTTGTTATTAGAACGCTTCTTTCCAGTAAACTACTTATTAGTTTATTTACGGTATTAATTAACCACTCGAGGTTTTCGAGATATTCCTCAGCCCCAAGAACGAAAGGTAAAATCCTAAACTCTATTGTTTTATACTTGGGAAAACTGTTGAGGTTTATCATAGTATACCTATCCGCTAATCTATAACTTCTTCTTAATTGGTTTACTACTGTCAACTCTGAGTATCTATATCTACACCATCTCTCTTTTAATCTACTTAGGTATATGTCCTTTCTTTTCCCTTTACTTTCTGAAAACTTCACATATTCCTCTTTAAATTTTCTAAAGAATTTTGGGAAGGATATTAATGTCCAAACATCGCCCTTAAATTTTAAATGTATGTGGTTTCCACAAGTATGGTTTTGTTTTAATCTCTCAAACACAAACTTTATGAACTTTTTAGCATTCTCATATTCCTTAGGATAATAGAACCAAAATTTTAACTCTACACTTTCATATTCACATTCACTTACCCATACAGACACATCTCCGCCTATTGTGAAATCCCTCACTAATCTCCCCCCTTCCCTGTATAAACTATCGTAATCTCCCGCCTCTAAAATCCCGCCCTCAATCTCACACCCAACACTTCTAATCCAATTTTTCATTTGTTACCACCAGAAAGAGCATAATAAAAGAGAAAAGGTTTGGGGAGTTTATGCCCTTTCTAAAACCTTTATTTTTATTTCCCTCTCAACCACAATATTGAGTATTGTGGTTAATATTTTAGTTATAAAATTCACAATATCCCTCAATTCTCTTATATCGATAAACTTATCGAGAGGTATCTTTACCTCATTTTTTTCGTTTGGCACAATTCTAAAAATCGCCACATTCCAATTACCGACACTTATAAAAGGTTGGTTAATGTTATCGATTAACCAGCCCCTTTCGAATTTATCCCTTAAGGTATTTAATAGTAATTCCTTAAATTGTTCCTCATAACGTTCTTCAGTTCCCCAAATTGTCAAAGGTATGCCTTTACCAAATCCGTTTGTTATTTCCCTTTTCTTTAAATGTAACTCCTCCTCGAATAGATGCTTTAATGCCTCGACACTTTTATCGTTGTATTTTATTACCAAGTAGCAGTTCCCGTTGTTATAAGTTAATTTCAACTTTACCTCTTCCATTATAATCACCTAAGAGAACATTAGGTTTTAATCTGAGAAGCCCGTAGGTAATTCAACATAACTCTCAGTATAATAAGTAAAGTCATTTGTTGGGGATTTCTTAATTTTGAGGTTATGCTTCTTAGCAAACTCTCTAAGTTCCTTCTTAGTTTTAAACTCGAAAATTTTTTGTGAATTGTTTTCTATTAAAAACCACATCTAAATCACTCCTTTTTAATTCACTTAGCATAAATAAAAAAAGAGAACAAGGTTTAGGTTTTTAAATTCCAAATCTGAAGTTTGGTATTAAAACCAATTCATTCCCTTCTACTTCCATTATAAAATCATACTTACTTTTTCCCTTTTTCTTATATTCCTTCTTTTTTCCTTTTCTTTTTTCCATAAATTACCACCCTTTAATTCACTTAACTTTTTCTCTTTGACAATACAAAAATCTTGGTTTAAGCAGTGGCAACTATCAAAAGAACACGCCTCACACTCTTTTAGAGGGAAGAAAACATTATGTTCTTTTTTCTTCATATCATCACCAAGAAAAAACAAATCATATTTTTTTACTCCTCATTTATAGTTTTATTTTCACACACTCACATAAAAGGTAACCAGAAACTTATAAAAAGTAGAAAAAAGAAGAAGGTTTTAGAAGTAGAATTGTTTTTTACCCTTCTCGATGGTTACCTTTGAAAAGTAACCTTTGGCATACATTTGGTTAAGGATATATAACGCCTTCCTTTTAGCCCTTTTGTATTCCTTTGTTTCAATCACTCTCAAGTGATAAAACTTCGCTATTTTGTTAAGTTCCTCTCTTAGGTTAAGGTTAAGGTTAAATAGTTTGTTGAGTTTCTTAACCATCGCCTTCTTATGCTTTTTTAGTTTGTAGTATTTTGACAGACACTTTAAACAAACTAATCTTTTCCCTACACTTACCGCTATGTCCGTAACATTTCCGCAATATACACATTTGTAAATATGTTTTTTGTTATATTCATTATGGAGGAAGGTTTCCGCAACCGCTGTTGGGGTTATTGTATAGTAGTTATTTCTCCAGCCCCTAATACACTTCTCCACATAAGCATACTTTACCTTCCTGAAGTTACACTTTGTTGTTTCCTTAAACCTCTTAATTTCCTCACTATACTTTTGTAATAGTTGCTTAGCCCTTTGTTTATCTTCCTCACTTAGGTAGCCGTTCGTGATTAACTCCTTCAGGTTTTGGTTAAAGGTTTTTGTTCTGTCTATCAGTAACTCCTCCTCACAATTGTCATATTTGTTCGTAAGTTGGTAACCCTTGCTTCGTAGCAAATGCTTTAATACATTCTCCTCTAATGCGTTAAGTTTTATGTGGTTTACTTGGGTATTGTCAAAAAGCAAAAAATAAAAAAATTCATCACTATTAGGTAACAAATTTTTTTCTACCTCCACCTTCATCACCATCACCCCGATATGCCTATGCATTCATCATTTATAAATTTTTCTATCCAATTCCAAGTGAGAATTCTGGGATACCTTTGGATATATATATATCCAAAGGTATCCCAGAATTCTCACTTGGAATTGGATAGAAAAATTTATAAATGATGAATGCATAGGCATATCGGGGTGATGGTGATGAAGGTGGAGGTAGAAAAAAATTTGTTACCTAATAGTGATGAATTTTTTTATTTTTTGCTTTTTGACAATACCCAAGTAAACCACATAAAACTTAACGCATTAGAGGAGAATGTATTAAAGCATTTGCTACGAAGCAAGGGTTACCAACTTACGAACAAATATGACAATTGTGAGGAGGAGTTACTGATAGACAGAACAAAAACCTTTAACCAAAACCTGAAGGAGTTAATCACGAACGGCTACCTAAGTGAGGAAGATAAACAAAGGGCTAAGCAACTATTACAAAAGTATAGTGAGGAAATTAAGAGGTTTAAGGAAACAACAAAGTGTAACTTCAGGAAGGTAAAGTATGCTTATGTGGAGAAGTGTATTAGGGGCTGGAGAAATAACTACTATACAATAACCCCAACAGCGGTTGCGGAAACCTTCCTCCATAATGAATATAACAAAAAACATATTTACAAATGTGTATATTGCGGAAATGTTACGGACATAGCGGTAAGTGTAGGGAAAAGATTAGTTTGTTTAAAGTGTCTGTCAAAATACTACAAACTAAAAAAGCATAAGAAGGCGATGGTTAAGAAACTCAACAAACTATTTAACCTTAACCTTAACCTAAGAGAGGAACTTAACAAAATAGCGAAGTTTTATCACTTGAGAGTGATTGAAACAAAGGAATACAAAAGGGCTAAAAGGAAGGCGTTATATATCCTTAACCAAATGTATGCCAAAGGTTACTTTTCAAAGGTAACCATCGAGAAGGGTAAAAAACAATTCTACTTCTAAAACCTTCTTCTTTTTTCTACTTTTTATAAGTTTCTGGTTACCTTTTATGTGAGTGTGTGAAAATAAAACTATAAATGAGGAGTAAAAAAATATGATTTGTTTTTTCTTGGTGATGATATGAAGAAAAAAGAACATAATGTTTTCTTCCCTCTAAAAGAGTGTGAGGCGTGTTCTTTTGATAGTTGCCACTGCTTAAACCAAGATTTTTGTATTGTCAAAGAGAAAAAGTTAAGTGAATTAAAGGGTGGTAATTTATGGAAAAAAGAAAAGGAAAAAAGAAGGAATATAAGAAAAAGGGAAAAAGTAAGTATGATTTTATAATGGAAGTAGAAGGGAATGAATTGGTTTTAATACCAAACTTCAGATTTGGAATTTAAAAACCTAAACCTTGTTCTCTTTTTTTATTTATGCTAAGTGAATTAAAAAGGAGTGATTTAGATGTGGTTTTTAATAGAAAACAATTCACAAAAAATTTTCGAGTTTAAAACTAAGAAGGAACTTAGAGAGTTTGCTAAGAAGCATAACCTCAAAATTAAGAAATCCCCAACAAATGACTTTACTTATTATACTGAGAGTTATGTTGAATTACCTACGGGCTTCTCAGATTAAAACCTAATGTTCTCTTAGGTGATTATAATGGAAGAGGTAAAGTTGAAATTAACTTATAACAACGGGAACTGCTACTTGGTAATAAAATACAACGATAAAAGTGTCGAGGCATTAAAGCATCTATTCGAGGAGGAGTTACATTTAAAGAAAAGGGAAATAACAAACGGATTTGGTAAAGGCATACCTTTGACAATTTGGGGAACTGAAGAACGTTATGAGGAACAATTTAAGGAATTACTATTAAATACCTTAAGGGATAAATTCGAAAGGGGCTGGTTAATCGATAACATTAACCAACCTTTTATAAGTGTCGGTAATTGGAATGTGGCGATTTTTAGAATTGTGCCAAACGAAAAAAATGAGGTAAAGATACCTCTCGATAAGTTTATCGATATAAGAGAATTGAGGGATATTGTGAATTTTATAACTAAAATATTAACCACAATACTCAATATTGTGGTTGAGAGGGAAATAAAAATAAAGGTTTTAGAAAGGGCATAAACTCCCCAAACCTTTTCTCTTTTATTATGCTCTTTCTGGTGGTAACAAATGAAAAATTGGATTAGAAGTGTTGGGTGTGAGATTGAGGGCGGGATTTTAGAGGCGGGAGATTACGATAGTTTATACAGGGAAGGGGGGAGATTAGTGAGGGATTTCACAATAGGCGGAGATGTGTCTGTATGGGTAAGTGAATGTGAATATGAAAGTGTAGAGTTAAAATTTTGGTTCTATTATCCTAAGGAATATGAGAATGCTAAAAAGTTCATAAAGTTTGTGTTTGAGAGATTAAAACAAAACCATACTTGTGGAAACCACATACATTTAAAATTTAAGGGCGATGTTTGGACATTAATATCCTTCCCAAAATTCTTTAGAAAATTTAAAGAGGAATATGTGAAGTTTTCAGAAAGTAAAGGGAAAAGAAAGGACATATACCTAAGTAGATTAAAAGAGAGATGGTGTAGATATAGATACTCAGAGTTGACAGTAGTAAACCAATTAAGAAGAAGTTATAGATTAGCGGATAGGTATACTATGATAAACCTCAACAGTTTTCCCAAGTATAAAACAATAGAGTTTAGGATTTTACCTTTCGTTCTTGGGGCTGAGGAATATCTCGAAAACCTCGAGTGGTTAATTAATACCGTAAATAAACTAATAAGTAGTTTACTGGAAAGAAGCGTTCTAATAACAAAAAAATCTTGGGTTCGAATTCATAGTGAGGAGTATATCTTAGTCGATGACATCGAATTAATTGATAAGGATAAGTTCTTAGATAATGATTATACCATAACCATTTATAAATGAGGTGTTCTAAATGTGTAGATTGGGCTTTATTTATATTGAGAGAAAGGATAAGAAAAATATTGCGAGAACGATACTAATTACTGCTATTGCCAAGTATTATTTAGAAGATGGTAATAATGACGGTGTTGGGATTGCTTTCGTTAAAGATGGTAAATTAAAAGTTATTAAGGATACTAATATAGCAACTATTTTTCACTACTTAGGAAAAGTAAATCCTTTTAATTATACAAATTTGGTTATATTCCATACGAGAAAAGCAACTTCTGGAAGGGTTACCTCAAGAGATGCTCACCCATTCTTGAGTGAGGATAAGAAAATATGTTTAGTTCATAATGGATTTGTATATAGTTACGATGGACTTAAAGAAGTTCTTGAGAGTAAGGGGCATAAATTCCAAACTCAAGTTGACAGCGAGGTGTTGCTCCATACTTTTGAAGAGTTCTTGAACGGGGATAAGGAACTGTTGAGAAGGGTTGACGCTTATGGAACATTCTTGATTTTAACTAAGGATAATAAGTTGTATTTCGCAACAGGGAACGGCTTTAAATTGTTTAAGAAAGATGGGGTGATTACGGGCTTCTCGGACAGTTCATTAAGGAATTATCTTAATCTGGGGAAACAGGAGAGTGTTGAGGGAAATAAGTTACATTTGTTTTCTGATGGTTCGATAAGAAACTTGAGGTTTAAAGTGGATTTGGTGAGTTATATCAGTAACAATAATGAGTTTTGTAGAGTAGACCAAGTTTCGGAGAAATTGGAGAAATTCATTAGTCGTAAGTTGGGTGTTAATTATCAAGATGTTTTTGTGTATTTCAATAGTAGTTGTAGTAAAGCGAAAATTTGGGTAAGAGGCGAGGATAAAAATTTCAAAAGGGCTAAGAAATTCTTTAACTTAAATTCCTATGGGTATGTTATTTTTAAGAAGAAAACCTTAAAGAAGTTCCTACTAAAGTTGTGTGAGAATGAGGAAGAAAGAAAGAAAATAAATGAGATATTTTTAGAGTTGGAAAGTTTAAAGGAGGATATGGAAATAGATAAACTACTTGAGAGATATAGTTATTATGGTAGTAGTGGGTATGGGTTCTGGGGCTACTGAATAGGTGGTATGAATGGTAAAATGTGTAATGTGTGGAGAAGATGCAACTAAAGTAATTAGTATTAATAATCTATATGGTGTGAGTGATGTTAAAGAGATATACCTATGTGAGGATTGTTTATCAGAAATTGAAAATGTTATAGAAGATAGAATAAAAGAAGATAGTCCAAAATTTACATTATAGATTTACCAACTGTATAGGGTGGTCTCTCTTGGCATACCAACCTCTCTATGCTGTAATTCGGGATACAAACGGGGAGAGGCATTCCTATACTTGTAGGAAAAAAGTAAAATGGGTTTCATTCTGGTTAAACAGCGACTTAGGAGAAGTTCTCAGAGTATATGCTTTTCACGATGGGGACAAAATAATCTTGGAAATAGGGCTTTCAGAAAGGATTAAGGATAAGGTAGATTTGAGATTAAATGACATTCTCCTAAAGCATCTCTTAATCCAAAAAAGCTAAATTTGAAAATGGTAGATGAACTTTTTCACAACATTATTGTAATCCGCATAAAAGAAATACCAAAAGATGGTGTAGGGTGGGAAATCCATAAGATATACCCCAGAGAAGAGGAATTAACTGAGGAAGAACTCGAAGAGTTGAGGGAAGAGTGGGATTGTATTCTTAGCGAAGAAGATGGTTTTAATGTAATAGAGGTTTATAGGAGGAAGGGGATTTTGGAATGAAAATAAAAAAGGGAAAAGTTGAGGAAATAGTAGATACGACAATTAATAATCTATTGAGGAAACCTTAGGTGAGAGAGTTGGAAGTGAAAATAGTTCTTGAAGATGGGGAGAGATTAGAGGCGGTCATCGAAAATGGAAAATTAAAAGTGGGGGATTTTGAAATAGATACAAATGTCTTTAAAGAGGTCTTTATTGAGGAGTTTAAGAGTAGGTTCGGGAAAGAACCAATTATGATTATCGAAAAGTAGTTCTCGGGGGGTGAAAATGGAGTTCGAAATTAAAGGTAAGAAATATGTATTGAGAGAAGAAGATGAGGGGGAATTTGAGCAACTTCTTACCTTAATTTCCAAGCTTGGAGACGATGGAAAATATTATATTGAAGGGCGTCTAATTCGAAGCGTTAAAATGATTCTTCTTTACGAAATGGTTGATTATTTGTCCAATTTGTTCAAGAAAGCTTAAAAATGGGTTTCTATGAATTTATTGAGAAAACTCTAGCTAGGAGGAGGGGCTACAAATACCATACCTATCAAACGGAAATCGATGGGGACATCTTCAAGCTTTATCACTATGGGGTAAAGATTTTAGAAGTAAATTTAAGGAAGAAGGAGATATTGGGTTATCTAATAACGAGTTTCTCAGACGCACAGGCGATTGCTAGAACTCTCTATGAATTAAAGTGGTATGGTAACCACTATTTCTTAGAAGGGCATATAATATATAGGAAAGAGAAGGGTTTTTATTTTGATGCTCTCAGCGATTGGAAAAAGCACCTCAAGAAATTATTGAAAATAGGGGTAAATCCAGAAGATTTGAGTTATAGAACAAAGATAAAATTGGCTGAAAAAGTTGAGGAATTAAACGAGGAAGAGTTAAAAGAATGGGTGGAAAGGAGTTTGAAAATCTCAAGAAGTTTGAGGAAACAAAGTGAATATAATGCGGAGATGATGGAAAAACTTGTGAGAGACGGATATTTAAACCTTGATAATGCCGTAGTAATCCTCTCTATGGACAGAAGTAATTCGCCACAGTTGGTAGCTTATGTTTTTTTCAAATTGATTTTTGACAAGTTCTATGTTATCTCACCCTACTTCTTGAAATTTAAGAAGAATTGTGTATTCCTTGCTCCAGAGCGCTATAGTGTAGTCGAATTACGTGAAGATATATTAAAGGAATTGTATATTGATTTACTTCCTCTAATCCGATTTTCCTTCTATGATTTTGATGAGAACTTTATTAAGGAAGCACTTGTTATAAAGTTGTGAAAATGAGTTGGGCAAAAAAAGTATTTAATTGGAACGTGAAAAGAGGCACGGTATTCTTTTATGATAAAGAGGGGAAGATATTAAAGGAAGTCCCCTTAGATGACATTATTAAAGGTTACTTGTATTTAGAAACAGAAGAGTGGTGAATAGTAAGTTAATCAAAATGGAAATCTTCGAAGTAGATTTGAAAAGCTTGGGGAAAGTATTGGATAAGGCGTGGAGGCAGGGGAGAGCGGTTTGTCTCATAGGGACTTATGGAATTGGAAAATCACAAGGAATTTATGAGTGGGCTAGGCAGAAGGCGGAGGAAAATAAGAGGAAGCTAGCGATTTGGCACTTACTTGACTTAAAGGTAAAGGAGGAAGTAATAAGGAATGTCAAGAACTATTTCGTAGATGTAGATATCAAGCTCCAGAGCGTAGGGGATATAAGCAAGTTGACAGGAATTCCATTAATCATAAACGGCGGGGATAACCACAAAGTTGTTTGGCAACCTCCCCTATTCATCGAGGCGATTAGCAAAAAAGACGCTATGGGCGTGTTCTTTCTAGATGAGATAAATATGGCTTCTCCAAACCTCCAATCAACAGCATTCGAGATAACCTTGCAAAGGAAAGTTGGGGAATGGAAGATAAGCGATGACGTGCTAATAGTATGTGCGGGTAATCCTTTAGACGTAAATATTAGTGCGAACCCCATACCAAAACCACTAATCAATAGATTAGTTTTCCTAAAGGTGGGTGTCCCTAGCGTAGAGGAATGGATTAAATGGGCTGTGAAGAACAACATAGACACAAGGATAATAAGTTTCGTTAAGCTGTTCGAGGAGTTGTATAAGGAAGATGAGGAAGAAATGGAGCAAAGCACCACTCCAAGAAGCTGGGAAATTTTAAGCGATATGATTAAAGGGGAAACCGATTTGGATTACATAAGGTTATGTTCCTTTGGCACATTACATAAAACAACTGCAAGTAAATTTTACAACTACCTACAACTTATGAGCAAGCTTGACTACAAACTATACGTAACAAATCCCAAGAAGTTCTTAGGACTTTCAAACCAAGAAAAATATGCGATAATAACCTTAATAGCAAAGCACGTTAAGGAAAAAGGGGTGGAGAGTAAAGTTCCTAAGTTTGTTGAGGTTGTGAGCGATGACGTAATAGAACTTTCGGCATTATTACTCTCTCTCATCAAAATTGAACACGGGGTAGATTACTTAAGGAAGAAAATTGTTGATAACCTCCCGACAGATATAGTTAAAAGAACCCTATACTTGGTATTTTAAAGATGGACGCTAAGCAAGTTTTGAGCAAAATAAAATTTACCGTTTTTAGGGACTTCCCATTCTACACGGACTTGGTATTAAATCTCGAACATATCTTTACCGAAGTTATTCCCCTTATGGCTACTGATGGGGAGCATATTTACATTAATCCTAAGTTCCTCCAAACCTCCGAGTTTAGGAATTGTCTATTCTCCTATCTACACGAGCTAAAGCACCTTGCTCTATTCCACCATTTAACTATGAAAAAGTATTCGAACAGGGACGCTTTTCTGATGAACATATCCCAAGATGTAATTGTTAATCCCTTAACCTATGAGGAAGTTCAGATAGGTTGGAATTTCAGGGAAGGGCTAATCTTCCCAGAGAAATTCAAGGAATTAAGGGATAAGGACGTGAGGAAATACACTCATTTAGAAATATACGATATGCTGTATAAAAGGTTGAACAAAACCCTATCGAACCTCAACATTCCAGAACCAACAACTAATCCAAAAGATATTTTAAAAGATTTTGCTAAGAAGTGGAAACAATTCTCAGATGAGGTGGATAAGAAAGTCCAAGATGAGGGAATGAAATTCATTTTCAAAAATATATATCCAGATTACTATTTCCAAAGGTTCTTTCAGAAGTTGGATAAGAAGAAGAAAGAGGAATTGGCTAAGAAGATAAGAGATGCCGTTTTAAAGGGTTATACTCTTGCCAAACAGAGAGGAAATATACCTAGTGGGGCTGAGTATATATATCAACATCTATTTAAGAAAGTAAGGAATTGGAAGAAGGAGTTGAGAGAGGAAATAATAGAGGTCTTCAAGGGGGATTGGACTTGGAGGAAGGTAAGCGATATTCTCCAATCCCTACACGTTGCTGGTTTCAGGCAAGTCGGAAACCTCCCTTCTCAGGATTATGAAACTTCCGCTCCAGAGGTAATAGTTGGGATTGATAGTTCGGGGAGTATTGGTCATCACGAATACAAATCATTTTTGAATGAGGTTTATAGCATTCTGAAAACCGTGAGGTTACCAAGATACACCATAGTGATTTGGGAATGCGAGGTTACAAAGGTTTTTGAGGGAAGGGTAAGTTCGATAAAGAAGGCGTTGGACTTCTTGAGAGGGAGGAAGGGGTTCGGTGGGACTAGGTTAAGGTCTTTCCTCGAATACTGTAATAAAGTAGGTTGTTACAATAAGGTCGCTATTATTTTCACCGATGGGGAAGTTGAAACCGATTTGAAGGTTGAGGAGTTCAATAAATTTAGAAAGGTAATTTTTGTCCTCACGAAAGACGGGGATTATGAAAATATAGCAAAACTTAAATCCCCTAAAATAAAGATTTTAAAGATAAGGAACGGGGTGTGAAATGAGCATAAAGTATTTTTATATTCGTTCTGCGAACTTAGTTTTAATTCAGAGAAAGGGAAGGAAAATAGAAGCTTATTCCTTAGAGGAGGTTGCGGAGAAATACCCAGAAATTTACCGTAAGGTATTGAGTAAAACCTTATCTGAAAGCTTGTAGAGTGTGATGGAAAATGCATATGGTAATAAGGTTAATAGTGTATGCTAGAACAAAGAAGGAAGCTCTAGCAAGGGCGAGGGAAATCTTAGAAAATGTTTTAGTAGGGGAAGATGGTTACCACCCGTTCGACGGCTACGCTCTCTTTAATGAGAATTTTCCCTTTTATGGGAAGAATAGGTGGGGGAATTTACCTCCAGCGGTAAGGTTGATGACAGAAGAAGGTATAAAGCTAGTTGATAAGGCGTGGGAGTGGCAGAAATCCGAATTTGAAAGAAATCTGAAGGAACTCAAGGAAATCGGGGATAAGGAAAATTGGGATTTTGAGAAGTTGATGGGGAATTGGAAGTTCAGATTCCGCTGTTACTCTATTGGGCAGTATAGCGGTTCATTTATATGGCTCTATGATAACGATGGGGAAGGAATAAGGGACATCGAACATCTGAAGGAAGCTCTTACCAAGTGGGGTAATAAGTCGGAATACGAAGATTTAGATGTTTGGGTTGTCCCCGTAGATGTTCATTATTAGTGGTTAAAATGCCCTATATCTGTCTGAACTGTGGGTGCTTACAAGTTTATGAAATGGAGCGAGCTACGGTCTATTGTTTTATAAATGAAGATGGTGAGGAAGAGGAAGAGAGGGAGGTTCTAGAAAGGGGAGAACCTCGCTGTTTTGATTGTGAATCGGCGGATATTTGTTACTTCGAAGGGGATAAGGAGACGCTAAAATATCTTAGCTCTATTATAGATGATGAGGAGAGGTTGAAAAAGTTCTTGTTAATTGCGATAAAGGATTATGATAAACCCCTTAAAGAAAGGAGAATTCGTCCCGTTTTTTCCAAAAAGTATCTAATGGATAAACTTAAAGAGCATAACTTTGATTTGTCAGACGAGGAAACTCGTGATTTCTTAACAATTTTAGTTTGAGATGAAAAATGGCTAGTGTTAAGGTAACGTTAAGGGGTAAGGCAAGCGACATAAAAACAATAATAAACATTCTTGATGAGTTAAGACCAAAAAGGATAAAATGGGAGTATGATAAAAGATGTAAAAAATATGTTGTGAAATTTGAGGTGAGATTATAATCTCTAAGATGGAGGACGGATATTATTTTTTATGCCCAAAGTGTAAGAAACTAGTAAAAGAGATGAGCTTCGTTATCGAAGAATACAATACCTACACAATAAGCACTAAGAACGCAAAGGGGAAACCGAGCATATATTGGGGAAATATTGTTGATAGTGAAATGGGTGACTATTTCTTACTGAAACACGAGGAATGTGGCTTTGTGAGTGAAACCCTAATTCCAGAGGATATCATAGTAAAGGTGGAAAATGGGCGGGTAATTTTTATCGGTGCTTATTGGAAGAAAAGAGGAGAAAAAGCTATTTTAACTGAAAGCTTATAAAAAGAAAATGGTAGAACTATGTGAGATTTGTAAGGAAACCATACCGATAGGGAAATGTATGTTCTGCGGGAAGAGAATTTGTAGACACTGTGCCATATACGTAGAGTGCCTCGTAAACCCACAGCATTTCCTCTTTGAAATGAAACCTCTCGGAAAAAAAATGGCAAATGAAATTAGAAAGAAGAAAGTCAATAAGAGCTTGGTATGTAAATTATGCTGGGGTAAGGTAACGAAGTTCTGGTTTGATAGAAAGGAAAAGCTGAGTAATGATTTCCTCAAGTTCTTATCTGAAAACACTCTTATTGAAAAGCTATGATGGAAAAGAAATTCACGGGCTACTTGATATTGAATTGGAAGACGGGAAAAATGGAAGTCAGGAAGAAAGGGAAGAGGAAATATAAACCTGTGGAGATACCAATCAGGCTTGAAATCGTCGTTGAAGTTCCAGAAAGGAAGGAGTATGTCGCTAGGGGTAGGATTTCTCTTTCTGAGGAAAAGGTAAAGGATATTCTGGTTGAGGAAATATGAAAAAGATAAAGTTTTATCCGCTTGCGGATTGGGAAGTTCTTGAGAAAGCTATAATAAGGTCTGGG
>Ga0180302_10000280_pt1 | contig 21308 bp, 19 predicted proteins | sample GuaBasSediGuay17_FD_121794 | JGI IMG/M metagenome (GOLD analysis project Ga0180302, IMG submission 121794) | Subseafloor sediment microbial communities from Guaymas Basin, Gulf of California, Mexico - Guay17, Core 4571-4, 12-15 cm | ecosystem: Environmental > Aquatic > Marine > Hydrothermal... | reverse complement strand
CTAGAGGGGGGACGAGGGCTCCCGTAGAAGACGGGGTTGATGGGGGGGCGGTGTAAGCACCGAGGGTCGTTTGACTCGAGGTGTTTAGCCGGCCCCTCCCAATCGCCCGAGGTGTTTGGTTGGGCGGCTGGGTTGGGTGCAGTTTGTGGCCTGTGCACGGCACTAGGAAGTGGTGTTTTTCAGAAGGAGGTTCTCTGGATTTACTAGGTGTTTTTTATTGTTTTTGGTGTTATGGTTTTGTTTGTGCCATAATGTATTCTTTGGAAGAATTCGGCTTTCTTTCCTATGTTCCAGTTGTTTATGGGTCTGTAGTATCCGACTATTCTGCTCCATATTTCGATTTGTTTTGAGTTGCATTGGGGGCATTTTGTATATATTCCTATTGTGGAGTGGTGGCATTTGGGGCAGACTGTTATGGCTGGGGTTAGGCTGAAGTATATTACTTTGGTTTGTGTGGCTATTCTGTAGACTAATTTTTTGAGTGTTTTGGGGTCTATTGATTGGTATAGGAATATGTGCATCATTACTCCTCCTGTGAATTCTTGTTGTACTTCTCCTTCCCATTTTGCTCTCATTGGGAGTGGTATGTCTGCGTAGTACGGTATTATGCTGTTTGAGTAGTAGGGGGTTCCGTTTTCTGATGGTATGAAGGCTTCTCTTCTCTCAATTTTTTCTTTGAAGAGTCTGTAGTCTAGGGTTGCTAATCTATAGGCTGCTGATTCTGCTGGTACTTCTTCTACGTTGTATAGGCAGTTGTCTATTTCTTCGTATTCTTCGCTTACTTTTCTTACGGTGCTTACGATTTCTTTCATTACTGAGACTGCTTCGTTTATTCTTTTTGTAGAGAGTTCAATCCATAGGTCGGGGTAGTTCATTAGGTTTGCAGCTGCTTCTGGTAGTCCTACTAGACCTATGGTGTTAAAGTGACTGTTTAGGTGTCCTAAGTATACTTTTGTTATTGGCATTAGTCCTGCTTTTAGGTTCTGCTCGTAACGTTTTCTGAATGTTTTCAGGACTTTTCGTGCTATTTCGAGTCTTTTGTAAAGTAGTTCTTCGAATTTGTCCCATTCTCCTTTGCTTAATATTGCTAGTCTTGGTAGGTTTATTGTTACTACTCCTATACTTCCTGTCGCATCTGGTAAAGCCCAGATTCCGAAGGCGCTTCTGTTTCTCCTTAGGAATTCTTCAAACTCTTCTTGAGTATCCAGGAGGGGTTCGATGAGTAGCTTTGCGTTATTGTTTATGACTTTTGATAGGTCTATTGTTAGTCTGCAACACATACTGTAGAGAGATTCTACGTTTGTTGCGTATCCGTTTAATAAGTAAGCTGTTCCTTTCATTGCTAGTGTCTGGAATAGTTTGTCAACTAGGTCTCCCCATTTTCTTCCGTTCCAGTCGAAGCTGTTAGTTAGCATTATTGTTGGTATTGGGAATGTGAATGGTCTTCCTTGGGCGTCGCCTTCGAGGTATAGGTCTAAGAGAGCGCTGGTTACTGTGATGGCTTCGTCGACATAGTCGCCTAGAGTTCCTGTGACTTTTCCATTAACTATGGCTTCTCTTTCTAGGAATTCTTTGCTTGTGTCTAATACTAATGTTATGTTGGTGAAGGGGCTTTGGTATCCCATTCTGCTAGGGTAGTTCAGTTCAAAAAGCATTCTCTGTAGGGCTTGTTTTACTGACCTATAGTCTAATTTGTCATGATTGACGAAGGGGGCGACGTATAGGTCGAAGGCTGAGACTGCTTGGGCTCCTGTCCACTCTTGTGCTGCTAAGAAGAAGTAGTTTATTAAGTGGCTGACAGCTGTGTCTAGGTGCTTTGCTGGTTTTGAGATTATAGTGGGGGTCTTTAGACCGATCTTTAGTATCTTTCCGTAGCTCCATCCAGCACAGTAAGCTATCCAGAGTGAGTGGGGTAATTTGTGTATGTGTATTCCTCCATCAAAGTGTAGGGATACAGCATTATGTGGTAGGTATTCTAATAATATTGAGGGGCGTTTTAGTAGTTTGTCTAATACGAATCCTAGGAAATTGCTGTATGATGTGTTAGTATTGGCGTTTTCGTGAACTTCCCAGTCAGTGTCTTTTATGTAAGCTTTTTCTAGTTCAACTATTCGGGAGCTGGTGCGAGAGTGTAGGCTCTGAACTCTTAGTGTCTTCAACAGTAACACCTAACCTTTTATAGGGTTGGAGTAAATAATGTCTCTTGGGCGAAGGCTAGTGAAACTATTGTGTTTGACGTTTTCTATACGTGGTTTGATTGAGAGTTATACTTTCACTTTGGTGTCCTATTGACATAGGGTATTTATACGCCAATTCATAAATTCAGAGCAGAGTATGGTTACAGATGAGAGTGTTCATGTGTTTGATAAGATAGCTATAATAGACTTTGGGGGTCAGTATACACATTTGATAGCTAGGAGGGTGCGTGAGCTTAATGTTTACTCGGAGATTCTGCCTTATACAGTTGATTTGGATAAGATTTTAAGTGAGGGGGTCAAAGGGATAATCTTTTCTGGGGGTCCGCATAGCGTTTATGAAAGAGATGCCCCTCTCATTGATGCGAGGATTCTGACTTTTGGAATACCAGTACTTGGGATTTGTTATGGTCATCAGCTAATTGCATACCTTATGGGAGGCAAGGTAGTTAAGGGGGAAAGGGGAGAGTATGGCAAAACACTGATGAGGATACATGACTGCGATGAGATATTCTATGGTTTGGAGAAGTCCCAGATAGTTTGGATGAGTCATAGGGACTTGGTAATCGAGGCTCCTCGAGGTTTTGAGATATTAGCTTCGACTGAGAGCTCTCCAGTAGCTGCTATGAGGCATAGATCATTGCCGATATATGGTGTTCAGTTTCATCCAGAGGTTTCTCATACTAGGCATGGTATGAAAATTCTTAGGAATTTCTTATTTAGAGTATGTAAATGTAAACCAAATTGGCATCCGGAGAGTCTCATTCCTAAGATAGTGGAAGACATTAAGAGGAAAGTTGGTAATGAGAGGGTTATATGCGCTTTAAGTGGCGGTGTTGACTCGCTGACTACAGCCTTGTTAGTCAAGAAGGCTATTGGAGACAATCTGATAGCTGTGTTCGTTGACCATGGACTCTTAAGGAAAGGTGAAAAGGAGCAGGTTATTGATTTGCTTAAAAGACTTAAAGTGAAGCACATTGTTGTTGATGCAAGGCATGAATTTCTAAATGCTCTTAGAGGGATAAGGGATCCAGAAGCTAAAAGGAAAGTGATAGGAGCTAAGTTCATTGAAATTTTTGAAAGAATAGCTAGAGAAGTTGGAGCCGAGTGGTTGGCTCAGGGAACCATATATCCTGATAGAGTTGAAAGTGGGGTAACTGGTGTTGGAAAGAGTAGGATCAAGAGTCATCATAATGTTGGAGGGCTTCCTGGAAGGATTCAACTAAAATTGCTTGAACCTCTAAGCAGTTTTTACAAGGATGAAGTACGTAAGATTGCCAAAGAACTGGGAGTACCAACTGAGGTTATTAAACGTCATCCATTTCCTGGACCTGGACTTGCTGTTAGGGTAATAGGTGAAGTTACTGAGGAGAAGCTTAGGGTAGTTAGGGAGGCAAGTTATATAGTTGAAGAGGAATTAAAGGCGGCAGGACTCTATGATAAGGTTTGGCAGGCGTTTGCAGTAGTTGGGGATGATAAATGGGTAGGAGTTATAAGCGATGAAAGGGAGGAGGGACGTATAATTATAGTCCGTGTAGTTGAGAGTACTGATGGAATGACTGCTGATTGGGTTCGTATACCTCATGAAGTTCTGGAAAGGATAAGTAACAGGATAGTCAGCGAGGTTGAAGGGGTGACTATGGTAGCTTATGCAATTACTTCAAAACCTCCTAGTACTATTGAGCCTTGCTAAATTTATACATCGGTTATTTCTAAGTATTCATTTCTCTTGTAGCCTCTTTATTTTGCTCAAGTAACGGGCTATTTTAACACATTGAGGAGGCACTTCTATAACTTTCCTTCTTTCTATTACTAGGTGCTTAACCAAAGTACTGCTATTTGTAATCTTTAATGCTTCTTCAACTGCCATGTGAAGTTGTACACAATGAGGAGAACCATCTACTGTTAGGACTACTAATTCTTCTAGCTCTACTCTAGCTAGCATGGAGGCTATTTTTAGCGTTACCATGTTGAAGTGTTCTCTTTCCATGCAAACGGCTAAAGGTACTCTGTTTTGAGAGAAGGATTCATATATTTCTGGATATTCGTATCTAACGCAAGTTCCATAAAGGAGAACTCTTCTGATTTTTCTAATCAATCTGCCAGCGACGTTATAACTCATTAGGTCTACATATTCTCGTTGGTTGATCATTGTTTCACGTCTTATGGTGAAACTTATCGTGTTAAATTGGTTATGCCCAGCATTTCTAGGTACAGCTTTGCTACTTTTTTGAGAAAATCTTCGCTTAATGTTCCATGGGGTGTTGGTGTTTCAAGAACTCTTTGTGGAAACCTGATATCTTTGACATTGACTCCTTCTCTAATCTTGAACTTGTACTTCATGAGCAATATTTCTCTTCCTATTTTGTAGAGGTCGTCTTCTGTGAATTCAAAACCCATTACGTGGAGGGTTTTAACGACAGTCTCTGAAGTGTATATTCCTCTGGCGAAGAGACATATAACTAAACTAGTAAGGATTTGTCTCCACTGCTCTTCACTTAACAATCGTTCAGCTACTTTCTCTGGAGTTAGCTTAATGTTTTGTTTTAGTGCCTTTTGGTCATAACTATAACCAGCGCTGTCTAAATGACTGTGTCTTGCTCCGACTAATAAACCTACGTGAAATGCTGGTCCTGTGTGATATCCAGCCATTTCATTTCCACCATATTGTAAAGCGAACTCTCTACCACCATATTTTTCAGAAGCATACTTTACACCCCTTGCGATAGACTCGTAGAACTCGTTCGGTTGCTCAACTATCATATCGATTAGATTCATGTAAGTTTTATAGTCTCCCCATTTGGGGGTTAAGTTCATCGTTTCTTTGTGTGATATTAAGCCTTTTTCGTATGCTTCAGTAGTCCATGCTAAGACCACTCCCGTGCTTATGGCATCTATACCATAACGTTCAACTCTTTCTAACAGCCTCAATAATCCCTCAGGATCTGAAATACCCAACATGCTGCCTAAAGCGTATATGGGTTCATAGTCATACGAAATCATCTCAGTTTTGTAAAAGTAAGGTTCATCCTCATAAGGTATTCTTAGAGCAGCTAGGTGTATACATCCTACTGGACAATGAGCGCAAGCTATTCTCCTTCCAAGGAACTCTTTGGCTAAAGTTTCTCCCGATATTCTCTCGGCATATTCAAAGCGAGCACTTTTCAAATTTTTGGTAGGCAATGCACCTATTTTGTTTAGTGGTAGCACGTTTACCGAAGTCCCTATATCGTGATACTTCTTCATTAGTGGAGTCTTCACACATTTCTCGAATATCTCATTATATAGCTCTTTGTATAAGGAAGGAACCTTAACTTTAATTGATCTCTTCCCTGAGATTACGATGGCCTTGAGTTTCTTGCTTCCAAAGACAGCTCCTAATCCTAATCTGCCAAAATGTCGATAGGTCTCAGTGGTTACGCAAGCATATCTAACTAACTTTTCACCGGCTCCTCCAATTCTCATTATAGTTCTATAACCAGCATTCGGCTCTACTTCTCTTATTATTCTTCCAACGGTAATTGCATCGTCTATTCCCCAAAGAGCTCTGGCGTCTTTAAAGTATACTTTATCTCCATGTATTGCAAGATAGATAGGGATGTCACTAGCTCCCTTTATAACTATAGCCCCATATCCTGCCATCCTTATAGCGACTGCACTTCTACCACCTGCATGACTCTCTCCAAATTCATTAGTTAAAGGAGATTTGAAAGTAGCAACGGTTTTTGATGCTGTAGGGAAAACAGCTGTTAATGGACCGACAGCGAAGATTATCGGGTTTTCAAACCCGAGGGGATCTGCATTCTTAGGGCACTCTTCAAGTAGTAATTTGGTAGCAACTCCTGTTCCGCCAATGTAATTCTCGAACAAATCACTTCTATCCTCAACCCAATACTTTCTTCTGCTCAAGTCTATGTAGAGAACTCTAGCCAGAGGGTCTCCTTTTAACATTAGGCTATCACCTCCTCTACTTCAAGCACCCCGTGAGGGCAGTAATTAACACAATAACCGCAGTGATTACAAATTACAGGTTTATTTCTCTCTTCATCCCAAAATATGGCTCCTATAGGGCAAGCATCTACACAATGTCCACAACCTATGCACTTACTGACGTTTAAGACTACTCCCCCTCCTTTTCTAGGGATTAAGGCATTGACAGGACATACTTCAGCACAAGGTGGAGTGGGACATCCGCGACATACTATTACTACAAATCCTCTTTCAAATCCTCCTGCTGATCTTATATGTATTGCAGTTTTCGAAAGTCCTGCATCCCCAGACCTGCGAGCACAAGCGAACATACAACATTGACATCCTACACACCTATTCACATCAACTACTTTAAGTCGTTTCATTATTAACGCCTCTCGGTTATGTTAAGTTCTTGTGCTTTAAGTACAATATATTAAGTTTTTGTTTTAAGGATGGTTATAAGTGCTATGAATATGATATGCTTCTTCTAAGTAGTTAATCTTGTGATGTCAGATTTAAAGTTCCTTTAAGTACTTTCTCAGTCTCCTCAGGAGTTAAAGTTGTTGGGACTCCTATTTTATAATGCCAATCAAGACAGCACCAGCGGGTAACTTTGACTTTGACTCCATTGAGGAACTCTGGTAGAGCTTCTTCAGGTGTTCTCTTACTGAAACCAATTAGTTCTACTACAAATATGCACTTTTCCCATACATTTCCTTCATCATCAACTTTCTTTTCACCAGTCTTAATTACTTCTCTGACTATCCCCCGAAGCCTTTTCCTCCTATCTCTTAATCTCAAGATCTCACACTCCAAATTCTTCACCATGGAGTATTTAAGCCTTGAGAAGCACTCTTACGAAAACTACATTATTTTTAGCTAACCAAATCATGTATCTGAATGATATGTCACAGAGGACATTCAACTTAAAGAATTTATTAAAAAGCTGGCTCCATAATACGTTAAAATTGCTACAAAAATCACCATAATGGCAACTTGGACTTTCTGTCCAAGTCTCTTACCTTTGCTGGATAAAAATGCTATCAGCGACAGCCAGGCGTAATCCATCCATACATGGAGCGGGTACAGAAGTATGATTAAAACTGCTCCACCAACAATTAGTATGTCTGTTATAAGTTTAAGTCCAACTGTTATCCACCAAATTATGAAGTATGGATTTAAAGCTGTGAAGGCTAAGCCAGCTATTAATGGATTAGCAGATACTTTTAAAGTTCTCTCTTTCTTGCCTTTAATGATATTAACTAGATCAACTAAGGTTAAAGCTGAGAAGATAAGTAAAGCTATTCCACCAATGATTCCTATGAGGTTTAAAATCCATGCCTTTTTAATTATCTCCACTGCACCTATGGCTATTACTAGGACTAACGGAAATTCAAACAACGTGTGACCCACGGCTGTGAGGAATCCTGCTCTCCATCCTCTTTTCATGCCCAATATAGCAGCTGAAAAAGTTAAAGGACCTGGTGAGAGCACTCCTGAAGCGGTAATGAGTGTTACTTCAATTAGCAAGCTTAACATGAAATAAACAATGTACTAGCAGATTTAACTCTTTGGTTTGTTAGAGCAGGTTAGGTCTCAAGTCAGTTACCTTTATATAACTCCACAGTTAGGAGTTGGTATCGGAAATTCAGTCGTTGAGGTGAGGGCGATAGACACAGATAGTGATGAATCAGATATAATCTATTACCCTAGTCTTGATACGCTTTCGAGAGTTCTCGGTAATGGTTTCTTAAAGGTATTAGGTGATGATGAAGAGGTAGTCGCACTTACCAAGAGCGACCTTACAGTGGATGAGAACGGTATCAGTTATGGGGAAGAACACTTAGTCCTTACTAATAAGCGAATACTTGTAATTAAGGATAAAAATATTGTTAAAGAGTTCAAATTGAAAGACGTTTCATCGGCTAGCTTGAGAGATTACTTGAGCACTATAATCTTAACGCTAGACATTAGAGGAAGTGCTATAAGTGTAATAACATTAAGCAGAGCTCGTAAAAAGCAATTTGAAAAAATTATAACGCTAATAAATGACATTACGTTTCATAAGATTCCTTACAATATGTTGAAGAAACATTTGTCTAATAGAGTCAATTCAGAGAGTGAAAAAGCTAAGTCAAGTAAGGGAATTCTCATCAAGCTATTCGGGTTCGTGAAGCCATTATGGTATATGCTTTTAATAACGTCAATGCTCTCTATTGCCACAACCACTATGAATTTGTTGCCACCTTATTTAATGAAGATTTTGATTGATGAAGTTCTGATACCAAGATCAAACTTAGATAAGTTACTAATGATAATATTAGGTTTACTAGGAGTTAATCTTTCTTTGACTATATTAGGGGTTTTACGTAGCTATGCTCTATTAAAACTTAATCAAAAACTAGCCTTCAGACTCAGAGCAAGGATATATGAACACATACAGTTCCTTTCCCTTAACTTCTACGATAAATTTTCAAGAGGAGCTATAATATCTAGAATAGTGGATGATGTAAACAGAGTTCTCTACTTCCTTACACAGGGATTCAGCACCATGATACTTGATTTAGCAATGATAGTGTTTGTAGGACTTATAATGTTCTCTATGAGTCCTTGGCTGAGCTACATTGCTCTCTTGCCTGTTCCTGTGTCAATCCTGGGAACAGCTATTTATAGAAAGGTCATGCCTAAATATTATCACAGACTCTGGCGTAAATGGTCAAGAGTGATTTCAACTCTTTCAGAAAGCCTTTCGGCCATCATACTAGTTAAAACTCTAGGAAAAGAGTCTAATGTTATTAAGAGGTTTAAGGACAATCTAAACGAGTTCATAGACTCGAACATTGAAGTATTCAAGAATGAACAGAAGTTTTGGCCGTTTATAGGCTTATCATTCACCTTCAGTAACCTAATCGTCTGGTGGCTTGGAGGACTACAGGTATTAAATGGCGCACTGACGTTAGGTTCTTTAACAGCTTTTGTCAGCTACATGTGGAGCTTTTATAGACCAATAAACGATTTAGCCAACCACCTTAGGTTAGTTCAACAAGTCATTGTGGCTGGAGAGAGGATATTTGAAGTCCTGTCTACTAAGCCTGAATCTGCTGATAAACCAGGCGCTCGCGACTTAACCATAGTTGGAGGAGTAGAGCTCAAGAATGTCTGGTTTACTTATGACGGCATCCATTATGCACTAAAAGATGTTAGTTTCAGAATAGAACCGGGAGAACATGTAGGAATAGTAGGACCTAGTGGCTCTGGAAAGACCACATTAACTAAGCTACTGTTGAGACTTTATGAACCACAAAGAGGAAGTGTGCTTATAGATGGGGTTGATGTTAGGGACATCAAATCAACTTCTCTGAAGAAACAGATAGCCATTGTCATGCAAAATCCTATACTGTTCAACACCTCGATAGCTGAAAACATTGCCATAGGTAAAGAAGATGCATCACTTGAAGAAATAATAGCTGCAGCTAAAGCAGCAAGAGCTCATGATTTTATAATGAAACTTCCTGAAGCGTACGATACTGAGGTTGGAGTGTACGGAGGCAGGCTTTCTGGAGGTGAAAGACAAAGAATTGCTATAGCTGCGGCTTTATTAAAAGATCCGAAGGTACTCATACTTGACGAGCCCACGTCTTCGTTAGATGCGTTAACAGAGAGAGATGTAACTGAAGCCATAGGGAATCTAACCAAGAATAGAACAACTATCATAATAGCCCATAGGCTATCCACTCTGAGGAATGTTGATAAAATAATAGTTCTAGATAAGGGAACTGTAATAGAGCAAGGTTCGCATGAACAGCTAATTAGGACTGATGGTCTTTATAAGAGGTTATTTGAGGCTCAGTTTGCAGACTTCTTGGATAATAGAAGGAGGAGGGTCTTGCTGAGGGGTTAGTATGAGTATAAGGGAGTGGGTTACTAAGTTAAGGATACTAGATCCTGAGAAAGTAAGAGTTCTAAGTGCAAGAATGGATACGGTAGACTTGGAAGTCAATGGAACTCTTTACACTAATGTTAAGCTTAAGAGACCATTCCCTTATACTCGTCCAGAATGCTTAATATTGTACACAAATGATGATAGGGAAATAGGAATACTGAGAGACTACAGAAAGCTTGATAAGGGATCTAAAGAGCTTCTCGAACGAGTCCTTGAAATTATCTATTTCATGCCAAAGATAAAGAGGATAATGAGCGTCAACTCTCGAGGGGGCTACTACGAATGGGTAGTCGATACCGATAAAGGAGTTATAAAATTTAAGACGTGGAGATCTTGTGCTCGTTTTTTGAGTAATGGAAAAGTGATCATAAAGGATATCAATGGAAACGTATATTGTGTTGAGAACATCTTTAGACTAAACACAAAGAGCCAGGCATTGTTAAGCATATTCATTTAACCTTCAAATTCTAAACAATATATTAGTTGGTGATCATATGCTTGTTTCCAAACCAAGTGCAATCAAGATTATTGAAAGAGCTTTGGACCAAGAAAGAAAGCTTCTAGATGTTTATGAGTCATTTCAATTGATATCCTTTTATGAATTAAGAACCTGTAAGTTTAAGCTAACTCGTAGTGTTCAAGAAGCAGTCATGGCGGCTGAGGAAATTGGATATCCAGTTGTTCTTAAAGTATCATCACCAGATGTAGTTCATAAGTTTGATGTAGGTGCAGTAGCCTTGAATTTAAGAAATAGTAGCGAAGTTAGGACAATGTTTATCAAGATAATTGATAATGTATTCAAAAATAATCCTTCAGCTAGAATTCGTGGGATTATAGTCCAAGAAATGATTACTGAAGGGTATGAGGTCATTGTAGGAGGATATATTGATGAGCAATTCGGTCCCGTTGTAATGTACGGATTAGGAGGACTCTTTGTTGAGCTCTTTAAAGACGTCGTATTTGATATAGCTCCACTCACTACTGCTGAGGCTTTTGAAATGATATCAAGAACTAAGTCCTATAAGTTGCTACAAGGATATAGAGGAGGGTTTAGAGCTGACATAAGCTCTTTAAGTCACTTAATCTCCGAGACATCAAAAATGTTATGGGAATTAAAAGATTATATAAAAGAGGTAGATTTTAATCCTGTCTTTGTGCTTAAAGAGGGTCTAGGTTATAAGATAGCCGATGCCAGGATAGTGTTAAAGTAATGTATTAGGTTCTTTCCACTCGCTTAGATACTTTTCCAGTAGCTTATTTTTCTTTAAGTAAATACCATACGACACTAAAGCTTTAAGTGCTCTGACAGCTCTTTCAGGAGAAGGATAAGAGGGTAAGTAAAATTTCTCGTAGTATTCTCTTAGAAAAACAACAGCCTCTGAATTTCCTATCGTTGCTATAACGACAGGCTTTTTATATTCTTTAGCCACTTTGACTGTCCTCTCAACTAGATCCTCTATGCAAGGTATTCCTGGTATATGGTGAAGTGCTATAAGCACGACACCATCTACATTTTTATCCTCTAATAAGAGCCTTAAAGACACCTCGTACATATCGGTAGTAGCAGACCCTGTTAAGTCTATTGGATTTGATACTATAGCGAAGGGGGGTAAGATTTTATCGTCCTTTAAGTCGTTAAACTTTTCTTTTGTACTTTCACTTAGTTCTGCAACCTTAAGTCCCTGAAGTTCTGTCTCATCAGCAGCTATTACTCCAGCCCCACCACCATCAGTGAGTATAGCTACTCTAGATCCTCTAGCAGGTGGTTGATAGGCTAGTGCTTTACCTACGTCCAACAACTCTTCTAAACTATACACTCTTATAACACCTCCTCTTCTAAAAGCAGCATCGTACACCTCATCAACTCCAACTAAAGCTCCTGTATGTGACATAGCGGCTCTAGCGCCAGCTCCCGTCCTACCAGCTTTAAGAACTACTACAGGTTTCTTGATGGTTACTTTGCGGGCTACTTCTATAAACTTTCTCCCTCTTTTTATATTTTCTAAGTACATGAGTATAACTCTGGTTCTTTCATCTTCTTTGAGGTATTCCAGTACGTCACATTCATCAATGTCCACTTTATTACCGTAACTAATGAATTTGCTAACTCCGATACCTTTTCCTGCCATGTAATCTAGTATTGCTAAGCCTAGCGCTCCGCTTTGACTAATTACTGCAATAAATCCCTTATTAGGTCTAGGAGCAGAAATGAGCTTTTTTCCACTTCTAAGTCTCTTAGTAAAGGGTAAAAATATTGTGTCGACCCCACTATATGGATCATATACTCCCAGACAATTAGGACCAACAATCCTGATATTGTGTTTAATTGCAATTTCTTTAATTAACTCTTCTAACTTTATGTTGCCAATTTCACTAAACCCTGCAGATATTATCACAGCTGCCTCAATTCCTTTAACTCCACACTCTTTTAGGATTTTTGGCACTATCTTTGCTGGGACGACAATTACTGCTAAGTCAAGGTCTTCCTTAATCTCTAGTACAGAAGAGTACATTTTGATGCCTAAGATCTCATCAGTAAAAGGATTAACACCGAATAGCTTGAATTTAGCTCCTTCTTTTTTGAGATTGTTTAATAAGTTCTTGAATATTACATGTCCCGGTTTGTTTTCTTCACGTGAGACTCCAATAACAACCACAGCAGTAGGGTTAAATACCTTGTTAAGAACTTCTATAACTCGCAAAGTTTTCTCCCCAACTAACATAGGACATGAGTACATTTAAAACTCTTTTCATTTAAGCTGGCGTTTAAGGGTTTTTACTAGAGCTTTAAAGTACAGGACAATATTATTAGGAAGCTTTTAAGAGTAATTAGTAGGAGGTCTACATGAATACAGTTTTAGGGTCTGAGGGAGAAATAAGACTTCTTCTAGGTAATGAGGCTATAGCCCGAGGCGCTTTAGAAGCTGGAATTCAGGTAGCAACATCATACCCTGGTACGCCATCAACTGAGATATTAGAGTCTATAGCTAGTATAGCCAAGGAACTAGGAATATATGTTGAATGGTCTGTTAATGAGAAGGTAGCACTAGAAGTTGCATTGGGAGCATCTATTCTAGGATTAAGAGCACTTACCTCCATGAAGCATGTAGGACTGAACGTTGCTGCAGACACGTTCATGAGTCTAGGATACTCAGGAACCAACGGAGGTTTGGTTATAGTAAGTGCTGATGATCCTGAGTGCCACAGTTCTCAAAATGAGCAGGACAATAGAGTTTATGGTTTACTTTCCTACATACCAGTTTATGAACCTTCTGACCAACAGGAGGCTAAAGACCTTACTAGAGACCTCTTTATAGTTTCTGAGAAATTTAAGACTGGAGTTCTTTTAAGGACAACCACTAGACTCTCCCATAGCAGAGGTCCAGTTAAGTTAGGTTCTATTCTAAAAGGGAATAGAAGTGCTAAGTTTCTCAAAGAGTGGAGATGGACTCTCCTTCCTATCAACGCTAGAAGACTTAAGAGAAGAGCACTTGATAGGATAAGAGAATTATCAAAATTTCATGAACAATTTAAGTATAATTACGTTAAGTTGGATGGAGATGAAGACTTTGGAATAGTGACTTGCGGAGTCCCTTACTTATATGTACTAGATTCGTTGAAAATGTTAAGGATTCTCGACAGAGTGGCACTGCTCAAACTAGCTTCGGTTTATCCGATTCCAACTAGACTAATTAGAAATTTCGTCAAATCTGTTAACAGGGTGTTAATTGTAGAGGAGGTAGAACCTTTCTTAGAGCTTCAAATAAGGAGCATAGCGCCCAAAGACGTTGAGATTTTGGGTAAAGACCTAGTGCCTAGAGCTGGTGAATTGAATGTAGACATAGTAACCAATGCTATTGGAAGTGCGCTTAAGATGGAACTTCCACAGAAAGAGGCGAGATTATATGCTCATATTAATGAACTTAAATCTAAGATTCCTAAGCGTTCTCCTATACTATGTCCTGGATGTCCTCATAGGGCACTCTTTTATTCATTAAAGTTAGCATTAAGGGAATTAGAGTTGACTGATAGAGTTATAATTTCAGGTGATATAGGTTGTTATACATTGGGTTATTTCCCTCCATACAGACTAATAGATACTACCATTTGTATGGGAGCTAGTATAGGTTTGGCTAACGGGTTCTCACATTTCTTTGAGGGATTGGTTATTGCTGTAATAGGAGACTCAACATTTTTCCATACTGGCATGAGTGGACTAGCTAATGCTGTGTATAATAAAGCCCCCTTCCTTCTCATAATTCTTGATAATTCTACAACAGCTATGACTGGTTTTCAACCACATCCAGGAACAGGCTATACAGCGACGCTAGACAGAACAAAAAAGCTATTGGTCGAGAAAGTTTTGGAAGGACTCGGTGTAGGACATATTGAAGTAGCAAACCCCTATAATATAAAAGGAACTGTTGAAGTTATAAAGAGAGGAATAAGATACGTGCTTGAAGAAAAAGAAGTTGCTGCTATAATATCAAGGAGACCATGTGTTATCTACGAGTTACGGCGTAGGAAGATGAAGTACCTATCTACAGTCACTTTTCAAGTAGACTATGACAAGTGTAATCTGTGTATGACCTGCATTTCAGAATTTGCCTGCCCAGCTATTGATTTCGATGGTGATAAGATATCTATAGATATGTCTTTATGTACCAGATGTGGTGTATGCGTTCAAGTCTGCCCAATAGGCGCTATAAAACCTCGAAGAGGTGGTTAATAATGAGAGATAAACACGTTAACCTAATAATCACTGGAGTAGGTGGTCAAGGTATTTTAGTTCTTAGTAGAGTTATAGGAGAAGCTGCCATAAAAGAGGGATATCAAGTTAAAATAGCTGAAGTTCATGGAATGGCACAAAGAGGAGGCTCTCTTGTTACTCATGTAAGAATAGGGAAACATGTGAAATCGCCACTCATTCCGAAGTTTAAAGCGGATATGTTAATATCCATGGAAGCGATGGAGTCTATCAGGTGTTTAGACTACATTAAGCCAAAGGGTTATCTAATAATTAACAAATACATATTGGTCCCAGCGGATACGTCAATAAGCATAAAGTTTGAAGATTTGTTAACATATTTAAAATCTCTTGAATATAGATTAATTGTACTGGATGCATATAGAATTTCCTCCCAGTTAGGAGAAACTCGTACAACTAACATGGTAGTTCTTGGCTTTTTAATAGGAAGTAACCTGCTCCCAATTTCTAAGAACTCAGCACTCAAGACCATAGAGGCTACATTACCACCTAGATTTAAAGAAGTTAACTTTAAAGCATTTAACGAAGGATACAAGCTTGGATTAGGCTATAGAATAGAAAAGAATTTATCATTGTATTGAAGAACTTCTCTAGGGGGCAAGCTGGTGAACGGGCTTCGGGCACATCCGGCGACGGATGTGCCTGAGGAAGCTCCGCCAAGCCCGCGGGTCCCGTGACCGTCGCAAGACGGTAGGACGAGAGTCCTGGCAACGGCACAGAAACGAGACCCCCTCCAGCATAGGAGAATGAGGCGGCTGAGGAGGCTAAGCCTTCGAGAAGCCCCTCGGTAACGAGGGGTGAGCTAACCCGCTGACGATGCTGGGGGTTTGGGTGAAACGGCCGCCCCACGGGATATAGGACCAAACAGGGCTCATGAGGCCCGCGCGAAGCCCGGGTGGGTCCTTAGATGGATCCCGTTAAAACAGAAGGCGGGCTACTACCAGCATGCCCCCAACATGGTAGTTAACAATGTCCAAGCTCTTGATTAACATAGGGATGGATGATTTCGACTCGCCTCTTGGTGGTTGTACAACATACGTTGCTTCACTTATTGTAGAACAGTTAGACAAAAGACCATGGGTAGAATTCTTGGACTATCCTAAGTTGGTTAGGTTAAATCCTAATATTCCCTTTAAAACTAGAGGGAATGGTGCTATATCTTTTAAGATAAAGGTAGAAGAGAACTGTCTTGAGTTTTTGCTAGATGTGATTCATCAAATTATGGAAAGTGAAGCGTGGATTGGTTACAGAAAAACAGACCCAGTTGTGGCAATACTGTTTGGAGAGGTCCCTCCATCTCTTAAGAAGCTTTACGAGAGGGCATTGACTACTGTGATTCCGCTAAGTGTGGTCGAGGATTTAGCTGAGAGGTTAAAGGTAAAGGTCTTTAAATTGAAGAGGGGAAGGGGACTAGTTGGTGCTATGGCAGCTATAGGAGCTGATTTCGATGATTATACGTATGAATTACTTGCTTACAGACGCAAAGAGATGTGGGGAAAACCAAGGTTGATAGACCCGCAATCTGTATTAGAGTTTGATAGAGTGACAAGAGGACTCACGTTCAACAATTTAGACTACGAGACTAAGAGGATACTGATAGCTCCTAGAGGTCCTGACCCAGTATTATTTGGAGTTCGAGGGGACGATCCAGAAGCGCTTCTCAAATCACTTGATATAATAAGGGTCAAAGAGGAAATAGAGCGCTGGGTCATTTTTAAAACTAACCAAGGTACTAATGCACACTTAAAGGTGATTAAGACCATTTCTGAGGTTAGACCATACGACTCAGTAGGAATTAAAGGGATGATAGCTAGTGGTCCAACAGTGTTGAGAGGGGGGCATGTTGAGTTTGTAGTGAAGGACTCTACAGGAAGCATGAGATGTATGGTCTATTCAGAAACTGGCTACTTAAATAGAGTGGCTAGGCTGTTAAGAGTTAACGATGAAGTAGAGGTATGGGGGGGTGTAAGACCACCATCTAGAAATTACAGCATGTGCTTAAATGTTGAGCGTCTCAGAGTAGTACGTCTAGGACTGATGGTCTTAGTTCTAAACCCACGTTGCCCTAAATGTGGTAAAAGAATGAAGTCCATGGGGAAAGGTAAGGGTTTTAAGTGTCCTACGTGTAGTTTCAAATCTTCATCGTTAAAAAAGGAGATAATTAAAAGACAAAGGTTGCTAGAGCCTGGAATCTATATAGCGTCATCTAGAGCACACAGACACTTAACAAGACCTACTGTTAGATTTGGGGTTAAGAATTCATTCACAAATATGATTACTCCGTGGCATTATCCTTAGGGAGCTAGAACTAAAATTATTTAAGTACTTGCACAACCTTTTTTCAATGGTAAAAGTTATTAGACTTTCTTGAGTAGTTATCAAAGCACGTTAAGTATTAAGGTCTCTGGTGTGCTAGTAATGGGAAAGGTCTGTGTAAAAGTGCTAGGAGGAGGTCAGGAAGTAGGTAGGTCAGCTATATTGCTCGAAATGGAAAATAAAAAACTCCTACTAGATTATGGAGTAATGCTTGAAGAGGGCTCTCCTAAATTCCCTCTAAGTTACCCACCTAAACTAATAGACGCTATCGTACTTACTCATGCCCACCTAGACCACTCAGGAGCCTTGCCAATGCTGTATATTAGTACTTCTAAGCCCCTTTATACAACAAGAATGACTTTAAGTTTGAGCGAAATTTTGGTAAGGGACTTTATCAAAATCTCTGGATACTACCTGCCTTATGAGTTTAGAGATTTTAGGAATATGGTTAAAAATGCAGTCTTCGTAAAGTCTGGCGAAGAGGTTTCTCTGGAAAAGCTATCTTTACGGTTTAGTAATGCGGGACACATACCTGGGAGCTTGAGTGTCTCAATAAGCTCTGGTGATGTTAATGTACTTTACACAGGAGACTTCAATCTAATTGAGACATGCCTGCTACGATCTGCAGACATAGATATTAAGGATATGGACGTAGTGATAATTGAAGGAACTTATGCTACTTTCAACCATCCGAGAAGGGATGAGGTAGAGAAAGAGTTCGTAGAGAATGTGAAAGAAGTCATTGAAAATGACGGCAATGTATTAATACCCGCCTTTGCTGTGGGTAGAGCGCAGGAAATAATGTGTGTCTTGACTAAATACAATTTTGGGCATAAAGTTTACTTAGATGGTATGGCTAGAGCTGTTACTGAAGCTTTACTAGATGATCTTGAATTTGTAAAAAATCCTCGTCTCTTCAAGAAGGCTTATAAAAAGACTATAATAGTTAAAGGTTGGGAAGACAGAAGGAGGGCTGTTAAAGAACCTTGTGTTATAATATCTCCTGCTGGTATGCTAAAAGGTGGAGCTTCAGTATATTACCTTAGGAGATTAAACAAAAAGAAGAAGAACGGTTTATTCTTCGTTAGTTATCAGTCTAAGGGAACTCCTGGCAGAGAAATACTTGAGGAGGGTGCCTTCACTGAAGGCAGGAAGCCGATAAAGGTTAAAGCTAAGGTAAAATGGTTTGACTTTTCATCACATTGTGGAAAACGGGAGCTTGAACAACTGCTTAAAAGTGCAGATCCTTCAGTTAAAGTGATTATAGTACATTCAGAAAAGGAGACAGGAGAATTGTTTAGGAAATATTGCGAAAAAGAATTGGGATTAGAGACTTATTTCCCTAGAAATGGAGAAGAATTATCACTATCTATAAAGTAAACCGTCACACTTCGACTACTTTACATTTTATACTTTTTAAGACCTCATTTGCTTTCTCCTTAGGAAGCTTTAAGATATAAAGCCTTCTTTTGAATCTTAATTTGAGCTTTACTTCATTATTTAATCGTTTTACTCTGCACTCCTTAGCCACTTCCGCTAATCTTAGGAACTCATTAATGTCTGTTACACTTACTGGCATGCTTGGAAATATTATAATCATTACTTATATACTTTCGTGCTCATCGAAAAACAGAGGTCTGCTTATTCTTCTCTCCAAGTTCAATTATGCCTTAATTCCGAAAAAATTTTATACCCTTATAGAGGAGAGAAGAAGATAGGGTCCGTGGTCTAGTAGGTCAGGATACCCGCCTCACAAGGGCTTCCCTATCTCTTTAAGTCCTGAGAGCGCGGGAGGCCCCGGTTCGAATCCGGGCGGACCCACCAACTCCTTCCTCATTTGACTTCTCTTTCCTGTCAAGGAAATCATGACTGGATTTCTAATCTGTAACTTAGAGTTTGATAAGAAAACAAAGTTACAAGTAAAAATATTCTTTTGTCATAATAATTTAGGGGATCAAGCTTGATAACAGAACTGTTATACAGGTGGAGACTTGAGGAACAGTCTAAGCACCTAAGACACCTTAAAGTTGTTTATGTAACTGATTTAGCTAGATGTCCTCTCAAACGTAAGTTCGAGCTTAAGTTTCCTGAATTAGGCAAATATGACCTTTTGAGTCCTGCTGGAGTTCTCGGTACTCTAGTTCACATGGGATTTGAACTGTTCCTAGAACGTTATGCAATGAAGGAGGGTTATAATGTACTTACTGAACTAGAGCTTTCTAAAGTAGTGGACATAGAAGGAGAGGAATATGTGATAAACGGAAGAATTGATGCATTACTGATTTCTATGAATTCAAGCGATTCTCTGGTAGTAGAACTTAAAACCTCAAAAAGCGATACATCAATACCTTACGAACATCATATACTTCAAGCACAAATATATGCATGGATGGCAAATGCATCGGATGCAATTCTCATATACTTCACACCAGAACGAATAGCTGAGTTTCGACTGAGGACTTTGGAAAAATCAAAGTTATCAGACAATGAGGTTAAGAGACTATTAAAAGAAACTATATCAATTACAGTAGCTCCGCGTTATGAGTGGGAGTGTAAGTACTGTAAGTTTGCTAATATATGTCCTAACAAGATTACGGCTCAGTAGTGGTTCTTCTCCAGATTTTAAGCAACTCATCTTCAACATACGGTCCATACTTTTCGACAAGTCCCGATCTCCTTACAACTAAAAGCCCTTCTCCCTCTTTGACTTCGCCGATGATGTTACATTCGATACCGTGTTCTTTCAATAATGAGATTCCTTCTTCCGCTATTTCAAAGGGAATTGTCGCTATTAAAACACCAGAACTAATAAGTCTTAAGGGGTCTATTTCTAATGCTTCACATACAATTCTTGTTTCTCTCCTTATAGGGATTTTTTCTTCCCAGACTTTTATAAGCACTTTAGAAGCATAAGCTATCTCAGCAAGTCCAGCAATGATTCCCCCCTCTGTAGGATCATGCATAGAGTTCACTCCTACTTTAGATAGTAACAGGGCTTCTTTTACTACACTTATTTCTTTAATAAACTCTTTACACCTTTCTATGACTTTGTCAGGAACTCCTCTTTCCTTTAATATCTTCTCAAAATCAGAAGCTAGTATAGAAGTGCCTTCTATTGCTGCAGCTTTGGTCATCAGAACAAGGTCTCCAGGTCTGGCACCACCAGTGATTACATACTTGTTGTCTTGACAGATACCTATAGCTGTCATGGCTATCATTACCCTTTCAAGTCCGTACGTATACTCTGTATGACCTCCTACGATCATAACACCTAACTCTTTAGCAGCTAGGTCTATCTGCTCTGTTATTTTATCAATGTCTTTTTCGGCTGCTTTGAAAGGTAGGTATATGATTGGCAGTATCCATCTTGGTCTAGCTCCTCTTACGGCTATATCATTGCAAGCTATATGAACTGCTAACCAGCCAATACTTTTGATGGCACCAGTTATAGGGTTGGAGTGAACTACCATTATTCTCTCTCCGACCTTTATTATAGCAGCATCTTCACCATAAGAAGGACCAACCAAGACATCAGGATCTCTTACACCAATTCTAGAAAACACATACTTAGCTAGTAAGTCAGGATGGAGTTTTAGGGACAATTTACCACCTACTCCTAACTAAGTCAAGAGATTCTTAAAGATAACTTATTAGGGAAACCAGTCCGAATCCTCGTCTTTTCTCACTACCACGTCTTCTAAGTTCATGCTTTCATATACTCTTCTAAAGATCCATTTTTTATCTTTAAAAAACCAAACAGCTATTACTGCTTCTCTTTTCTTATACTTTTTAAAAGCATCCAAAAACTTAAACAGTTTCACTATTTGGTCTCTTGAAACTTTAACCCTATTATTACTCGTGCACTTAACTTCGAAGGCTACCACTCTGTCTTCAATGTTATTTACAAGAAAGACATCTGGAAGTGCAACGTTCGATTTAGGACTAGGTCTACTCCCGCTCACTGGGACTCTAAACACATAATTACTTTCTTTTTTACTAAGAAGCTTTACTAATTTTCGTTCTATGTTATATCCTCTTCTCTTTCCTATTAGAGGAATCCTCTCCCTACTCTTCATTAGAGGTCCCTTGTATCTTTTTAACGAAGATTCCTAAT
>Ga0180302_10000279_pt1 | contig 21355 bp, 48 predicted proteins | sample GuaBasSediGuay17_FD_121794 | JGI IMG/M metagenome (GOLD analysis project Ga0180302, IMG submission 121794) | Subseafloor sediment microbial communities from Guaymas Basin, Gulf of California, Mexico - Guay17, Core 4571-4, 12-15 cm | ecosystem: Environmental > Aquatic > Marine > Hydrothermal... | reverse complement strand
GCGAGATGTTCCCTGGGCCAGACGACACCACTTTAGCGATCTTAATGAAGATAATGAGGTATCCCAGAGACTATTTTTACGCTTCGCCCCGTCGCCAGAGAGAGGAGTTTAGGTGGCCCACCCTCTTAATGGCTTTAGAGGCAATACTCGAGAGGCCAGAGGTCTTAATACCTGGGTGGGCTTTCGCAACCTACCCCTGGATAATAGATTTTCTAAAGATGTTAGTGGAGAGGCTTAGGGAGGCTGGAGCATGGTGAGCCAGTCTACTCTGCTGGAGACTGCTCCTATAGGGCAAGCTAAGGTGTTTTTACCGCAGTCTACTCTGGAGTGAACTAATATGAGGAAGGCTAAGGAGGAGAAGGTTAGGGTTCCAGTCTACATATCTAAGAGCGCTAAGGAGCTCTTAGAGAGGGAGTTCGGCTCAGTTAGCAAAGGCGTTGAGGAGCTCGCTAAGAGATATGAGTTCAGCTTAGGGCCGAAAGACCCTGAGCTTAGGAGAGCTTGGGAGGTTTTGCTGCAGCACTTAGAGGAGCCTGGGGAAATTAAGTGGAGCGATGCCTTAGCTGTGTTGTTCCACGACGCTAAAATCCCCCTGCCTAGGGGAGAGGAGGTGTTAAAGCAGCTCTCAGCTGAAGGATACGTGGAGATGGCTAGGCCAGGCGTGCTTAAAGTGCATAGGAAAAAGGCTTTCCCAGGAGCAGATATACTAGCTTTAGTGGGGCTGGGGTAGCTTGGAGGACAGGGTGGTGCAGACAGTCATTAGAACTAAACCGCGCTTAAAAGTATACGCTAGAGCATACCCAGTCACAGCCTTAGCTCCTAAGGACGCTCAAGTGAACAGGAGAATTGCCTTTGCGGAGGCAGCTAAGAAGGCTAAAGGGCTTAAGGGATTAGCTCCAGACGGCTTGCCCTGGGCTGCTCACTTCGTTAAAGAGGAGCTTAGCGGCAAAACTGCTCCTAAGGAGCTTAAGTACGTTAAGAAGCCTAAGTGGCTTGAGGAGCTTGAGAAGGTTAAAGCCTCTATGGAGCTCTTGGCGAGAATCTGCGCACGAGCTCCTCCACCTTACGCGAAAACTCCTCCCAAGTCTTAGCTTTAAGCTCAGCTTTAGCTTTGACGAGCCTCCAGTAGGCGTCGTCACTTAAAGTGACCTTCTTCATGCTCCTCCCGTGTATAACTGCTCTAGCAAGCAATTTAAGCGTAGCGTAGGTATATTGGCTTAGGTGATGTAGGGGATATGACGTTAATAAGAGCTACAACGATTTTAGCTGGCTTAACTGGCAAGCCAGAGTCCAGGAAGGAGCTATCAACTGGCGTACAGCTAGTAGGCAGGGGCAGAGTCGTCTGGGCTAAGAAGCCCTTCTGGTTTAGGAACGCTCCATACACAGTAGGCCCATACGCCCATGACGGCCAAATCGAGATTAGGCTGATGTTCGCCAACGCAGCTCACCAGGCTAAGGGCATGAAAGGACTTGACCCAGAGACTGGATTGCCACACGCTGCAGCCCACGTCATGAGGAAGCTAACTGGTGCTACAGCGCCACACAGGATGGATCCAGCTAAGTACCCGAGCAAGATACAGAGGACTGCCTATAGAGAAGCTGACTTGATAGCTGAGGCCAGAAGGAGAGGCCTAGGCACGCCAGCGTACGTGCCGCCAGCTAGAGTCTAAACAGCGCCTTAAAGAGGTGATCTAAGGTGCCAGAGCTCTCGCTAACGTCTTGGCTAGACCCCATCCTAGACTACTTCGCTAGGCAAGCTGGCATACCAACATCCGATTACTCCGCTCAAGTGGGTGGCGAGGGCATAGGCGTAGCACTAGAGGTCGTAGCAGACCTCTTCACAAAGGGCTGGCTAAACAAGGTAGTCCAGTTTGCCACTGGAGCCATAGCCTCAGGCTACGCTATTTGGGGAGGCCCAGGCGTCTCCGCGAGGCTTAAGAAGGAGCTCTTAGCCTTAGGCACGCACGAGCTGTTGAGGTTTGTAGATCCAAAGCCCTCAGACATAATCGAGACTAGGAAGTCTATTGACGACACGGTAGACGCCATTAAGCGCGGAGACTGGAACGCGGTGTTAGCAAGCATTTTAAGGACTCCGAGCGAGCTTCAAGCGATGCTGTCTGCTATGGGCATACCAACTCAGCTGACAACGCCTCCAGTGTCTCCGCCGACAGCTCCCCCAGCGTCTCCGCCAGCAGGGGGATCATCTGAGTTCAGCGTAAACAAGTAGCTAGCGCTTAGCCTCAAACCTGCCAACAGGGTAGTAGCCAGCTAAGTTGAGCAGCTGCAACAAAGCTTCCTCGTAGCTTGAAGCGCCGCTGTCAGCTACGTACCTCTTAAACAATTTTTTCGTCTCTTTTTTACACCTTATCACGAGCCTAAGCTCCTTCTTCTCCTTGCTCACGTTTGAGCACCCAGGTATACGTGTTGTCCATTCAACTTATAAAGAGTTTGCTCAAAGCTGTTTAGCAGAGGTGGTCTGATGCCTGAAGGGACTGTTACGGCTATAACAGTCCAAGGTATTGAAGCTTTGGAGAAGTTCGTAGAGGAAGAGCTAGTTAAGGAGGCTGTAGCTGGGCCGAGGAAGTTTGCAGCTAAGAGGGAGGACATAGTCGTCAGGGACTTATTGCCGGGAACCGACTTAAAGGGTATTTCAGGCGACTGGTGGGCTCAGACAGTCAACGGCGGAGACTGGACAACTGTCTACAGCGGCACAGTCTCGGAGAAGAAGGTCATAGCCATCTACGGCTTCGCCAACAAGGCAGCTACCCCAAGGACCATAATGGTGAGGTTCGGCACTGGAGCTGGCCCCGCTTACTACAAGGACCAGTGGCAAGTCGAGCACGCCTACGTCAAGCAGGAGCCAGTAATTTACACCAAGAAGCCAATAATCTACGCGCCTAACGAGTCATTTAGAATCGAGTTCTACGCAGTCACCAGCGGCATGGACGAGGTAATCTTAATAGGCAAGGTAGCTGAGCCACGCGGCGAGCTAATTAAGTAAAGGGGGTTAAGCCTTGAGCTACCCAGCGGCGTACGCTAGAGCTAGGGGCAGGGCTAAGCCGAAGGACGTGTTTTTGCCAGGCTACACCCTAACCACGACCTACGTCGGAGGCGGAGTCGAGGTCAAGGTCTCAGACTTAAGCAAGGTCTACGGCGCGATAGCTCAGGAAATCGCTAGTGGCTACGTAGCTGTGGCAACTGGCTTCAGCGGGAACGCGTTTAAGCTCAAGCTGTTCTACCTGCCAGACCCAACGACCTATAGCGGCACCACAGGGCACTTAACGGAGGTAGCCAGCGGGACCAACGTATCTGGCGTAACTTTGAACATCTTAGCTTTCGGAGAGTAGCTCCCTCTAGGGAAGCCCCCTAGAGAGATAGACGCGGGGGGTTTAATGTGAGCTTCCAAATCGAGCTCGTCCCAGTAGCTAAGGTAGACGAGAACATCTACCTATACTACCCTAAGAGCAGCGAAGTCCACGGCTACTACAAGGTGCTCTACGTAGAGCCTCTGCCGCTTATAAGCCACAACTTCGGCTCCCTCGACGCCAAGGGCGTGTTGACAGATCAGGAGGTTAAAGCTCTATACGTGCCTGATGGGTGGCTAGCGCACTACAGGATCCTGCCTAGGGAGGACGTGACGGTAAAGGTGAAGCAGCCAGGTGGGCAAGCTAGGTGGATAACCAAGACTGGGGTAGCTGTGTTAAGCTTGCTAGGCTTAGGCAGGAAAATCTCAGAGTACGCTCAGCTAGCTGAGATATTCATCTACGGAGACCAAACAGTCAAGTTCGAGGTAGTAAACAACACCTACTACCCGCTACCGAGGTGTATAGTGGACTTCGTGGGCTTCAGGTACAAGCTCGAGAAGCTCCCAACCAAGCCGGACAAGTTCACTTTTGTGCCACTGCAGGGTGAGTAGCCGTGTCCTACCAGTATACGACTGGGATACAGGGGATACCTCACGGCAGGTGCGCCCTGCTAGTCAACAACGCAAGCGGCTTCACCGTATACCAGGTGACCTCAGGTAGGCGGTTTAGGCTGACCAGCTTCATAGCCACCAACAAGAGCGGGGACGCCGTAGTAGACCTATACGACGCGGCAAGCGGCGCAGCACAAGCTTTCGGCGAGTCTGGCAGACCGATGCTGAGCGTCATAGTCCCAGCTGCTAAGACAGTGGCCTTAGACGAGAGAGTGCTAGGAACCATGGAGCTGGACTTCATAAGCGCAGTCGTGGCCTTCACGACGGTATCAGGCGTGTGGGTTAGAGTAGGCGGGGTAGAGTTCTAGTGGAGATAGGCAGGGCTGTAACCAGGAGCATCGACGTAGCCTACGGGGTCATAGTCTCGGGGCACATAGCTTCAGGACAGATAGGCTCAGCTCACATAGCTGACGGAGCCATACTTTCAGGGCACATAGCCTCGGGACAAATAGGAGCAACTCACATAGCTGACGGCGCTATACTCAGCGGGCACATAGCATCAGGTCAGATAGGAGCGGCTCACGTGGCTTCAGGCGCCTTGACCTTCAGCAACTTAAAGGGAGTAGCCAGCTTCGTGAGCTCAGCTGACACCACCTTAACCTTAAGCCACAACCTAGGCGTAACTCCATCTCTATACGGCGTAACCCCGCACGGGAACGCCACATACTACGTGACGACGGTGAACGCGTCTCAGCTCGTGGTGACTACGACGGTATCAGGCGTAGGAGCGCTTCTCTGGGTTGTAGCCTAAAACCCTCCTTCTTTTTTTGTTGTTGGATCAATACGAGCTAATACACAGCTCTAAGTGGGATGTCCTGCTAATTTTAGACGCGTGTAGAGCAGACTTCTTCGAGCAGCTGTACCCAAAATACCTGAGCGCTGAGCGCTACTCTAGGGCGCTTAGCAGAGGGTGTCCTACGCAAATCTGGTTTGCCCGCACCTTCCCAGGGAGGTACGAGGACATAGCGTACTTGAGCGGAAACCCCTACATCTCCAGCCTCCCAGCTGCGAAGAAGGTTGTGGGCTTCCTAGCTTCTGAGCGCTTCCTGGTAGTAGACGACGTGTTCACATGGGGGTGGGAGAGCGTAGACGGCATTGAGACTGTCCCGCCGTGGAGGGTCAACGAGGCTGTGAGGAGGTGGAGATGCCTCTTAGAGGAAGGCTACAGGATAATAGCTCACTACATGCAGCCGCACTCCCCCTATATAGGGAGGGTGAAGCTGGACATAGGCAGCTTCAAGGCAGCTGTAAAGCAAGCTCTGGGAGAGGTGTTTCGCGAGCCTAAGCCAATGGTCAGGCACGAGCTGCTCAGAGAAGCATATATGTGTAACCTGGAGCTCGCCTTACAATACGTCAGCGAGCTGCTGGTGGAGCTGAGAGGCTATAAGGTGGCCGTGACCTCAGACCACGGGGAGCTACTGGGAGAAAACGGGAGGGTGGGGCACCTAGACGACTCACCAGAGCTGAGGGTCGTGCCCTGGCTGGAGGTTAAAGCCTAGGGGTTTTTACCTGCTCAGCACCTTTACCTCGACTGAAACTATTTTCCCGCTCAGCTCCTGATGTAGGTGTTTAGGTATCGCTATGTAGAGTATTTTCCCGCACTTGCTAACTCTGGTTACGAAGCTGTAAGACACGTTTATAACCTCTCTATAACCTGTATATAAGCTTGGGGGAAAACATGGCTTGGGAAAAAAGAGGGCCTCAGCTCCTTATAGGTATTCCCCATACTGGAGAAGTGACCATGGAGTGGGCTCTAGCCTTTAAGCAGCTTATCGTGCCGATGCCGTTTTTAATGACTTTTCAGAGGGGGCAGCCACTAGACTTAGCTAGAAACGCTATTGTAGAGGAGGCTCTTAGAAACGAGGTTGAGTGGCTTTTCTTCCTAGATAGCGACGTGATCTTGGAGCCAGATGCTCTGCAGAGGCTGCTAAGCCACAACCTGCCGATAGTCTCAGCTCTATACTATAGGAGGCACCCCTCTATTGGCCCAGCTGGGCCGATAATGCAGCCTGTCCCAGCAGCTTGGAGGTATGCGCCTGAGGAAGTTAGGAAGCCTGGAGCCCTGTTCACCCCAATAATGGACCCGCCTGCGCAGCTCTTCGAGGCAGATGTGATAGGCATGGGGGCCTGCTTAATACACACAAGCGTGTTCAAGAGGCTTAAGCCGCCTTGGTTTAAGTGGACAGCTGGGTGGGGCAAATACGGCTTAGCAGACCCCTGGGAAGAAATGAGTGAAGATTTCTATTTCTGTATCAGAGCTAAAAAGGAGCTTGGCCTCAAGATAATGGTCGATGGCTCGGTGAGGGCGAGGCACTGCTACACCGGCGTTGTCGACGAGTACGGCAGGATAAGCTTCCACAGGGTTTGACATGGACCGCTTCGCGTGGGTTAAAACGCAGGTAAGGGAGGGTGATAGGGTTTTGGATGTAGGTGGGGAAAGAGGGGTTGTCTGGAGGATGTATCCTCCGGAGGCTGAGGTAGTCATCCTAGATTTAAACGCTCAGATAACCCCCTTCAGCTTCGTCAGGGGAGATGCCCACCACCTGCCGTTTAAAGACAGGAGCTTCACGGTAGCTGTCTTAGCTGAGGTCTTAGAGCACCTAGTTAACCCAGTTTTAGCTTTCAGGGAGGCTCTCAGGGTAGCTGACAGGGTTGTCTTCACCGTCCCAAACGAGTACAGGTGGAATCCAGCTTTAAGGCCCTTTAAGAAGCGGGAGCACAGGAGGTGGTTTACCAGGCAGCTTTTAGAGCAGCTATTGGAGCAAGCTAAGGCCTCAAGCTACGAGGTAAATCCCCTAGAACACGATGGGTGGAGCTTCTGGGTGGGGGTAGCTTATGCCTAAAAACAAGTTGAAAATACTCTTAATCAGCACAGCCATCTTCCCAGTCCCGCCCTCTACGTATGGAGAGCGGGGCTCCTAGGAGCCCTGCCCATAAGGCTGGAGAGGGTGGTCTACGACTTAGCTGTAGCCCTCAAAGCTAGGGGACACGAGGTCTCAGTTGCCTGCTGCAAGGGCAGCAAGCTGCCTGAGGGAGTTGAGGCTATTGAGACCGTTGAGCCCAAGATGACTCCCTACGGCGATTGGTGGAGCTGGGAGAAGGAGCATTACGAGCTTTACAAGCATAGGCTAAAGGACTTCGACGTAGTCCACGACCACACCTGGATGGCTTGGCCCTACATCTATAAGGCAAAGGAGAACCCCGAGCTCAAGCTCATACACACCCACCACGGCCACGTAGCCTGGAGCTCCCCGCCGCCAGTCCCCAAGCCCTGCTTAGTGGGCTTATCTAAGTGGCATGCAAATGTCATGAGTTCCCGCCTAGGGGTTACTGTGAGGCATGCGTACAACGGAGTAGACGTAGACAGCTTCCCCTTTAAAGCTGAGAAGGCGAGGAAGCTGGTATACATAGGGAGGATGGCTAAGTACAAGCAGCCTCACGTGGCTATAGACGTTGCTAAGAAGCTTAAAGTGCCGATAGACGTTGCTGGAGGAGAGAGGTTTGTAGAAGACCCAGGATACGTGCTCAGGGTTATGGGGATGTGCGACGGCTTGATGTATAAATATCACGGCGAGGTATCAGACCGAAAGAAGAAGGAGCTGTTAGCTGAAGCCGCCTGCTTGATATTCCCCAGCTGGATGGGGGAGCCCTTCGGACTCGTAGCTGTAGAAGCTATGGCTTGTGGAACCCCTGTAGCTGCTTTAAGGGACGGAGCTATACCTGAAGTAGTCGTAGATGGGGAGACTGGCTTCTTAGCAGACGACTTCGACGGCTTAGTAGAAGCTGTTAAGAGGATATTGGATGGGGAGATCAAGCCAGATAAGTGTAGGGAGAGGGCTTTGTTGTTCAGCAGGGAGAGGATGGCTGAGCGATACGAGCAGCTGTACTACGACGTCTTAAGAGGGGAGGAGTGGTAGGGAGCTTTAATAGCTTGTATGCCTATAGTGTCTAGGAGGGAGCTCCGTGATACCGGAGGAGCTCAAGAAGGCTATTAGGGAGGAGCTTAGGAAGGGCAACTTGGTTGTAATACACCCGCAAGCCTCCAAGAGGGTTAAGGGGGATAAGGTGGGGGCAATAGACCACCCGAGGTGAGCTAGTTGTTCTCCTGGCTTTCAGCTTTCGTAGCCCCCTTCGTAGCAGCTCTAGGCGGCGAGTTCTGGCACAGCACTATGACCTTGGTGATACCTCCCACGCCCGCCCCCATCGACGTAAGCTACATACCAGACCCAGACTCCAAGTGCTTGGTGATAGGCCTGACCTTCGGAGACGCATACGAATACGACCCCGACACGGGGACAATAGGGCCAGAGATCTACACGCCCAGTGCAGGGGTATACCACTCGTGCAGGGGGTGGATGGCTTGGCACTGGGACCCCTTCGTGAAGAGCATCTTGATGACAAACCCATACCCACAGCTCGGCTGGTGCTCAAGCGAGAGCCCATACATGCTGAGGATAGTCAACGGCACAGACAAGTACATATGGTGCGACGTGACCTTCTGGCTTGTGAAGTTCCCGCTCACAGTACACCTATACGGCAGGGACTACGACCCAGAGCAGCTGTTTAAAGCGTACATGGAGAGCGTAGTAGCATACTTCTGCGAGGCGGGCAAAGCCCTAGGCGAGAGAGGCTTGGGAGCGCTAAAGGAGATGGCGAGGGAGATCCTCAAGTGAGCTTCGTATACCCTGAAGTAGAGAAGATAAGGAAGGCTGTCAGGGGAGAGCTTAGGAGCATATCGAAGGAGCACGACTTAAGCGCTGGAGCGCTCAGCTGGAAGGTTGGGCTAAACTACAGGTTTAGGCTGGAGAGCGTGACCATCAAGTTCTCCTCAGCTGTAAGCCCCACCGTGACGATCACCTTGGACAGCAAGTACGGAGATAGCTACGACACCGTGCTGAGGAGCACCACGCTTAGCAGCGCTCAAAACTACGCTGAGTTCTTCGGCGAGGGATACGAGTTTGAGAGAGGAGACGACATAAGGATAGACATAAGCAGCGTCTCAGCTGTAGCCTACATAGTTGTGAGGGTGAGCGCCTACGACTAAGAAGAAAAGAGAGAGAGCTGAGTTGAAGCTCACGCAAAACGAGAAGGAGGAGTTGGAAAACATAAACAAGAGGTTGATGGACGTGCAGTTGCGCATAGCTGCACTTGAGATGGAGAAGCACGAGCTAATAGAGACGTATAGAAACCTAGTCGGCATGAGGAGCATGCTGTGGCAGAACATATGCAGGAGGCTGGGGATAAACCCGCTCAAGCAGTATAAGGTGATGGAAGATGGAACAGTGGTCGAAGTTGGTTGAGAGGAGGCTTAGGAGCTTAAGCAGAAGGTTGAAAAAAGTCGAGGAAAACGCGCTTAGAGTCGGTAGCGTAGTTAAAGTTGGAAATAAGAAGTTTGTTGTAAAGACTAGTGAGGGCATGAGGGAGATGAGACTAGGTGGGAAGAGGATATTAATGTTGGTGTTGGAGGAGGTTGAGTAATGGGAGAGTTATATATTGACGGCAAGAAGTACGTAGAGGCAGACTACGTAGAGGTAGCTCACGACCTAGTAGTCCACGGCACGGAGTACATCTACGTAACTGAGATACTGTACGGCGACTTGGAGCTCGGCTCAACGACTAAGAAGGGAGGCAAGATAGTAGCTTACAGGGACAACAGCGGAAACTACGGCTTCTACTACGACCCAGACGTAGGCGTCAAAGTACAGCAGCCAGACAAAAGCCAATTATACTTGATGAGGAGCGCAAGCGAGGGAGCTAGCTTACTCGCATATAGTGGTGCAGGAGAGTTAACACTAGCAGGAAACGGATATTATGATGGGTCAGCATGGCAGAGGTTTAACACTAGCTACCCGCTGTGGGCACTACTCCTTTCTCCATACAATGATGTAGTGAGATTACTTAGAGCGCCAGCAGGAGACAACCCAGCCTCGCCGTCAGAAGTGTTCGAGATAAACAGTAGTGGCAGGATAACCAAGTGTGCTGGGATAGACAGTCAAGGAACAATCGTCTTACCTAATAATACGCCTTTACAAATTAAGAAAACCGATGGCACGCCAATAGATGTCTTATATTTAGACGACTCTAACCATTTAAACATAAGAGGTTGGGTTGGAACGGGACCTGTGAAGATTATTTCTCATGCAATTCGATTATATCTCGACGATGTTATGCATCTTGCCCTAGATGACGGTTATGGTAAAGATGGTTGGTATTACGCTGGCACAATAAACATAGCTCCAGAGCTTTCACCATCTGACTGTTATTATAGAAATGCCGATAAATTCTTCCGCTTTACTAAAGGTTGTCTTGCGGCGTTATGCCAGAAAGCTACCGATACTACCACACTCGTCAGCTCAGCTGAACTAGTGTTCACCGCCTCAGTCTGGGATTCAGCTAACGCTGTAGCGAAAGACCAAAGCTTTAAGATATACCACGAGCCATCTGACATTAATGCGGGGGCAATTAAAGTTAAGTTCGTGAAAACAGATGCTTCAGAAGTTCTAAGATATGAATTTGACTCGCTTGGTGGCTTAAGAATACTTCCAAGCAGTATAAGCGACTATCCGCTTGCAATAAGAGTTGAGACTGAAGATGTTGGTAGGTTTGCAATAAGAGCAGACGGCAAAATGGAGTGGGGAGACGGCGCTAGCGCTAGAGACGTCGCCTTGTTTAGAAACGGTGTTCAGACGCTGGCTTTCCAAGCGATAGGGACAGATGTACCAACCTACCTACAAATAATGCCGAAAGGTTCTCCGACAACGAGAGGTGCTTCTCTCGTTTTATCTAAGACTGATTTAGTAGCAGACCCCGACAACTACGAAGTCTTACAAGTAGTCTTTACTGCAAGCTCACCTGGAGGAGGCTTACCAGCAGACTCAATAGTCTTCATGTCTAGGAAAGGTGGGACTGGAAGCTACAGACCGATAGTACTTGGGCTGTATGATGGTACTGCATTTACAGAGTCATTTAGAGTGAAGACAGATGGCGACATACAAATCGAGAGCTCTAGAGCACTGTGGTTTGGAGCAGACGTAAAGCTATACAGGGAGACAGCTGACATCCTCGCACTAGATGACCAGCTTAGCTTCTTTAGGGGAAGCACCGCAGACGTAATTATCGCCTCTAGGTTAGCTGACGATACGTATGGCAGATTTGTTGTCAGATTAGATGGTAAAATAGAGTGGGGGAACGGTACTGATGCTAGAGATGTCGCGGTTTTCAGGGGAGGAGCGAGACGTTTAGCGGTGCAGTCGCTTGGAACAGATGTCGAAACTGGCGTGTGGATTTTACCAAAAGGCAGCCCCACTGTAGATTGGAAGTGCTTCCTCAGCATCTTCGGCACCGACTACTTAGCAGACAGCTCAAACTACAACCAGCTCGCCATAGGGAGAAAGGGAGATGCTTGGACGTTCTACTCAGGCAGCTTGGGGACGGCGCCTCTCCTACCGCTTGTATTTAACGTGGGGGGAACCGAAAGCCTCCGCATTGAGACAGACGGCAGCATCAACTGCAACGAACAACAGCTCAAGAAGGCTAGGATACCTACAATAAACAAAGGAGGTTCAGATGTAACTGTTACTGAGACATCTGAAACACTCAAGCAGGAGATTACGCCAGATACCGGCTACTCGTTTATCTGGTATGTCAGCAGCGTTAACATAGTGTTCAACAACCCATCTGGCTCGGGAGTGACACTATACTATAGCGTAAAGGTGTTGCTCGACGACGGGAGTGAGTCTACAATATTTAGCGATACCGTATCAGAAGGCGGTGGTGGCAACAACGTGTTAGATGAATATAACTTCTTCGACAACATATCAAACGGCAGGACAATAAAGGCGATTAGACTTTATGCGTACTGCTCAGCTGAGCCAGCATCAGGATATGAACCTACAATTAGAATTGACTACGTTAGAGGGTTGCAGTCGTGAACCTTAGGTTAGTGATAGCTAGGTGCTTGCAGTTTAGCAGCGTATTTGCGTTTACAGATGCGTTGGTTGAGTGGTACTTCTGCGGCAATTGGATAGCTGCGTTGATGTTAAATATAGTAGGTGCGGTGAGCTTGGTGTGTGGAAGCTATTTAGAGGCGAGGTGCTATGAAGTTTAGAGTTAGGTTTAGGCCGAGCATACTAGCTACGATAATCTTCTTGGGCTCAGCTCTCCTCATGAGCATATACTACGGCCAAGAGAACATAGCTGCCGCCATAATAACCGCCATAGCTGGCTTAGCCTCCAAGCTAGTTGAGTCAGAGGAGAAGACTTCTAGCGAGGTGGTTGAGTGACTGAGGGAAAATGGGATAAAGTCGGGATAGTGGTTCAGTCGATAGCTGGCTGCGTAGTAGGCATAGGCATTGGATTGGAGCTGGCCATGGGAGCTGATTTAGGCTTCGTGCTCATAACGTTGGGAAGCTTGCTATACGCCATAGGCACAAAGCTGAGAAAGATCTGAGGCCCCAGTGGCTAGCGGGGAGTGGCGTACATATGCCTTACACCCGCATTAATAGAGAGCTTCCAGGCGCTGTGTACTCCCCCTCCTCCCTAGGCGCCAGGAGGAGTTCCGAGAATCCCCGCTAGCTCGGGGAGACCTTAAAATACCTGCTTTTGCACATAACTTCTAGGTGGTTGTATGCTGGAAGAAGCTCCTCTTCCTCCTAGGATGGGCTGGGAGAGGACCTTCTTGCTAGCAGCTGTAGCTGGCGCCTTCGCGTTTATAGGAGTCATAGCTGGAGCCTACGCGCTACACATAGCTAGGCAGCAGGGCTTAGTAAGCTAGCTTTCCTCAGCTGCCTTTTTCTCCCTCTAGCCTTTCGGCCTTAAGCCCACATCTAGGTTTAAGAGGTTAAGCGAGCAAGTGGCTTAGAGTTTGAAAAGTGAAAACTGTGCATGTAGATGTCTACTCTTCATAAAAACTGTGCATGTGAGTTGGTGCGCGGCTTTAAGGCCGAAAGGGAAGGGCCATAGCGTGTAAACTAGCGCCTATATACAGTAGTAACAGTAATATAGACGCTAGTAGGACACTAGTAGACAGCTAAAAAGAGGGATGGTGATAGGAGGCGTCGAAAGGAGGTGTCGCTATGATGTTCTCAAAGCTTCCATATAAACTTGACGCATCCGACATCTCACATGCAGTCATCTTAGGCTTAAGGAGCTTCTGCACGTTTAAGCAGAGGTGGTACTACCACCGCTACCACGTGCTCACAGCTAAGGGAAAACATGGCTTCGACTTCAAGTTCACGCTAATAACTTGTCACGTACACCAAAAAAGCAAGCTTAGGCCATACCAGCTCTGGAGGAAGCTGAGCTTCGCGATGGATAAGGGCTTCAGGCCGAGAGAAGGCACGTTCATACTGTTTTTAGGCGAAAGCTGTAAGCCAACGCGAGGCTCTCTCTCAGCCTTAAAGCAGCTCAAGGGAGTTTTAGCGGTGCGAGGGGGAGACGCAGCTAGAAAAGCGCTTCAGCTGCTATACAGCTACGTGTCGGCGAGGATGAGGTGCTTAAGGCAAGTGTGCTTGGAGAAAGGCCTAGACGTGAGGGACGCGAAGCTTGGAGCAGCTCAGCTGTACCTAGCTTTAACCAGCTTAGCGAGGGAGCTCGAGAGAAAGCTTGGGCCCCCTACTTGAGGTGAGCGCTAGTTGAGTAAAAGCTGGAGGCCCTGCGGCTACGTAGCTGTTGACAAGAACAAGAACAGCGTAGTAGTCTGCTTAAGAGGATGTGGGGAGAAGCGCTACTACTGGGCTGAGCTGTCAGAGCTGTTAGACGCTGTTAAAAAGGGATCTGGCTACGCGGTGCTATACGAGAAAGCGCGTTAAGCGAGCTTAGCCTGCTTGGATAAGCCCTCTAAATACCTTAGGAACTCCGTAAAAGCCGTTATGTTCAGCTCCAATAGCCTTCTCCTGCCGTAGTCGTGGTAGTCGACGTACACTTCTTTAAAGCTCTTGTCTCTCGAGTCCCACACCCTGAGCTTCTTAGGTATTAATCTAGCTGAGAGCTGCGGCTTAGGGCATACCAGCATGTGCCACATGCTGGTATCCCAGCTGTCTATCACGTTAACAAGCCTTAAAGCAGCTCTGACGTCTAGTCCCCACACGTGAACCCACTTATCGGATAGCCTCTTTCTCAGGCTTTTAGCTACCTTAACCACGTGGTCTATGTGCTTGTCTAAGCAGAGGCTGCCTATGCCCCAGTACCTGTATCCTTTAAAGCCCTGCTCAAAGTACATGTCTAAGCACTCGTGAAACCACTCAAGCCTAAGCCCCTGTATAGCTAAAACTGGCTTAACAGCTCCGTCTCTTTCATACATCTCAAAGACCTTTAACGCGTTCTCAACTGTATACCTGAGCCAAAACCTGTAGTCCTCCCTGGGGAAGCCTTCTCTAACGCCTTTAACCTCGTAGTCTCCCCTAGAGTAGTCGTATACGTAGACCTCATCTAGCGGAGCATCTAAGCTAGCGCAGAAGCAGGCTTTAACTGCTTTACATAGCTCGTAGTATCTCTTAGCGTCGTAGGGGTATCTCTTAAGCTTGTAAAACTGCTGCGCCCCTGAATCCACGAAGACTCTCTTGACGTTCCTAGGCAAGTAGGGCAGCTTAAACTTGCAGCCATCCCACAAGCTCCCAGCGGATACCAATACGTCGCACGAGTCCAGGATCTCGAGAGCTCTAGCTTCCGTGCTGGTGGTCACGACCCACCAAAACTCCAAAGCTACTTCACCAGCTTCCCGCCGCACTTAGGGCACCTTAGCTCCACTCGGCCTTAAGCCTCCTAGCTAGAGCCCACAGAGCCCACAAGAAGCTGTAGACTAGGGCGTCTAGGCGGCTGACTGGGCACCTAAACGCGTAGCGGCGTATCCCGAGCTCGTCGTCGAGGCACCTCCTCTTAAGGGGACATACGCGGCAAACCAAATCCAGGAACAGCAAGGAGCACGTCACCACCACAGCCCTAGAGCGTATCCCAGCGCTAGCCCAGCTAAAAAGCCGAGGACTAGAGCTATCCTAACTGCCAGCTTGTGAAATTCATATAGGTCCTGGAACTTCAAGTGCAGGGGTATGAAAACGGGGTTTGCCTGAGCTAAATCCCTCAGCAGCTCCTCGTAGTCCTTTAAGGTCTTTACCTCCTTCACCTTGGCGGGAGCTTCCTCTCCCAAGCCTACTCCCCAGTAGTAACCTGTTAAAAATAAATATAAGTTTTACAGCTTTTTTACTTAGGTGGTTTCATGTCCCAGACAAATTTCCTGAAAACTGTTGTGAAGGTTGGTAAGGGGTTTCAAATAACAATCCCTAAGGAGGCTAGGGAGCTCTCAGGGGTTAAGCAGGGGGAGAGGCTTGAGCTTGTCTTGCTCAAAGTTGGCTGCGGGTGGCTAATGCTCCTATACCCTGCTGGAGGGTAGGCTATGAAGGAGTTCTCCATTTTAAGGCTTGAGTTTGCTCAAAAGCTCGTTAAAGTCTACGTCGACGGCAAGGAGCTTTGCGAGTTCCTCTTCAAAGAGGATAGCAGAGCTCAGCTAGAGCGCTTAATCCTACAACACATACTTGACTTCCTATCCGAATACGTGGTATCAGAGCTTAAGGAGGCTGAGAAAAGTGGCTAAGGCTAAGAGCTGTAAAAACTGCGTGCACGAAGCTGTCTGCCGCGCTAGGGAAAACGCAGTATGCGCTGTCTGGGAGAACGCTTTCGACTATAACGTCGCTTCAGATGTCGAGGACGAGGTGCTTAAGCTCATAGCCAAAAACTGTCAGCACTATAAGCCTAAGAGGGGTAAGAAGGATGTCTGAGGAAGAGGAGTACTTAGAGGAAGAAGAGGATTATGAGGACTGGTGGGAGGAAGAGGAAGACGAGGTTTGCCCTGAAGGCTATAGCTTGGAGGAGGACTGCGCTCCATATCTACGCTTAGGCATAGAGACCTGCGAGCTCCTATGCCCCTGGGATAGGATTAAGCAGTGTCTTGAAAGCGAGACTTGCTGGATATGTGGTGACAAAATAAAGAAAGGACAGATGCTGTGCGATGGGTGCTGGAAAGAAGTCAAAGTGGAAATAGGGGAGGAGAGCTTCTTAGACAAGGTTAAGAGCTTCTTTAAGAGGCTTTTGAGGTGGCGTAAATGACTATCGTCTACGACCCCTCTAGGAGAGAGTCTGTTTTAGCAGCTAAAACCCAGATACGCTACGAGTATAGCCTACTACTACGAGCTTCTCTACTATGTAACCAGCTTGAAGCCGTCTTAAGGGAACTGGGCATACCTACGCATCCCCTAAACGACATCAGGAAACAACTAAGCAATACAAAGGAGTTTCTCAGATCTATGGAGGAGGACCTAAACAAGTTGCTTAGGCCAAGGAGGCTAACTAAGAGTGAAGTTTGTCGATAGGCTGGCTAAGCTCGAAAGAGATATCGAAAACTTGGTTAAAGACATAGACTCCATGATAGGCTTAATCGATAAAAAAGACGCTCCAGATGAGCTTGGAGAGTGCAAAGGCCACTTGAGAAGTGCTAGGGAGAGCCTCGAGTGGGCCAGGGTTACTTTACAAGAGCTGTTAAACAAGTACAGGTTCTTGGTGAGGGAGGAGAGTGAAGGTGGCTAAGAGGAGGCAATACGGCTACAAGAAGGTCTTAGAGGAGCTCGACCACAAGTCAGCTATTTTGCGCGGCTTAGCGCAACAAGTGAGCTTCGTAAGCGACGAAGTAGCTAAGCTGGCAGCTAAGCTCGCTAAGCTCGAAGAGGACGTAGCTAAGCTAGCTGAGAAGCTGGATGTTTTGCTGAAGAAGCTTGAGGTCGTCAAAGGAGACGTGGAGGAAGTTAGGAAGTGGTGCGATAGGCAAGACCTCCTAGACATAGAGCTCGCTAAAAAGCCAGCTGGAGAAGAGGAGCTGGGCTAAGCCTTAGCTACTGTGAAGCTAGGAGACTCGACAACCTCTCTTTTCTGCACGTATACGTGCCTCTTCCCTTCTGAGTCTGAGTCTACTTTTAAGAGCACGTCAATATACCTCAACAAGCTCTGGTTGATCCTAACTCTCTCCCCACCTCTCCTGAAGTCTGCTCCCACGTGTGTTACTATTATGCTTGTGTTGAAGTTTTTACAGAGCCTTATAAGCTGGTCTTGTAGCTGAGCTGATAGCAGAGCTATCCTGGGGCTTCCAGCTCCCTCCTCCTCTATTAAGCTGCCTATTAAGCCGCTTAAGCTGTCGACAATAACCGTATCAGCTTGGGTTCCCCTCATGAAGTAGAAGGCCTGGTAGAAGCTCCTAGCCTGCCTATAGATTAAGTCAGCTCTAAGCTTCTTAGCCGTCTCCTCGACGGGGTAGTTCCTATCGGTGTCTATGAACAGGACTTTCCCTAAATGTGGAGCTAAGTGCAAAACCAACGTAGTTTTGCCAGCCCAGCTGGGGCCATATAAGACAACTCTCCTACCTTTAATTTCCTGCACGAGCATCTCCACAAATCCAGGCTCAGCTCTCCTATCCTCTTTCTCCTTGACTAGGTTGAGCTTAGCTTGCTCCATATCCACCAACTCCAACTCCCCTGTCAACGTATATAAACATTGCGGTAAGCGGATTATGCTGAGTTGGTATATACCAGTTTGGTATATACTGAGTTGGCATATACCAAATCCTTATATACCAAGTCAGCATATACCAATTTAGCATATACTGAGTTGGTAAGGTGCGTGTTGGTATATGCCCGCTAGAGGCTATAGGAGCATCAGCATTAGAGAAGACCTCTACCAGGAGCTCGTAAGCCTACAAAACGAGCTCAAAATGGTCAGCTTAAACGACGTAATAGCCTTCCTATTAGAGCCCAGGTCTTCAGCTGGGGAAAACCTCTCCCCTAAGATCCAGGATTTAGAGGAGAGGCTAAGCTTCCTAGAGAGGAAGTTTGAAGAAATCTTATCCTCGCTTGAGAAAGCGCAAGTAGCACAAGCAGCTCCTAAAGAGGTTAAGAAGAGGGACTTAGTAGACGTGCTTAAGGAGCAGAAGTGGGTTTCAGTTAACAAGCTAAAGCTGAGAAAACCAGAGGCGTTCATAGCTAAAGCTGAGAAGAGCGGAGCAGAGGTCTTCGAGGGGCCTACAGATACCATAATCGTAGACAAGGAGTTCTTAGCAGACTTCAAGCTAAAGCTAGAAAGCGTGAAGTCGACCATGAGCGAAGAGGAGAAGAAGAAGCTGCTAGGAGAAGAAGGCTACTCGCTGCTACAAGCTCTTAAAGAACAAGGCTTAGTATACGCAGACGCCTTAGACGAGCACAAGTACAAGTTCGCTTAAAAAGAGCGGGAATAAGCTCAGGAGACGTAGCTTTGTTTCAAATCCAAGTAAGCGCGTCTCAACAGAGCTAGACACTAGAGCCCAGCTTCCTTAGGTAGTCTAGCAGCGCTCTCTCCCTCTCCACATCCTCTTTTTTAAGCTTAAAAGCGTCTGCTAAAGTAGGCTTCCTAACCACCTTAAACCTATGGCCACAGTAGGGGCATGTCCTGCTTCTTTGACGCTTGAGCACTACTAGAGGCTTCCTACACCTAGGGCAATACGCGACTTCAGCTTTCCCCTCTAAGCACTTGGGTATCACTCGGCCTTAAACCTCCTCAACTCTAATTAAGACTGTCTTCCCCTTAAGCTCGCTAAGCCTCTTAACGAAAAACTCTGGGTCTAAGTTCCTCTTAAGAAACAGAGCTATCTCGCCCTCGCCAGTCATGTAAGCTCCTGTAAGCAAGCACTTGAAGACGTGGTAGGCCTTAGCCATGAGCTCCCCCTCTCTAAAAATATTTATAACAGGTTATAATAAATTTTTATAACAGAGGGGGTTTGATGAGGATCGTAACCTACCAGATAAGGGTTCCAGATGAGATTTGGGAAAAGGTCAGGAAGAAGGCTGGGGCAAAGGGGATGACGATCAACGACTTCATAGTAGAGATTCTTGAGAGAGAGGTCGAGTCTTGATGGGCAGGTACTGGTATCCAGCAGTCGAATACGATACTGAGACAGTTTTCTTAACTAAAAAGCAGAAGGAGAGCTGTCAAGGCTGCAAACACTACGACCCCGTAGAGGACGCGTGCAAACTGTTTGGCTTTAAGAAGCCTTGGAGGTGTCCACTATATGGTTAGGTACTACAGGCGAGACCAGTGCCCTAAGTGCAGGTTCTTCGAGAAGGCTATCACTCTAAACGACAACGACGACTTGATAGCGGGGATATGCAAGGCATCCTACACCTGGGTCCTATACCCTATGGAGGGCTACAAGCCGCGCAAATGCTCAGACTTTAGAGAAAAAGAGGATGCTTAAATGAGCAGATATGAAGGAACTAGGATGTTCAACTTAGTTACAGCCACATGGAACCCGCTAGTAGGCTGCTACTTTAGGTGCGAGTACTGCTGGGCTAGATACCAAGCTAAGAGGCAAAGGCGCAGATGCCTATTATGCTACCACTTTATTCCCCACGCTCACCTAGACAGGCTTAAGCGCCTCCCAAAAAGGAAGTTCGTCTTCGCCTTCGACATGGGCGACGTTTATTGGTATAAGCAGCTTTACCCAAAGCAGCTGCTCGCGGTCTTAAACGAGATGGCTCTACATAAAGACAACACGTACCTGCTGCTCACTAAAAGCCCATCAGTCTTCCACGACATTTTAGAAAGCCTAGCGCCTCTAGAGGAAAACACGTTTCTAGGAGCTACGATAGAGACGAACGTAAGCTTCATAGCGCAGTCGGTATCATGTGCCCCTAAGCCTCTCCAAAGGTACTTAGCCTTAAAGGGCTTGAAGTGGAGAAACAAGTGGCTTTCGATAGAGCCGATATTGGATTTTACGAAGAGCTTCTTTAAGTGGATTGAAAACGTCTACTCTTCATGTGAAAAACTCGTCGTCTACGTAGGCTACAACCAGTATCCTCAGTTCAACAAAATACTTGAAGACATGGAGCCGCCCCCTCACAAGGCATTAGAGCTGATAGATAAAATAAGGCAGCTAGGAGCAGTAGTCCACGTAAAACACGTAAAAAAACAGGAGGGGGAGGGGTAGGAGGGGGCTATGAGTGGGCTACGAGTGTCTTATATGCAATAGGAAATTTAAAACTTTAGGGCCATATATAAGGCACTTAAGACAAGCTCACAACCTGAAGATACCTAAAGCTGAGTCGAGGATACAGAGGAAGAGGCGTTCGAGGGACTTATTTGAGGATATTGAGAGAGCTTACTGGAGGTTCTTCATGGAGCATAGAGCAGTCTTTGCAGAAGACGGCAGTAAAGTATACGTCAAGACTCATTAGCGTAACCATAGATCTCGGGTTGCTAGTAGGAGGCCAGCTACAGCTCCAGCGAAAGCTAAGAAGGCTAAGCCGTACTCCACCATTTTTTTCTGCTCCTCAGTCATTTTCTCACCTCCCAGCTGCTATCACGTACACGTATACGTCCTCAGGAGCATATACCTCGCAGCCGTAGCTTGAGACGTTCCTGACAGCTAGCGGCGTGTTGCCTATACTGAGCTTAAGCAAGTTTTCCCTAATATCCTCCATAGCCCTCCTGATCCTATACACCACGTTGCTGTTCCAGGAGTCTTCAAACTGCTCTAGCTTAGCGTTAACCTCATCTGTGAAGGGCTTTACAGCTACGTCGAAAGCCCACCCAACAAGTTTACCGCAGATCCAGCCTATCCCAGCCATTACGTCAGCTAGCCTATCCCTAACCCAGTTAAGCCAACCCCAGTCTCCAGCCAACTCAATAAACTTCTCCCTAAACCTCCTGCTAAACTCGTCTGCGAAGTCTGGCCTAGTAAATCTAGGCAGCTTTAGATCTGGCAAGCTGGGAGGCTGCCAGGGAAGGTAGCTAAAGCCGCTGCACACAGCTACTACAGCAGGAGGCTCTGTAAACGGCGTTGAGAAGCTCACGTAGTGCCACCCCCTAAACCTGCTCTTAAACGTAGAGTACTCCACGTGAGGAACTCCAAGCCACTTCCTAAACCAATCCCAAAACTCTGGAGTAACCTCTCCTGGAAGCCTCAAGCTCTCGTAGGGCTTCTCAGGCCCCTTAGCTACAGCGTCGGGGAAAACCCTCTTCAAAGCCTCCATCACTTAAACCTCTTGCTGATCTCGTTAGCCACAATAGCTCCTAATACGGAGGCAATCGGTATTAAGAAAGCCACTATTACGGGGCCAAAAAACGTCAGCTCTGCTTCAAAGTATTTTTCCACGCTTGAGCACCTCGCTAGCCACTATTACGCCGCCTACAGCAGCTGCTCCCAAAGCTCCCGCTACAGCTAAGAAGGGTATTTCACCTGGGCTCGGCGGCGGCTGCACGGGAGCTAGCTTGACGGTAGCCTCCTTAGTGTCGTCTACCCACCAGCCTTCGTCAGCTCTCCTTAAAGCGTACATAACCACTTTAACGTCCTTATCTGGCATCTGGAAG
>Ga0180302_10000278_pt1 | contig 21362 bp, 15 predicted proteins | sample GuaBasSediGuay17_FD_121794 | JGI IMG/M metagenome (GOLD analysis project Ga0180302, IMG submission 121794) | Subseafloor sediment microbial communities from Guaymas Basin, Gulf of California, Mexico - Guay17, Core 4571-4, 12-15 cm | ecosystem: Environmental > Aquatic > Marine > Hydrothermal... | reverse complement strand
TCTTTATAGGCTAGATCACCAGAATATCCTGTTAAAAATGCTGCAGATGCGGCTGCTAGGACGGCATTGTCACTAATTGAAAATAAGGCTGCTACAACACCTGTTAAAACATCTCCAGTTCCACCAACTGTCATACCAGGGTTTCCAGTAACATTGATCTTAGAGTTTTGACCATCTGTTATTACATCTATATGGCCTTTTAATAAAATTGTGCATCCGCACTCTAAAGCTTTATTTCTAACAATTTGTAATCTTTCTCCTATTTCTTTACTTGGTTTTAAACCGAAAATCATCTTAAATTCGCCTTCATGCGGAGTTATGATTAAATCGCCTCTCAACGTACCTATTTTAGCCAAAGCTTTTAGACCATCAGCATCTATCACAATTTTCTTCTTTTCCTCTAAAAGTTTTTTGGCTATGTTATATGCGGCCTTAAGACTCTCCTCATCGGTGCCGAGACCAGGTCCTATGACTGTGACATCAAAATTCTTAGCTGCTTCAAGAATTGTTTTTACGTGATCTAGTTTTAGTATATCAGCGTCTAGTTCTCTCACTATTAAATTGGGGGAAATGCATTTTATAGCTTGTGCGGCTGGTTTTGGAGCGTAAATTATCGATAAATCTGCGCCTGTTTTTAAGGCAGCTAAAGCTGTTAATGTAGGTGCGCCATGATAATCCTTACTTCCACCTATAATAATTATTTTCCCATAATCTCCCTTATGGGACCAAAGCGGTCTATCTTTTATGATTCTCAATAAATCTCCAGGCCCTGCTATTAAGCGGGATTCGGGTGGTTGTCCTATATGTTTTATTATGATCTCACCTTGTTTTAGGTCAGTTAAACCATTTTTATTAGCGATGAACGTTATGATTATGTCTGAGCGTATGTATGGTTCATAGAATTTTCCCTCATAACTGTCCAAACCGCTTGGAATATCTATTGAAACAACTTTGTAACCTATTTTTTCCTTGTATTCATTAATTTTTTTAATTACAGCACCATATAGTCCTCTTGGTACCCCCCTACTACCAACACCTAAAATTGCGTCAACTACGATATTCGATCTCTCTAAAAGGGGTAGCAATTTTTCTTCAATTTCTGAGGAATCTCTTAATTTAGTGATGTTTAAGCTAATAAGCATATTTTTTAAAATTTCCCAATTTCTTTGGGCAGCGCCTTTACGTATTTTCTTTTCATCTCCAAGGAGAACAACTATTACATTATAGCCAAATGTTGTTAAATGTCGTGCTGATACGAATCCATCCCCGCCATTATTTCCAGTCCCACAAATAACTGTGATATTGGGGAATTGCTCCGGAGGATACTTAGAATATATTTCATCAGCTACCGATCTTCCAGCATTCTCCATTAATATATCTTGTGATATTCCTAACCAACTAGAGTTCCTATCTATTTGAGAAACATCTTCAGGATGAAATAATTCTTCAGAAGGCATTATAAACACCCATTTACTCTAATTTTTTAAGTTCTTTTTTCGTTTTAAATTTCCCAAAGGCGTATCTTTCAGCTATTTCCTTCATTTTAAGCGCGTCAATATCCAATAAGGGGCTTTCTGAAATAATTGTTGCATTTATTTTTCTCTCGAGTAATATCTCTACTAATGGTAAAAATGATGGACCGAAACCTGATCCAAAGGGGTGGTGTTTCTTTTCCCCTTTTTGTGTATACTCGATTTTGGAGAAATGGATGTGCAAATTTTTAATTTCTTGGCTTCCTAACGCGCTTTCTAATTTATCTAGCACTTCGATATATGATTTCTTCTTTGAAAAACCACCTAGTGTTCTTGCATGCAAATGAGCGAAATCTATAACAGGTACTACTATTTCAATTTCTCTAGCCATTTCAATTATTTCTTCTAAAGAACCGAGTTGACTATGTTTACCAGTTGTTTCAGCACCAAGTTTCGCTTTAATTTTTAAGGATTTTGCTCTTTCTTCAATCTCATTTAAAACTTTTAAAGCAGTCTTAAGAGCGTTTTTAGGATCACTTTTTCCATAGTAACCAGGATGGAAAACAACAATATCTGCACCCATGAGATCTGCTATCTTAAGTGCTTTAATTAACCGCTCTATAGAGGCTTGAATAACTTCATCTTTTTCAGCTGATAAATTGATAGCATAAGGGCCATGCATTGATAATTTAATTTTATATTTCTTAGCTTCTTCTCTAATCTTAAGAGCCTGTTCTTCACTTATATTAAGTTGTCTAACTTGTTGGACCTCAAATGCGGTTAAACCCTTTTCATTTAGGAATTTCGGGACATCTTCAACCTTACCCTTGAAGTTTAATGGTTTTCCAGCTGGACCAAATTTTATTTTTTTAACATGCTTACCAAATTCATCACTCATTTTATACACCAATTTTTCTTTTAATTTCAAAATATTTTTTATTAGTTTACCATAGATCGGATGGTGCAGTAATATGAAAGTAATCATAACCGATGAAACAGATAAAGAGATTGTTGAAATTCTCAAAGATAAAGGCTTTCTAGTAGACTACTCACCAGGTATCTCTCATGAGAATCTTTTATCAAAAATAGAGGATTATGAAATAATTTTGGTAAGAGGGCGAACAAAGGTTAATAAGGAGTTAATAGAAAGAGCCAAAAAGCTCAAACTTATTGGACGAATCGGTGTTGGCTTAGACAATATAGATGTAGAAGAGGCGAAAAAAAGAGGGATTGAAGTTATAAATGCTGGAGCAGCCACAGCAGATTCTGTAGCAGAGTTAACAATAGGAGCTATGATAACATTATTACGAAAAATACATGTAGGAGATGAATTATTTAGGAGGGGAATTTGGGGCAAAAAACAGTGTTTAGGCAACGAGTTAAATGGTAAAACTCTAGGCATTATTGGTTTTGGAAATATTGGTAGTAGAGTGGGTAAAATCGCATTAGCAATAGGTATGAGGGTAATAGCTTATGATATATTTCCTGAGCTAATACACAAAAGTGGGTTAGATGTAAAATATGTTGAGTTAGAAGAGTTATACAAGTCGAGCGATATAATAACAATTCACGTGCCTTTATTACCTCAAACTAAGGGGATGATTGGTCGTGAAGAAATAAATAAGATGAGAGACGGTGTAATACTCGTAAATACGGCTCGTGTTGAATTATTCGACCTTGATGCGATATTCGAAGGACTCTATAAGGGAAAAATAGGTGGGCTTATAATAGATAGCGAACTAAAGCCAGATAATCCATTGATTCAAAAGATATTAGGTTTTCCAAATGTTTTAATCACACCCCATATTGGTGCACAAACAAGAGAAGCTCAAAAAAAGGCAGCTATAACAATAGCAAAAAAAGTAATAGAGAGATTCAAATAAAATTGGATCTTTTCTATATTCTCACATATTTATTGTATATATAAGCTAAGCAAATAAATAAAGGATATAATGTTAAATATTTGCATAAAGTTTTTAATTTTGCTATACAAAATTAATTGATATTAATCAACTTAAAATAAAAAAAATTTAAGAAAAAAAGTTCAAGAAGTTGCTAAGTATAAAAGATGACAAGATTTTTTTAAAAAAATCAAACTTATGCAGTAGGTGGAGACGAATGCTAAACATTATTGTGTTAATAAAATGGGTGCCACGTGTAGACCAAATGAAATTCGATCCTGTAAAGAAAACCTTGATTCGAGTAGGGGTTGAAAGTCAAATTAACCCACCAGACTTAAATGCAATAGAGCTTGGCTTGCAACTTAAAGAGAAATATGGTGGAAAAGTAATAGTTTTATCTATGGGACCTCCCCCCGCTAAAGAAGGATTAGAAATAGCTATAGGAATGGGGGCTGATGAAGCGATTTTACTTACTGATAAAGCGTTAGCTGGATCGGACACTCTAGCAACTTCGTACGCTCTTCATAAAGCAATCGAGAGAATTGGTAAATATGATATAATAATTGCTGGTGAGGAGACAACAGATAGTTCAACAGGACAGGTTGGGCCCGGAGTAGCTACATTTTTAGACATCGCCCAAGTAACATATGTTGATGAGGTTTTAGAAATAGATGTAGGAAAAAGAATAGGCGTTTTCAGAAGGAGTGTTGATGATGGTTTTGAAATTGTTGAGGCCGATTTACCTGTGCTTATAACTGTTGGTGTCGGTATTAATACACCGAGAGGCATTACTCTTTCAGGGAAGTTGAGGGCTAAAAAGGCAGGTGTAATACAGCTATGGAATATCGAACGTGCGGGAATTAGAAAAGAATGTGCTGGATTTTTAGGTTCGCCAACAACAGTAGCTAAAGTCGAGACAGTGGAGCCGCCTAAAAGAAGAAGAGAGATAATTAATGCAGCTCCTGAGGAAGCCGCTAAATGGATAATAGAAAAGATGAAGGAGATAGGAATATTATGAGATGATGACAATGAAAGGGTTGGGGGCATGTCCTGAATGGGAAGAAGTTAAGATCGAAGAATGGAAAGGGATTTGGGTATATATTGATCATAGATGGGGGGAAGTTAAAGAGGTTACGTATCAATTATTAGGAAAGGCTAGAGAACTTGCTGATCAGAGAGGAGATTATGTTGGGGCTGTATTAATAGGTCACAATGTTAAGCATTTAGCAGATGATTTAATAAAATATGGTGCAGATAAGGTTTTTGTAATTGATAGAGAAGAATATAAAGATTACAACCCTGAGACATATGGTCACGTTTTCATAGAATTAGTTAAGAAATATAAACCATATGCAATACTGATAGGAGGAACGAAGAATGGTCGAGATCTTGGGGGGAAAATAGCCATTCCCTTAAGGACGGGATTAGCTGCTGATTGTACGGAATTTAGAATCGATGAAAATGGGAATCTTGTGCAGATACGTCCAGCAACGGGAGGGAAAATTTTAGCACACATAGTAACACCATCAAGAAGACCTCAAATAGCAACCGCAAGGCCTAATGTTTTCCCAGTACCTCTAAAGGACGATACAAGAAAAGGAGAGATAATTGAGGAGGATATAGAACCTCCAAAGAAGGTGAAAACGAGATTAAGAGAGTTTATACCAACTAAAGAAGAGGACGGACGTATACCAATCGAGAAGGCGAAAGTTATAATCACAGGAGGATTTGGTATGAAAAAAGCAGAGAATTTCGAAATGTTATGGGAGCTAGCAAGCTTGATCGAAGGGGCTTCTGTAGGAGCTTCAAGGAGAGCTGTTGATGCTGGATGGATGCCTAGATCAAGACAAGTTGGCCAAACAGGTAAAACAGTTCGACCCAAGTTATACATAGCTGTCGGTGTATCGGGAGCTATTCAACATTTAGCGGGGATGATGCATTCAGAATATGTGATGGCCATAAATAAAGACCCAAAAGCACCTATATTCGAAGTTGCTGACTTTGGAGTGGTTGGCGATCTATTTGAAATAATTCCCATATTAATTAGAGAGTTAAGGAAGATTAAGGAGCAGAGGGGTTCTTGAGAATTTTTCATAAGCTTTCTTTTATGAATTTATGTTATAGTTGGTAACTGTCTTCATCTAGATCAGATATCGTGCATTTAGCTCCTAATTTTTTGAGAATCGAGATTATTTCATTTATTTCTCTGGGTGTTAGCACTTTGTAAATATCTATTGGTGAGATTTTCTTCATATCTTCCCTCTCTATTAATTTATCAATGGATAAGATATCGCTTGGAAAACTTTCGAGTTCTTTTTCCTCCTCATATTCTTGCATTAATGCTTTTTCCTCTTTTTCGTTTTTGAAATAAGGTCTTATTTTTAAATTACCATAATCGTTAGCTGAGTCATTATTTATTTCGATTATTATACTAAAGTTTAACTCATCGTTTCTCAAGATGTCTATTAATATTTCCATGATAAAAACAGTTTTTGTCCAAGCTATTTCATTTTCACTAGCTAGATAGTTTATTATATAATCTAGATAATTCTTAAGGAGATGGAAATCTTTGCGGAAGAACGTGTGGGAGATCCCTCTTCTCACAAATAACATTCCTCTATACTTATAGAAGAGATAACCATTAATGTCAACACTTAGAATCGCTAAACCCTCGTTTTTCTTAATAAAATTGATAACGTAATAAACAGCATCTGATAATTTGTTTAATGGAATAGACGCTATAATAGGCATATGCAACACTCTTTAGAGTTTCTCATATTCGCTCAATATAATCTCCCAAGAGCCTTCTTGCCAAGGAGAGACTCTAATTAACCTTATCTCGGAACCACGTAAAGAGTATTCTGTCTCATCATATAGTTCATCTGTTGTAGCTATCATGTAGAGAGTATGTTTCACAGCCCATTCAAAAAGTCTCTCCTTTACTTCCCATCTCCCAATATCCCAAACTGCTGAGTCGGTTATTATAAATATGGCACTTTTTTCATTAACGCTCTCTAAGTGTCTTTCAACTAACTTAATAGCACCTCTTAAATTTGTTCCTCCATCAGCAATCAATCTTAAAAGTATGTCTATTATGTAATCATAATCATATGAAGGAGGAAGCCCCTCCCAAGCACCGCTAGAGAAAGTAACTAGAGCTACAGAATCATAATTTTTTTTAGCGGCTTCGGTTAGAGCTACTGCTATATCTATAGCTGTTTCAAGTGGAGGACCGTTCATCGATCCACTTGTATCAATGATTATCTCTATATGACCTATTCCTCTCATTTTCGTTCCATCGGTATCTTCTTCATATAATGCTTTTAAAGTTGTTTTATTAGGGATTAAGTGGCCATATGTTTCAAGGCTCATTTCTATATCTAACTCTTCCTCTCTGTCTCCCAACTCCCATGTTGTGTGCCCCCTCATGGCCAATCTTTTTGGCCCTGCAGGTCTTTCCCTAACAGCAGATAATATCTCATCTATCCTAATCTTACGAATCGCTGCTAGATATCGTCTTTGAGATAAAAGTTTCTGGAGCATTTTAAGTCTGTTTGAAAACCCAGGTAAAAAGCCTCCGCTCCCTTTTTCCGTTTCAGCTTGATTCTTTTCTTTAATTTTTTCATCTAATTTTTTATCTAGTTTCTTAGCCAATTCCATTGCAGCCTTTTGATTAATTTTAGCAAGTTCGGATAGCTGTTCTGGTGTAATGTCTTCGTCTTTTTTATCTTTTTCAACTCTCCAGTTTTTTCCCCATGATTTATTTTTATTCTCTCCAGATGGTCCGCCGATCGACATTGAAAAGCTTTGTGCAGCGTTTCTTATCTGCTTTGGATTATTGATATCTTGTTTAACGAGTTCATAGATAACATCAAAAAATTCATCAGCTTTATCTTTGAGAGGTAGGAGAGAAGCGAATATTTCATTAATTACTTCAACTATTTCCCTATATTCCTCCTCTATATTTTTCCCTAATAGATAATTGTAGTAATTTAATGCGAGTTTCTGGAGAGGATGTTTAGCTATGCTGTTAAGTTTTGGTACAATCCATTCTAGAGCCCTCTTAGCATCCATCTGCCAAATCTTATTATTTATTAATTTATAGTAGATATATAAAGCGGAGAAAACCCCTGATAACGATGATACTTGAGGAGATTTCCAATCGACATCAAATTTTCTGGATACAATAAATCTTAACGCTAATCTATTAAATTCATCCTTTGGAGCTATCGAATGGAGCCCTAGGCTTATTAGCAGAAAATATAATTGATCAATATCCATCTCGTCCTTAGAAGGGACTCTGTTTAATGGTATCTCACCCCATGTCTTTATAAAATCCCTAAATGGTGTTACGATGATAAAGGATGGGTACATTCCATATGTTAAACAGAATCTATTTAGTATTTTTTGGAAGCCTTTGGATGGTACAGCTGATGAATGTAACTTAATGCTTTTATACAAGCTTTCTCACCAATATTCCTCAAAAATAATTAATATTCTAATTGCTTTCTTAAATTGTTAGCCTTTTCAATAGTATTAGCTCTAATGATTACCGTCCCGCCTCTTATTGTAGCGGTTATGTTTTCATTAGATAGAATCGATTTCTTGGAACTAAGGAATCTAATAACTTCTTCGTCTCTAAATCCTTCTCTAATCAAAATTTCATAAAGCTTATCACTTATACCTGGGATCGTTAAAGAAAGTCTAATTGTATACTCTTCTACCTTTTTGAGGATTTTATCACGTAGGTCTAAAGAATCCTCATAAAGTGTTTTATCTAATTGACTAAGCAAATCTAAAACTTCTTTTAATGTTGCGCTTTCAGACTCAACTACAGCATTAGCTTTTTCTTTTATCTTCGCTAATAGACCTAGGGAAATTGGACGTAATTGCTCCCTTATCAACATGTATAATTGTTGTAAAACAAGATCACCTCTTTCTTCCTCCTGACCATATGCTAATTTTCTTAAATAATTTGCCGCCTTTAATTTGTCTGGAGATTCGAGTAGATCGGGATAGAAAGTTTCGGCGACCTTGGTTAAGAAGTCGTCTAGATCCAAACCCATTGCTATAGAAGCTAGTGCTAGACCCTTAGCCCAGATACCAAATAATTCAACATCTCCATTTTCCTTTGCAAACCATTTTGTTCTTATGAGGTGATCAACAGCGTTTCTACTCCACTCCCATGGATTAGGAATTTCTGATTTAATAGATGGTATTAATTCTATACGGTGAGCAATAGCCCAGGGAGTTATCCATATCATATCCTCATATGTTACAGTATCTCTTTTATAGAGCCATGCTCTAGCCTTTGAATATAAAATTGAAGCAATCATTGCACGTTCTCCGGGTATTTGGTTAATTTGTGAGCATAGTTCATTAGCATACTGGCACTTAGCACAGATTAGCCTTAGATAACCTGGCATTATTTTTGATTTATCATAGATACAAACTCTAAACGCCCATAATAACATAGTCCCAAATAACGCTACATTTGGAGGGACGCGGACCAAGCTTACATCGTTCCAAATTTCCTCTAATTCCTTAAAGGATAATATAGGTTCTATTGTCTGGGTAATATCCCTAATTTCCCTCCTTTCGTAGAACATTTGATTCATTACAGCTACTGTGCCTTTCATACCTATGAATGGTATATATGCTGACACTAGAAATCGTGTTTTGAGTGCTCTGTCAATATCGCCTCTATATGGGTTCATGTCCGCAAATGCGATATAGTTTGGGGTTTTAAATATAGATCCGCCATACTCAACTTCTTTTTCCTCTAGCAAGGATAGTAGTGCATCTTGGACGGCTTTTGAGAATCGATTTATCTCGTTTATAAATTTTATTCGTGAGTAAACAATAGGTCTGACTATGAATTCTTCGGTACCCTCACGTATTAGCTTTGTGATATTCGTTGATATCAAGACTTTTTGTAGGGTCTTTTCCGGAGCTCCTGTGATTTTTGCGTAAACTGTTTCACCATTTTCATTTTTTGATAAAGCTTTTGCTATGAGTCTTATCAAGGTTGTCTTACCTGCTTCAGGAGGGCCTATTAAAAGAATTTTAGTATCTCTAACAAGGATAGATGTAAATAGTATATCTCTTAAGTCTGAGTCATCACAATACCATCGCTTAAAGATTTCATCATATAAACGCTTTATTTTATCATGATAAACAAACTTGGGTTGCTCGCTGGAAAATTTTTGAACTAAAATAGACATTTTGACAACTCAATTAATTTTTTCAATTAACTATGTAGCTTTAACTTTAAAAGTGTTTTCTAACAAAACATTAAATATTCACAAAATTATAAACAATATATTGTAGCTGATATCTTTTAAAATTACATATGATTTAAAATCATTAAAAAAAGATGTGATCGTTTTGAGTGATGAGGAAGGCCTGGAAATCGAAGAGGAAATTGTGGATTTTAAGCTGGTTAGCGATACATGGAAAAGAATAAGAGAAGAGTTAAAAAAAGCAATTATAGGAATGGATGATACGGTCGAAAAAATGTTTATCGCTGTTCTAAGCGGTGGGCATGTCCTCTTGGAGGGACCGCCTGGCATCGCTAAGACTTTCACAGCTCAAAACTTTTCTAAAACACTTGGAGCAGACTTTAAGAGAATTCAGATGACCCCAGATCTCTTGCCAGCGGATATTATCGGTACTGTTATTTATGATCAAAAGGTAGGAGCATTTAGGTTTAAACCTGGTCCAATTTTCACCAACATTTTACTGGTTGATGAGATAAATAGAGCGCCTCCTAAAACTCAGAGCGCTCTTCTTGAGGCAATGGAGGAAAAGCAGGTTACTGTAGAAGGACAAGCTTATAAATTACCAGAACCATTCTTAGTTATAGCTACTCAAAACCCTATAGAGATGGAGGGGACATATCCGCTTCCTGAGGCTCAATTATCTCGTTTCATGATGTACTTAAAGTTAGATTATCCCAGACCCGATGAGGAACTGGAAATTATTAAACTCAAGAATAAGAGCATGGCAAGAGTATTAGTGGAAACCGTTACAAGCGCTAAGACAATAACATTACTGCAAAAAATTGTTAGAGAACAAATTGTTGTCGAAGATCGTATTATGGAATATATAAGGGATATCGTTATAGCTTGTAGAAAAGATCCACGAGTATTATTAGGTTGCTCCCCAAGAGCATCTATAGCACTTTTAATGGCATCAAAATCATTCGCAGCGATGTCTGGAAGAGATTATGTTATCCCAGACGACGTTAAACATGTCGCGTTAGCATGTTTGAGACATAGGATAATTCTTAAACCTGAAATAGAATTGAGTGGAGTTTCAACCGATGACATCGTTAAAAATATCCTAGAGAGCATTCCCGTTCCAAGATAGGTGGTATTTGTGATCACAAGAAGGGGAGGGTTGTACCTAGGATTAGGTGTTTTTTTATTAGGGTTCACATTAGCAGCTTTGGCTATTTATCACTTCTATATTCTTTTTAGGGAGAGAATCGGGCTGGAATTCTTTGAAATAATTAAAGGCGTTGTATATTTACCAGGTTTCTCGTTTTATATGGTTGTACTTGGTGCTTTTATACTCATGAGCTTCTCGATCTCTCTAATATCATTTAAGCTATCGGCAAAAATTGACAATATCGAAATTGAAAGGATATTAGATCGAGATCGTGTATTCATGGGTGACTATGTTACAGTAACAATAAGGGTGAAAAATAGGTCAAATAGAACAATTGGTAATTTATTCGTAAGCGACTTAGTACCTGATATATTTAACATGATATTAGGGGATAACTACGCACATATACATTTGCCTCCGAAAGGGGTTAGGGAATTCTCCTATATAATCGAGTGCCCGTATAGGGGTGTATATGTTCTAGGGCCAACTATCGTTTCAGTTAAGGATACTGCTGGACTTTTTAAGATTGATCATTCACTTGAAAATTTCAAAGAAATTATTGTTTATCCCTCATACGAAGATGTTAAGAAATTAGAAATCCTCCAGAGAGCTTATGGTAGTATCATTTATGGGCCGCATAGAGTAAAACAAAAGGGCAGTGGATACGATTTCTGGGGGATTAGACGATACGTAATTGGGGATCATATAAAATTTATTGACTGGAGATCAAGCGCCCGAATGGGTCGATTAATGGTTAAGGAATATGAGGCTGAGAAAAATGCTAAGTTATACATTTTAATAGACGCTTCAAAGAGTATGGGGTTTGGTAGAGAAACAATGACGAAATTAGATTTTGCAGCTAGAGCTGCTGTTTTGCTCGCATATTTAGCTAATAGGTTTCAAGATGATTTTGGATTATTAGTCTTTTCAGATAATGTTCATTCTTTTTTAGAAGCCAAAAAGGGTAAAAAACAATTTCTACGTGTGTTAGAGGAATTGGCGAAAATATCCCCAAAAGGTGTTAGTGATTTAGGTACAGCTATGAGATATTTGATTCAAAGGGAGAGAAGAGCAGCTATTGCCCTAATTATAACTGATCTTGAAGGAAACCCCACCTATTATGAGGAGGGTATAAAGATAGCTTTAGCCCATAAGATCTATCCAATGATAATATCACCTGTTTCAATATATTTTGAGGATTGGAAAGATTTAGGGGAGGACGAAATATACAAAGATGTTGTGATTTCTGAACATATTCTAGAAAGGGAAAAAATAAAGGAGAGAATAAGAAAATTTGGAATCGATATCGTGGATGCGGATCCAAATGTATTCATTGGTATAACTCTGGAAACCTATTTAGTGTCTAAAGCTAAAAATATTAGAATTATGTGAGGGAATACTAATGGTTGAGAAGAAGGAGCTTAGGGAAAAAATTGATTTCTTAATTTGGGCCTTTAGGTTCCTATCCATAATTGTTTTTGGAATCTATTTGTACTCAACCTTTAGTTTAATTGACTACAAAAAGTTTCTAAGTTTTAGTCACGTTATCTACATTTTCGTTTTAGCAAAATACGCATTGATTCTCTTATTACAAATGTTAATTCTCTTGCTTATAACGATTGCAACTAAAGTTCTCGGCGTTGGCTTCTATTTACCGAAAAATTCTACACTATTGCCACTAATAGGTTTTACCACATTAAATAATAATTTGTTATCATTTATAAAAGATCCATTGGAGTGGGCGTCGTCAATTCTCCCAGATATGATAGCAGGAATTTTAAGCCTAATTTTCTTAGTAATAGGGCTAATGATATTAGGATACCTAAACAAGGGGAAAATAGATTTTGCTTTGTGGATATTCCTTCTAGCCGAACTAGCTCTAATTTTGTCTCTAATTTTCGGCTTTCAAAGCTTTAAAACAGTCACAATCGATAACTTATCAGATTTTGTAAAAACCCCACTATTTATCCATTCCGTAATAGCAATATTATTCTTAGAAATAACAACACAGTTATCATATTTTTCAACATTCTTAATACCAGTTAAAGAGAGGATTAAGAGAAACATAACATTAATCAACAAGTTTGAAAAATTAACACCACAAGAAATCTCTGTTGGTATCGAGGAGGAAATCCGTAGGGCAAGACTGGTCGAGAAATTGAGCCCCGTTGCAACACTGTTTACAAGCGGGGTTGTAACTGGTCCATTAGCGGAAAGAAAGTTTAATATGCAATTCCTTGCAAAACTCAAAGCATACTATGACTTTATGAAAAATAAAGATCCAGAACTACAAGATAAACTGGTTGGCATAAAGACCATTCCCACAATTACTCAATTACTAGTCACAATCTTTATTTCATTAATTATTAGGGGACTCTTAGTTATAGGATTATCCTTTATAGTCTTGTTCTTGCCAATATATTTAGGTGGAACGTTTATGGGTGGCAAGATTTTAGAACTTTCATACATTGAGGTCTATGTTATCTATATCTCCACAGCATTCCTACTTCTCTATGCTATAAGCGAATTACTTGGTAGAATTTAATTTTTTAAAAACATTTTTTATTTTTACTTTTGATAATCTCTCTTCTTTTTTAAACACTTGATGAAAAGTTGAAATACTAAACAATGGATATTATTATTGATATGCGCGGCGTAATATATGCCTTTAAATTTAAACACGCTTAAAGAAAATGCGGTGATATTGTTTGGTAATGGAAGTAATATTTGATGAGAAAGATATCAAAGAGATAGAGGAGAACTTCTATAACTTTTTGATAAACTTTTATACAATAGATGGGGAAGGAAGGATAATCAATAAGTATTTAGAGAAATTGAGAGATGTAATCGCGGAAGAAGATAAAAGGTCAATAGTAGTTGATTGGGAAGATGTAGGTAGATTTAATCACGAATTGGCTGAGAAGATTTTAACAAAGCCTGATATAGCAATAGTAGCCACCAACAATGCTTTAAGAAGGGCTCTTAAAGAGATACATGAGGACATGCCAGAAGATATCTTAAGGCGATATGTTGTCAGATTTAGGAGAATTGGTTTTCCAACAAAAATAAGGGATTTGACAAAAGCGGATTTTGTGGATAATTTTGTTAGATTTAAGGCAATAATTGTAAAAGCGACTAGGATCAAAGAAATACTGAAAAGAGCTTATTTCCAATGCAAAGTCTGTGGAACAAAATTTCCATTAGAATTCAGAGATGAGTTCGTAAAACCAAGTTTTTGTATAAACCCAAATTGCGATAATGAGGATCCTAGGAAATTTACACTTCTACAAGATGGTCAAGAGTTTGAAGAATATCAAGTTTTAACAGCGCAAGAGTTACCGGAGGAACTTCCACCTGGGCAACTTCCACAAAGCATAAATGTAATTGTTAGAGGTGATCTAGCAGGGAAAATTAGACCAGGTGATCGAGTTACAATAAATGGTATACTAAAAGTAGCACCCGATAGGGACTTAAAAGTTGGTAGAAAACCCTTGTTTACACCGTATATAGAGTCAACTATGATTGAGAAGGAATCCACGGATGAAGAAGAGCTAACCCTAACGGATGAAGAGAGAAAAATGATATTAAGCCTCAAGGAAGATAAGGATCTCGAGAAAAAAATCGTGCAAAGTATTGCACCCTCCATATATGGTGAAGAAGAGATAAAGATGGCTATAGCAGCCTTACTGTTTGGAGGAATTCCAAAAATTTTACCAGATGGTACAAAAATTAGAGGCACTATAAATGTACTTCTAGTAGGCGACCCTGGAACTGGAAAAAGCTTGACATATTCACAGAGAATAATTTATCTTGAGGAGGGTGAACTTAAAGTTGAGGAAATAGGAAAGTTTGTTGATAGAATTTTGGAGAGAGGAAGTAGTATAAAGAAGGGAGATACAGAAATTGCTAAAGTTGAAGGAATCTATGTGCCTTCCATTACCAAAGATTTTAAATTGGAATTTAAGAGAGTAAAGGCTGTTATGCGCCATCGTGCTCCAAAAGATGTTGTAGTAGTAAAAACAAAGAGTGGAAGAGAGGTTATTGTTACTAAGGATCATTCTTTGCTGAAGTTCAATGGGGTATCGTTAGAGGTTGTTAAGGGTAGTGAGATAAGGAGAGGAGATCTTATCCCACTTCTTAGAACAATAACTTTTAATGGTAAAAAAGAAATAAAAATAGGAGAAAAAAATATAAAGTTAGATGCTCTATTTGGAAAATTCCTTGGAATATTCTTAGGGGATGGAACAATTTTATATAGTAATGGAAAGTTATATGGTGATGTGACAACTACTAGCGAGGAAATTTTAAACACATTGGAAAAATTTTTTTCAACATATGGTTTCAAATATTCCAAGCTTAATACTATAAGAGGCGATAAGAGGCACCTTAGGCTTCAAATACATGATAAAGACCTTGTAGATTGGCTAATAAATAACTGCTTCAATAACTTTGTTGCAAAAACGGGGAAGAAGGGTGAAAAGACTAGAATGAAAAAGTTTCCAGAAGAATTATATTCTTCAAATCGTGTATTTCTTGAAGCGGTTATAGAAGGTCTTATAGAAAGTGACGGATGGTACGAGGGAGAGGCAGAAGTCATCACTACTGTTAGTAAAAATCTTGCAAATGGACTTTATAATTTGTTGATTTTAACAGGCAAATTATTTACATTTAGGAAGGGTTATAAGAGATACAAAGGAGAGAAAATTCCTGTTTATACTTTTAGATTGCTACCCGAGAGAGAAGTAGATTTAATAGATAAAGTTGTTATTCCTAAAACCGTCGTTAGAGCCATTAGTAAGGCTGGATTAAATAGTAGATTGAGCGGAAATAGGAAATTAGCGGGGGAATCTAGGGGAAAGGTATATAGAGGGTATTCAGGTAGAAAATATGCGAGAAAAATGTTAGAGTTCATACAGGATGAAAAACTAGAAAAAATTGTTAAAGAAGAGAGGATATTCTGGGATGAGGTGTCAGAGGTTAAAGTTGTGCCAATAAATGATGTAGATAGAAGTGATTTTGTTTACGACTTAGAAGTAGAGGACACCGAAAACTTCGTCGCGGAAGGAATCTTTGTACACAATAGCCAATTATTAAAATACGTGGCTAATTTAGCTCCCAGGGCAATATATACATCAGGGAAGGGCGCTTCGGCGGCAGGCCTTACAGCAGCTGTTGTAAAAAGCGAGGATGAATGGATATTAGAAGCTGGTGTCTTAGTTTTGGCTGATAAGGGGATAGCGTGTCTTCATCCTGATTCTAGAGTACTTATTGATGGAAAGTTTACGAAGATCAAGGATCTTTTCAATCTTAAGAAATCCTATAAGGCTCTTTCAGGGGATGAGATCGTTTATATACAAGAGGAGGAACATGATATTGTAGCTTTAAATCTGGAAAGAATGAAGATTGTTAATAGTAGATCCATTATAATACGAAGAAAACCATGGAGTGGAAAGCTTTTAAGAATAAAGTTCTTATCAGGAAATGAAATAGTTTTAACCCCCGATCATCTATTGATAGATGGTAAGACATTGGAATGGAAAGAAGCAATGAAGTTCAATAGGGGCGATTATGTAGTAGCACCCCTAAAGCTTCCAAGCGTTAAGGAAAAGGTTTATATCCTTGACATTTTACCTCCTAAATGGCGTGTGAAATTAAACAAGGAGGAGAAAGAAGAGCTTAAAAGAGAGGTTTTAAGGCGGTTTAAAAATCTAGCAGAGTTTAATAGATATTATAACATATCAAAAGACTTTCTTTCAGGTAAAGGATCAATAACTATCGATAAGTTCCGTAAAATTCTCAAAGATTTTGGAATATACGATATATGGAAAAAAAGAACGCTTACTTATGGGCCGTACTCAAGGCGAGAGAGACTTAAAGTTTCTTATATAACCCCTGAACTTGCATATTTTTTAGGATTTTTATATGGAGATGGATGGGTACAAAGGGATAATGGACGAGTTGGATTATATATTACACAGTCAGAAGTGAATAAAAAGCAGATAAATAGATTACGAAAAATATTTACAGCGTTTTACCCTAAAGAGCTAAGGAGATACAAACGTGTAACGGAGAGTAAAATTAATGGAGAAAAAATTAAAAGCAACGGAGTACTATTAGTTACTAATTCACCTCTTTTGGCTTTCCTTTATGATTATTTAACTAAAAATGACTTAGAAAATGTTTTTAAACTCGATGATGAAGCTCTAAAGGGATTTATTGCGGGAGCATTAGATTCAGATGGCTGTGTTTCAATTAAGAGAAGTGATAGGGGAAAAGTGATACATGTAGAATTCTTACTTTCAAATGATATTAAAAAAGATAGAGCGTTTGCTATGTTACTTAGGCGATTCAATATATATGCTCGTGTTATTGAAGGCGGGTCAGTTAACAAGATCATGATAACAGGAAGGGAAGATGTTAGAAATCTCTTGGAAGTTGTAAAGAATTATAGCGTGAAAGTTAAGAAATTGTCCACGAAAAAACATTTAGTTTCAGCCACTAGCGATAAAATTCCCACAAAACCAACTAAACATATTGCTAAAAAAATTATTAAACAAGTTTCAGTAATTGTCTTACAAAGAAAAGGTCTTTGGAGTACACTTTACTCATACGCTAATGAAAAATATTTCCCTAGTAGATTACAAATAAAGAAAATAGTAGAAAAAATAGGTGATAATCTTTCTCAAGAGACTAAGCAAAAACTAGAAATTCTTGCATCAAGAGATTATTTTCTTGACAAAATAATTTCTATTGAATACATTCCTTATAAGGGATATGTATATGATATTTACGTTCCGGTAGAACATAATTTTATCGCAGAGGGGATAATTGTACATAATTGTATTGACGAGTTTGATAAAATGAGTAGTGAGGATCGAAAAGCTTTACATGAGGCAATGGAGCAGCAAACAATTAGCATTGCTAAGGCAGGTATAGTTGCTACTCTTAATGCAAGAACATCTATATTAGCTGCTGCTAATCCAAAGCTTGGTAGATACAATGATAAGAGGTCTATCGCAGAGAATATAAATTTGCCACCTACAATACTTTCTAGATTCGATCTAATATTTGTTATGAAAGACGTGCCTAATAGGGATGCCGATAAGCAAAAGGCTGAGTACATCTTAGGTCTCCATGCAGGTGATATAAGAGCGGAACCTCCCATACCTGCTAGTCTCATGAAAAAGTTTATTCTTTACGCTAGAGAACATGTCTTTCCTAAATTAACAGATAAAGCAATCAAAAAGATCCAAGATTTTTACCTACAAATGAGAGTCATGAGCGCTAAGGAGACTGAAGAAGGCTTTGAACCGAGCCCTATCGCAATTACGACTAGGCAATTAGAGGCATTAGTGAGATTAGCTGAAGCCCATGCTAGAATGTTGCTAAAGGATGAGATTGATGAGGAAGATGCAGATTTTGCTATAAGACTTGTTAAATATTCTCTTGAGCAAGTTGGAAAGGATCCTGAAAGCGGAAAAATAGATACGGGTGTTCTATATACTGGTGTAACTCATACAAAGAGATCTAGATACATTCAAGTCTTAGACATTTTACGAGCCCTTGAGAAGGAAGAGGAGTATAAGAATGGGGTTCCTGTTAAGAAAATAATTGAAATTGCTGAGCAGAGGGGTATTCAAGAAGAGTTTGTATTAGATGTTCTAAGAAAAGAGATACAGAGTGGAAACATTTATGAGCCTAGGCCTGGGCACTATAAAACAGCTTAGGCTTCTCCTTTTTTCAATATTTCTATAACCTTATTTACACCCAATTGGAGGTCATCTACTTTTATGGCATTATAGTTAAAGAATGTTCTTGTAGCTCTAATTTGCTCTTTTTTTAATTCTTCTAGCACCACATCTATTGGTTTAGTCTTTAACTTATACATTTTACAGATTTCGTGAATATCGATATATAGTGGTAAATCACAACCTGCGATACTCCAGCGTATAAATTTTTCTAATCTCTCCTTGTTTCTCGGATCTATCTCTAATGTTTTCAAAACATCTAGCATTTTTTCGCAGAAACTAGTATCACAAAGGGTGCCTATCCAAACAGGCCCAAGTGTTTCAACTTCTTCTCTATGATTAGCGCATAGTTCTCTAGAGAAGCTTGAATTAAAAATGTTTTTGGGTGAGTAATGAAACCATCCAATATTATGCCAAAACTGGTTAGCAGGTATTTTTCCTTTTTTCACAACTCCTATAACTTTTATAAAACCATCATAATAAAGAACAAAGAGGGGTGCGAATCTTTTAGAATAAATAGTGAATTCCTTCCCAATCGAATAAATTAGAGCTCTGGCAGCAATCTCTGCATCAAATTTCGTCTTCTTTAGCCTCACAGCATATTTTCTTAATGCAGATTCTGGATATTTACCAAATAGGGGAGCTAAATCAGTGGAAGAGGCTAATATTAAACCTTCTCTACCCCTTATTATCTGGGCTGCAGAAGGTATGAAGGGCATGGGTGAGCCGTATGGGTCTATCTCAATTGCGGAGATGGGATTTCCGCTCTTTTTCCTATATGTGAGAAGCATCAAATTAGCATCTTGACAAGTTATCTCCAAGTTTTCTTCGTATTTAAATACTTCGGCATTAAACTTCATTAATTTGCACGCAAATGGGTTTATGTCGTTAATAACAACTCTTAATCTCTCGCCAAAAATTTTTTTCAATTCATTTATTACTCTAAAACCTCTAACGCCCGTCCCAGCTAAAGCTTCAATATAGGTTATATCATCTTCATTTTCGTAGAAAAACGTTGCAAGAGCCAAAATTGTAATATCTCTATTTATCTCCATTTTGGGATTATACCATACTGGAAGCGTTGACGGTAAATAGTCCGTCTTTCCCTTCTTGTAATAAAAGGGATCGGGAACATAAAGATTAGTGGATCCCTCTCTAATTAACCTCAAAACAATTCCATCAAGTTCCCTTGTTTCATCCAAAAAAACGACCAATTAAGGGCCCCATTTCCCCTATCCCTAATACTTTAGGAATTTATTAATCCACTTATTAAAATATTCACAATTTTCAGGCGAGAATCTCTCACCGCCTATATGGCACTCATGTAAATGCTCGCAACCTATGCACGGTATATCCTCAAAGGGCTCGCCCAATATCTCTTTCTTCTTCAAAACAATAGCCCCATCAATACTCTTGTAATCTATTAAATACAGATCATTCAAATATGTTAACGCCCCATCAATCTCATCTTTAGTATACTTATTTTCTAAATTTTTATAAACATCAGAAATTTTAATCCCGCCATTATACCTAAGAATCAAAGTCCAAAGAGAGAAGATGGAATCCCCCAATTGTATTGTTTTACTCTTCCTCATCTTATTACCTCGGAAACACTTAAGAAATCTAAAACCTAAATTAAGTCGGTTTTATTTTAAAAGCTTATTGGAGTTTTTTAACGATGATTAAAAATTATTTTTTAACAGGCCCTCCAAGGTCGGGGAAAACAACCCTATTAAATAAAATCATGGAGAAATTATCAACGCTAAATATAAACATGGATGGAATCATTTGCCCAGAAATACGAAAAGGGTACGCACGAATCGGCTTTAAAATAATTAGCCTAAAAAGCGGCAAAGAGGGAATACTAGCAAAAAAATTTGCAGAATGGACAGGTCCAAGAGTAGGAAAATATATAGTCAATCTAAAAGACTTAGACGAAATAGGGACAAAAACGATTAAAGATGCAATAACTGATAAAAACATAGACATAATCATAGTAGATGAGATAGGGATAATGGAGCTAAAAAGCCAGAACTTTCAAAAAGCAATAATAGACGCTCTAAATTCGAACAAAATAGTACTAGGAGTAATCCACCAGCGAAGCCAACACCCACTACTAAGATCCATACGAAAGAGAAACGACACAAAAATATACGAAATAACAAGAACCATCGACAAAGAAACAAGAGAAAAAATCATTAAAGAAATAGTTGAAAACGTGGTGAAACTACTTGAAAAAAATCCTAGAAATAGACGACCTAAAAATAAAAATATGTGAAAACGTGTACCCACCGTCAGAAGACACGTTTTTACTAATAGATGCGCTCAAAAAATACAACGTAAAAAGAAAAAAGATACTGGAAATAGGCACAGGAACAGGAATAATAGCAATCTATCTAGCAAAACGCGGAGCAAAGGTGTATGCAACAGACATAAAAAAAGAAGCCGTACAATGCGCAAAAGAAAACGCAAAAATAAACAAAGTAAAAATAGAAACCATCCAAAGCAACCTATTCGAAAACATAAAAGAAAAAAACTTCGACATAATAATCTTCAACCCACCATACCTACCACCAAACAAAGAACAAGACAAATATCTAACAGAAAAGGACAAACTAGACATAATAGGAGGAGAAAATGGAGTAGAAACAACAATAAAATTCGTAAAAAAGGTCAAAAAATACCTAAACAAAAAAGGAAAAGCAATCATAATACAATCCACACTAGCAAACCTAGAAAAACTAAACAAAACAATAAAAGAAAACAACCTAAAAACAAAAATCATAGCAAAAAAACGATACTTCTTCGAAGAAATACAAGCAATAGAAATACATCAATGAGAGAAATCT
>Ga0180302_10000277_pt1 | contig 21367 bp, 24 predicted proteins | sample GuaBasSediGuay17_FD_121794 | JGI IMG/M metagenome (GOLD analysis project Ga0180302, IMG submission 121794) | Subseafloor sediment microbial communities from Guaymas Basin, Gulf of California, Mexico - Guay17, Core 4571-4, 12-15 cm | ecosystem: Environmental > Aquatic > Marine > Hydrothermal... | reverse complement strand
GTGGAGAGAGCACGTTATCCTGGATAAAAACCTCGGCGGACACGAAGCCTTAGTCGGAGATATAACGGGAAACGGGCTTCCCGATATAATCGGGAAACCGTGGGCCCCCCGGAAAGGGAACGGTCTGAACGGGAAGATGTTTATAGTATTCCTTGAAAACGTATCCGACCTATGACTTCCCGAAAACCCCCTAATACTTTACCTAACGTCCTATTTGTTACAAAGTCTATTTTCTTATGTTTAGGTCTTTGAATCCGTCGAAAAGGTTTCTAATCCCTTTATCCTCAAGGACCACAACGTCTTCAAGCCTTATACCAAATTTGCTCGTATAAAGCCCAGGCTCCACCGTATGAACAACCCCTTTCACTAAGGTGTCCCTCGAAGCCGGATGAATATCCGGAGCTTCATGAATTCTTAAACCTATTCCATGACCTAACCGGTGGGGAAAGAGCTTCGAATATCCTCTTTCTGCTATAAGGCTTCGAGCAAAACCGTCGACGGCGGACGCAGATAAGCCTGGAGATTCAAGCTGGTAAACCCTCTCCTGAGCCTCCACGAGCGTGGTGAACATATCCTCCTGCTCTCTAGAGGGCTTACCTAAAACCCAGGTCCTCGTAAAGTCCACCCAGTAGCCGTCCACGCATACGTTAAACTCGAGAAGCACGACATCCCCCCTACGGATCCTTCTATCCGTCGATATGTTGAAGGGATACCAGGCTCTTGAAGAGTTGACGCCAGACATGACGAAGGCGAACCCTCTAGCCCGCTTAGCCCCCTTAAACCCGACGCCAAGGCCGTAGACAGCCTCCTCAGCCGACGCTGCAAGCTCGCACTCCCTGACTCCATCTACGAGATGTTCTAGGAGCTTTTCCATAGCTAGACCAGCCAGCTCCGCCGCCACCTCCATCTTAGAGACCTCATAGCTGGATTTAACCATCCTAAGCCTTGTCAGCATCTCTGAGGCGTCGACCAGCTCGGCGTTTAAAACGTTCTCGATGAGGTCGAAAGTAGGTTTACCCGCGTAGTTAACCTCTCCGACGACGCTGTTTGTGGCGGTGGTTTCGATACTCAGCTCACAACCGACTTTAACACCTCTAGGTAGACGGAGGCTTGCTAGGAGGCCCTCCATATGCTTGTAGGGGTTCCACAGCTTGTCTAACTGCTCCGTCTCGTATGCTCTGATATCCCTGACCCAGCCCTCCCTGGCGTAATCAAGCTCGGACACCGGAACTATAAGGGTTGGTTCACCGTCTAGAGGTAGGACCGCTAGAGACCAGCCTGTAACAGGCCAGTAGCCTGATACGTAAAGCACGTTCTCCGGATTGCGGCATATGAGGACGTCTATCCCCTCTTCCTCCATGGCCCTCCTGATCCTAGATAACCTACCAGGCTCCATCAGAAGTATCCTTTACACACAAATCATCTATATATGCATGGCTATGCTTAAAATCGGCGAGAAATAGAAGGAGAGAAAAACGGCTTTAGAGGTTTTTGAAACGGCTTAGAAGCTCTCTGAACCCTCTTGACAGTATCCTTAGGTCGCTTAGCAGAGCAACGAACCTGAAGCCGCTTTCGATCATCTTCTTAGCCATCTCCGGGTTGAACGTGTGGATCCCAGGAGCCACCCCATACTTATCGCAGGTTTTCCTCACCTTTTCCACAGCCTCCTTAAACTTCGGGTGGTCGAACTGGGTGGGTATTCCCAGGTTCACAGATAGGTCCATCGGGCCTATGTAGGCTACGTCTATCCCCTCTACCGAGAGGATGTCGTCTAGGTTCTCCAACGCCTTAGCAGTCTCCACCTGGACGATCACCACAAGCTCCTCCTCCTCAAACCTCTTGTAATAGTCTAGAAACGGGCGGCTACCGAACCTCGTACATCTCCTAGGTCCTACACCTCTAACGCCTCTAGGAGGATACCTAGTAGCAGCTACGGCAGCCTCGGCCTCCTCCCTACTGTTGACCCAGGGCACCAATACGCCCTGCATACCTATGTCTAAAACCCTCTTTATCACGACCATGTCGTTCCATGGAACCCTAGCTATGGGAGCTATCTCGGTGCCGCGGAGAGGCATGGCTAGTATCTCCAGGTCTCTGATATCTATCGGCGCATGCTCCATGTCGAACACGAGCCAGTCGAAGGGGAGTTCGGATAAGATATCCGTCACGTCCGGGTGGTTTATCGTCACCCACGTCCCTAAGGCTACTCCTCCCTCCTTAAGATGCTTCTTCAAACCTGTCAAGGCCAGACACCGGACAAGCTATACGGGTCGTAGCGATTTAAGCTGAACCCTTCTATGAAAGACGGTTACTCCCGCTCCTTTATCTCAAAGATCTTACAGAGCAGCTTATAGAGTTCCCTACCCTCATCCGTCTTAGCGAACAGCTCCCTCTCCGAAGGCAGTATCTTAGCTATAGCCTCCCTAGTACGCCTCCACTCAAGCTCTCTCCATATAAGCTGGAAGTTCTTAAGCTCTATCCAAGCCCTGAAGATGAGGACTATAAACATGGCTAACGTCAAGATCAGGTTGAGCATATAGATCTCCACGATCGACACGGCAAGACCCCTATCATATAGAACACGGGCTTATATTTAATAGATGGCTTAAACCTTATCCGCCATTATGTAAAGTAAAAAAGTTTTAGAAGTCTCAAGCTTCCACCAAGCGCGAATAAAACTTAAAAGTTTTACAGTAAAACCTTACAAGTGAAGGGAAAATGTCGGCTATTTTCTCCTTTCTGAAGGATAAACCTATGATATTGATGGCTTTGCTCATCATGTCGGCGACTGCTATACCGATAGCGTCAGTGAAAGCAAGCCCTGCTGAGATTCATGTTCCAGATGATTATCCGACTATTCAAGCAGCGATAGACGCCGCAGGACCAGGCGACACTATAATCGTGCATGCTGGGACGTATGAGGAGGCATTAAATATTACAACTGGGAAAGATGGTTTAGTTCTTAAAGCGGCTGAAGGGGAGGAAGTAATTTTAGATTTCAGCGACAGAGCAGCCTTAGGACTGGGAAAAAAGGATGGAGCGATAGAAGTGTATTCTACGAACGTTGTGATTCAAGGCTTCAAAATTATTGGATACGATATTACGGGAGAAGCCTGGAGCGACCAAAGTAGTTCAGCTAACTTTCCAACTATCAAAGCTTCGAAAGATGCGGATGGCTTACAGGTAAAGGAGAATGAGTTTATGGTCAAGTCAGGTTCTGCAGCAGCTGCTCTATTGATACTGGATGATTGCGACAACGTACAGTTTATCGGCAATAATGTCACAGGCTATGTTTGGGGTGTAACAGGCAGAGGTGAAGGTATAGATAATCTACTCGTTCGGGGGAATATATTCGAAATTCCAATAGTCGAAGGAGAAGTTCCCTGGGCACCCGAACATGACGATGCGGCTGGCGTCGGGGTTCAGCTTTGGCATGGTAACAACTTAACGGTTGTAGATAATGTTTTCATAGGAAGCTTTGACCAGGCGACCGGCAACTATGAGGATCCAGAAGCACGATGCAATCACTATGCGGTATCCACGTTCACGACATATTTTGCATCTGAATATGATTACCAAGATATAGTTGGTGACATTTACATCAGAGATAATGTGATGACTAATCTCTACTTGGGCGTGAGTAGCTTCGCCGGTGGGGGAGTAATCGAGAGTAATAGCATATATGGCAATACGATCGGTATACAGCTTGGCCAGGTTAGTGGAACATGGGCTACGGCGCCTACGGCTGGGCTGGATATCGTAGGTAACGATATTACAGGTAACACTGTAGGAATATGGGTTCAAAGCTTCATAGTGGACGGTATATATGCCATGTTTAACAACATAGCTGGTAATACAGAATTTGGGATATTAAACGATGACCCAGAAGGTGACCTCTTCTGTGCCCCCCATAATTGGTGGAACGACCCAGATGGACCTGTAGTTGGGGGAGCCCCCATGTCCGGTGATGTCATCAGCGACAATATCGACTATGAGCCTTGGCTTACGGCTCCTCTGATGGCCGATCCCGACGGGACAGGTGTTGTTGCTTTAAGTCTTTCCGGTACGGACACGACGCTTGAGTTCCCCGATTCCAACGTAGATGTCGTGGTATCCGGCTCGGCCGAGGTTTACGTCGCGACTTACGAGTCTAACCCCGGCAGTGGGCTCATGGGCGACATAGGGAACTATATAGATGTCTATATTCCAGATACGTCGGGGTTAACCGAGCTTGAGATACGGAAATACTATACGGATGGGGAGATAGAAGCGTTAGGTCTTGATGAGCGGGGTCTGAAGCTCTACTGGTGGAACGGCACGGATTGGGTTCTATGTTCAGACACAGGTGTGAATACCGTCGAAAACTATATCTGGGCGAGGATAAGAACAGACACGACACCGAGCCTGAGCGACCTAACGGGTACGCCGTTCGGAGCTGCAAGCGTATGGCCTGTAGGAGGTGCGATACTGCCGGTGGACCTAACCCCCTACGTGCTGATGCTTATATTGGCGGCTGGGATAGCGGGGATAATTCTCAAGAAGACTATGCTTTAGAATTCCATTATCCCTCATTTTTTTTAAAAAATGGATGGGTGCGGAGCTTTTCCTATGGTACCTCGTATTTTCCTTGAACACCCTTAACTATACGCTGCTCGACTTTTCTGAAGTAGTTTCCAAACACCCCGGCTAGCCTCTTAGCCTCCTCGGGGCATTCGTCTATTAGGTTATGGGTCTCCCTTGGATCCTCCTGAAGGTTATAGAGCTCATCCGGTTGCCCCTCAGGTCTCTGTATGAGACTCCACTTCTTGTCTCTGATGCATCTGTCGACGGCCTCGTGGTATCCGGATATCGCGTACTCTCTATGCTCATCGGTTTCGCCTAGAAGCACCGGTAGGAAGCTTCGACCATGCATGGACAGGGTTTCACGACTTAAACCCAGCAAGTCGAGTATCGTGGGTAGTAGATCTGGAAACTGTACTATGGCGTCGGTTCTCCTAGCACCCTCGCCTGCAGGAAGCCTGATCATAAACGGAACCTTCAGAAGCTCGTTGTAGAGACGGTCCGTACCCTTCAGGAACTTCCCATGGTCCGCTAGGGGATGACCGTGGTCGGCTAGGAGGACTATAACCGAGTCGTCGTAGTAGCCTAGGTCCTCAAGCTCCCTAAACAGAAAGCCTAGCCAGTGGTCGACAAACGATACTTCGCCCGCGTAGAGACCCCTTATGTACCTGACCTCCTCTGGGGTAGCCCATTCTGAGGCTTGTCCACCCATCGGGAGTATGAGCCTAGGCCCCTTGTAGCCGGGGTCCGTGTAGCTGTCGAACCTGGGAGGCGGGTCCCAGGGCTCATGCGGGTCGAAGCTGTCTATCCATAGGAATATCCGCTTGTACCTGGCTTTTCGAGCTCTCCTAAGCCACTTGATCGCCTCTCTGACCACTTTAGCCGGGAACCAGTCCTCCTCCCTCTCGAAATCCTCAGTGTTGGCGAGGAACCTAGCGACAAGCTCCCTCCACCTATCCGTGTAGTTCTCGTTCACATAGTCTTCGACCTTCTTCTTAAGCGGAGGCGGGAGCATGTATGCGTCGTACTCCTGACCCCTGATCCATATGAAGCTATGGAAGCCTCTATGGAAGTTCATAGCCGGCCTGAAAAGGTGGTAGGTGTCGGCTATCAGACCGCACACATAGCCCTCCCTCCTGAGGATCTCGGCCACCGTGATGTCCTCGTTCTCCAGAGGCCTCCACGGCCTATAGGGTAGCGTATATTGGCCTGTCATAAGCTCTGTCCTAACAGGGATCGTGGGTAGCCCGCATGGATAGGCGTTCTCGAAGACTACGCAGTCTTCTGCAAACCGGTCTATATTGGGGGTTTTACAGGCCTCCACGCCTTCGAAAACCGGTTTACCGCGGTTGTAGAAGCTCACATGGTCCTGCCGTAGGCTGTCGAGCATGATCACTATGAGGTTCAACCACACCACCCTTAACCGAAAAATAGGGGGAGGAAAGCTTTTAGGTTATTCTAACCGTGCTAAAATATTCGGATATCTGCTTAAGGCATGAACTAGGTAGGCTGCTCCTCATCGTAGAAAGCTCAGTTTTACATCCATAACCCGCACCGTTTAGATATTCTTCCAAGCGCCTATAAGCCTCCTCCGGTAAACTAGCTATTAGAGGGGAGGGTTTTGAAAAACATGGATATCAAGAGGGTTAAGGAGGGTTTAAGATGGAGGGTGTGGAGGAGGCTTGAAGAGGCTGGTGTTACGCTACCGCCTAAGCCCTGCTACGGACGTATACCCAACTTTAAAGGCGCCTACGAGGCAGCCCTTAAGGCCTCTAGCCTTCCAGAGTGGACCAGCGCCAGGGTGGTATTCGCTAACCCAGACAGCCCTCAAAAGCCTTTAAGAGCTATGGCTTTGAAGCAGGGAAAGCTCTTGATCATGGCTACCCCGAGGCTTAGGAAGGGGTTCCTGGAGGTCGAGCCGTCTAGGGTTAGGGGGCGGGAATCCGCGGCGGCTACGATAAGGGGAGCGTTTAAGTATGGAAAACTGTGTGAGACGGTCAGGTATAAGCCGGACTTAGTAGTGACGGGTTGTGTAGCCGTCGATAGGTCTTTCAACAGGCTGGGGAAAGGCGGGGGATACGGCGACCGGGAGATAGGGCTCATAAAGGAGCTTTACGGACCCGATATACCGGTTTTAACGACCATCCACGACCTACAGCTTATAGAATCTATACCCACGGAGCCGCACGATTTTAAAGTAGATATAGTCGTAACGCCTTCTAGAATCTTGAGGAGACGACCTGGATGACCGGGATCGTTACGCTCTGCGGGGTTAAACAGGCTAAGCCAGGCTTCACGTTCATAGCTTACAAGCCTACGGAGCGGTGTTTGAAGTGTAGGCTCTATAAGGTCTGCGTCGGGAAGCTTGAGCCGTCGAGGCTTTACAGAGTCGTGGAGGTTAAGGATAGAATCTTTCCATGTCCTCTACACGAAGACGGCGTCCGGCTGGTGGTGGTCGAAGAAAGCCCGGTCGAGGCTGCTATGGAGGACAGGCTTCTAGTAGAAGGGGCGACCATAGTCTTTAAACCGATAGAGTGCAGGGTCAGATGCCCGAATAGGGGGTTATGCATTCCTGAGGGTCTTAAAAAAGGTGATAAATGTCTCATCCTTAAGCTCGGCGATAGGGTTGAATGTATAGTCGGGTTGAGACTCAGGAGGGCTCTTCTGAAGCGGGTTTCTCCTCAGGCTTCTCGGCGGTCTTAGCCTCCTCCGGTTTGGCTTCGACCCTTCTCGCATACTCCTCGACGAACACTATCTTAGAGACTTCAGGTAGAAACCTCAGAACGTCTCCTGCAAAGCCGCGTTTGATGAACTGTATACCGTCGAGCATATAGGTTTCACCCGGCATCTTAACCGTGAGAACCCCGGATTCAAGAGATAGGCTAAACTTATCCACCGGTATAGAGGGGAGCCTTCTATGGAGGAGAGCCTTGATCTTCCCGAGCGGGTCGGTTATCTCCTCCTTAACCTCTACCTCGTACACTAGAGTCTTCCCGGCCAGCGGGGGGTTGAAGTCGAGCTGAACTCTACCGGCGGATATGCTTCGGACGGTAGCGGTCATGCCCCTGTACTCGACCCTCGCGCCTGGACGGAGACCGGTTTCGCCGCGAAACATCCTCAACGGGACGAGCCGAATCTTAGAGGGATCCCTACGCCCGAAGCCCTTCTCAGGCGGGACCTCGACGGTCTTCTTCTCGCCGACGTTCATCTCCATCAAAGCCTCTTCTAGACCCTTCACAACCCAGCCCTCTCCTAAGACGACCAGCATGGGCTCGTAGAACACGTCGGCCCTGTAGATCTCATGTTTCCTAGCCTCCTCCTCCAACGTGGTGTCGAAGACTTCACCCGTCTCCTTAACCCTAGCCACGTAATCGATGAGTATGAAGCTGCCCCTCTTGAACGCCATAAACCCACCTGCATGAGGAAAAGCAACAACACTCTTAAGCTTTACTTCCCAAGGAGAGTTTTGAAACGCCTAGTCCCAGAGTCTATTTTAAGCTACGCTGTCAAAACCGTAACACTTCTAGGCAGTATGCGCTATAAGTGTGGGGAGGATTAATGTTTCCATACCACAGTCTTCGCTAGCATAACGGCTGCAGCAAAGCCGATCTTAGATACAACTTAACACTTATGCAAACAGTCGACGAGAGGTCAACCTCTCCATCTATGAACAGTATTTCAGCGAAATTTTAGAGGCTCTTAGATGCGTCTGCAAAACTTTCAGGGTTAAAACCTAATTTCGACTCATAACCCTCCTTTAACTCATTAAAACTAGGTTTATGCGAAAACTTCGCAGATCTTCAGACACGGTTGAGATTTATTTTCACACCACCGTCCACGTCTAAAAACGCGTAGAACCCGTTTCTAGCCGGTCCGGGGTTTACGATCACAGTCTCGCTTAATCGGTCTATCCCCCTAGCCTCATGGACATGCCCGCATAGAACGGCTAGAGGTTTAACTTTCTCGATGAACCTTCTGAGAGCCTTGCTTCCTATATGGATCCCTATGAACGTCCGGTCGACCCTCGTGTTCCAAGGCGGGTTATGAGATACCACTATAAGCCTCCCATCGAACCCTTTGAAGGCTTTTTCAAGCAGCCTCGCGACATGGTCCTCCGTGAACTCTATGGGGGTCTTGAAGGGGCCTTCTAAGGCTCCTCCGACGCCTAGAAACCCCACCGAATCGTGGATATGGAGCTTGCCGTGTATGTTCAACGCGTCTGAAAGCTCTTCGATATCTAGCAGCGCGGGCGGGTCGCAGTTTCCTGGAACGTATATCGTTTTAAATCCTCTGAAGCACTTAAGCACGGTCTCGGCGTCTTCTAGGGTTCCGAAGTGGGTTAGGTCTCCACATAGAACCACTAGGTCGGGTTTCAGCCTCTCCGCCTCTTGGGAAAGCTTCAGAGCCCTCCTGACGTTTCCATGCACGTCGGTCAGAACCATAAGCCTCAGGCTACCACCACCTTATCTCAAAGCCCTTAAACTCCCCTCTGTACGACTCTTCGAAAGCCTCGACCTTATCGACCCTAGCTAGGCTTGGGCCTCTACGGCACCACGCTAAAACCCTTCTCACAGAATCCTCGTCGCCCTCTAGAACAGCCTCGACCCTACCGTCTCTGAGGTTTCTAACCCAGCCTTTAACGCCGTTGGATATAGCAACCCTTCTAAGGCTATACCTGAAGCCGACGCCTTGAACTATGCCTGAGATGAATATGTGAAGCCTCACTTTCCTCATAATGCTTTACCAGCCTCTGCCAAAGCTCTACCGGGTTCCTCGATCCTATAGCCTAGCTCGGCTAGGGAAGACTCTAGAGCGTTGACCGTGGCTAAGACCTCGTAGGCCGATACGTTACCCATACACCCTATCCTGACGATCAATCCCTTAAGCCTACCATGCCCTCCTCCTATGACGACTCCGTACTTCTCGGACATAACCTTTCTAAGCTCCTCGGCCTCGACGCCTTTAGGCACCTTTATCGCTATGACCGTGACAGAACGATACTCCGGCTCCCTTGGATAAACCTCTAGACCTAAGGCCTCTACGGCCTTATAGAATGCTTCAGAGCATTTCCTGTGTCTACGTATCCGGGCTTCAAGCCCCTCCTCGACGATCATCTTAAGCGCCTCGTCCAGGGCGTAGAACAGCGGTACGGAGGGCGTATAGGGGGTCTGTCCCTTCTCCATATAATCTAGGTACGCCTCCAGGTCGAAATATAGGCTCCGTGTCTTCTTACGCTTAGCTTCCTCCACGAACCTCTCGCTGACCGAAACCAAGGCCAGTCCAGGCGGGGCGGCTATGCACTTCTGGCTACCCGTCACACATGCATCGATCCCCCATCTGTCGACTGGCAGGTCTATGCCTCCTAGGCTTGAGATGGCGTCCACTATGACAAGCGCACCATGCTCATGGGCTATACGGGATATCTCAGGAAGGTCTCTGACGAGGACACCGGTCGAGGTCTCGTTGTGTACGAGTAGTATGGCCTTGACGTTGGATTCCTTCTTGAACGCCTCCTCGACCATATCGGGTTTAACCGGGAAACCCCATTCGACGGGTATCCACGAAACCCGACCACCATAGGATTCTACGATCCTAGCGAACCTATCGCAGAAGAAGCCCATAGACGGGATCAAAACTACATCTCCGTCGCCTACTACATTCCCCACCGCAAACTCCATACCCCCGGTCCCAGAAGACGTAAGTATTACGACAGGGTTCTTCGTCTGAAAAACATACTTCAGGTTTTCCTGGATCTCCTCTAGGAGCCTCTTGAACTCTGGGCCTCTATGGTTTATCACACGCCTGCTCATGGCTAGTAGAACTCTATGGTCTGGGCTTGCAGGACCTGGTATCATCAAAAGCCTCAAACGTCGACACCTCAACTAATTGGATAGGCTGACCGTTTAAAAATTTCCCCTATAAGGCTAGGTTTTTAAGCTTCTCTCGAACATAAGTCACGACCCTGTCGACCTGCTCCTTAGCGGTTCCGATGTAGTTTTCAGGCTTCATAACCCGTTCAACCTCTTCAGCCGTCAGATACTTCCTTACCTCTGGGTTAGCGGTCAAGATCTCCTTAAGGTGTTTTCCGGTTTTCCAGGCTTCCATGGAGCATCTTCTCACGACCTCGTGAGCCCATTGTCTATCGGCGCCTTTGGAAACCATGGCCATCATAACGGCCTCAGACATTATGAGCCCCCTCATGGAGTCTAAGTTCCTCCTGATGTTCTCTGGATAAACCCTTAGACCCCTGAGAACCTTCACCAGCGTCCTGAGTTGCTCGTCTAGGAGTAGACATACCTCGGGAACTATGACCCTCTCACAGCTACTGTTCGTGAGGTCTCGTTCATGCTCTAGAACTACGTTCTCTAAAGCCGCTAGAGCCTCGGACCTTAAAACCTTGGCTAGGCCGCAGACCTTTTCACACTTGATCGGGTTACGTTTATGGGGCATCGTACTCGAGCCGACTTGGCTTTCCTCCCTGAAGGGCTCTTCAACCTCTCTGATCTCGGTCCTCTGAAGATTACGTATTTCGTTTGCGATCTTATCTAGGGTCGACGCGATCATGGCGGCTAAGGTTATGAACTCGGCTAACCCGTCTCTAGGGACCACCTGGGTAGCTATCAGAGGCTCCTCGACACCCATCAGCTCCATAACCCTCTTTTGAATCTGAAAACCCTTCTTCCCGAAGCTCGCCATGGTTCCCACGGCACCGCTCATCTTACCCACGCATATCCTAGGCTTAGCCTCTCTAAGCCTATCTATGTGTCTGACGACTTCCGTTGCATACACGGCGAATTTGAAGCCCAGGGTTATCGGAAGAGCCGCGACGCCATGGGTTCTCCCTAAGCAGACAAGATCCCTGTACTTCTCGGCAAGCTCTGACAAAACCGAGGCGAGATCTTTAAGCCTTCGCATGATCAAATTAATCGAGTCCCTAAGCTGGGTAGCGAGCACGGTATCGGTGATATCGTTCGAGGTAGCTCCAAGGTGTATGTAGCCTCCATAGACCCCGCTAACCTCCGCCAGGGCCTTCACGACCGCTACGACCTCGTGGTCGGTTATACGCTCCCACCGGTTGACAGCCTCGAGCGTTACGGCTTCATTTTCGACTACTGTCCAAACCTTCTCAGCGGCTTCAGAGGGAACCACACCGGCTTCGGCTAAAGCCTTGAGAAGAGCCGCCTCGACTTTAACCATCCTCCTAAGCCACTCCCTTCGATCCCAGATACGCCTCATCTCTTCGCTTCCATACCTATACTCTATAGGGTGGATAGGCATCTATAGATCACCGTCCATAGTACCGGAATAAAGTTTAAGCTAGGCTATTTAATATCTATTAACCACATGTCCGGGTTTAAGGTCGTTCTAACGGCTGACGAGACCCTAATGTGCGACTATGGGAACGCCATATTCCTAGGCTTCATGACGACCGGGCCTATTTCAGGGTTCAGACCGTTCAACATGGCTATGAAGTTGCTACTGAGACCTGTGCCTACCGGCCCCAGAGGGGAGGCTGTGGTAGCTCCTCTAGCCCTTAGGGTAGTCGAAAGCATTCTGGTCGAATCAGGCGTAGTTGAGCCAGATGAGATCATAGTTGCTCCCCCGAAGACTCTATCTAGAGTCGTCTCAGAGGAGACAAGAGTTATCGGGGTGTCGACCATGGATCCCAAAGGCCTCGGACCCGCCTCCTCTACTTTCTCAGGCCCCTACGGGCTTATACATAGTGAACCATACTCCGCTCATCTATTCAAGAAGCTCATCAGAAGCGAAGTTATCCAGAGAGCTAGAAGATGGGCTTCGCTTGTAGTTGGGGGTCCAGGTGCCTGGCAACTTACTATGGAAGACCTCGAGAAACTCGGTATAGACGTTCTCTTCATGGGAGAGGGAGAAGACGAGCTTCCGAGACTGTTTAAGCAGCTCATCGACGAGGGTAAGCCTGAGAAGCCTATGGTCGTCAGGGCCGGGCCGAGCCGTAGAATTCCTAGAATTAGGGGAGCGACCATCGGCGGGTTGGTCGAGGTATCCAGGGGGTGCGGCAGGGGATGCCGGTTCTGCACACCCACCATGAGGATCCTTAGGCATAGACCTATAGAGGATATACTACACGATGTCGAGGTTAACGTTAAAGCCGGTCAAAAGACTATATGTCTGCAGGCCGAGGATATCTTGCAGTACGGTGGAACCCCCGTCAGGAAAAACCCAGAGGCTGTGATTAAGCTTTTCAGATCGGTCCTAAGCGTCAGAGGCGTTAAAGGTGCGTCGGTGAGCCACGCTGCGTTAAGCTCCATAGCTGAAAACCCTAAGCTCGTATGCGAGATAAGTGAAATACTCGGGCTCACGAGAACCCGATGGCTTGGATACCAGACAGGTATAGAAACAGCCAGTCCTAGGCTGATAGACTCGCTCATGCATATGAAACCCTATCCGTTCAAGCCTGCGGATTGGCCTACGGTCGTCGAAGAGGCGTTTAAGATAAGCTCAGACTATAACTGGGTCCCGGCGGCGACTCTTATACTGAACCTTCCCGGTGAAAAGCCCGAAGACGTATTGGCTACAGCGGACCTCGTAGACGACCTTAACCCCTACAAGAGCCTGATAGTCCCACTACTTTACGTTCCCATGGAGGGTACTCCGGGCTGTAAACCCCGGAGGCTACTGGAGGACGCGGACGATGCCTATTGGCAGCTATACCGTGCCGTCTGGCGTCACGATATGAGGTGGCTATCTGTGCTCACCAGAGAGTATTTAGCCGAGACCCACCCGGGAGCTGCCTTGGCCGTGAGGCTCTTTGTACTTGTGGTTAAGAGCTTCATCGATCCCTGGGTCGAGTATAAGCTTGCTCAGGTCGTGGCTGGAAAACCTAGGTCTGGTGGATGGTTGTGGAGGCTGAAACGCTTATAGTATATGGCGACATATATCTGAGGCATCTGACAGGGCTTGACCATCCTGAAAGCCCTGGTAGACTCCTAGCCATAATGAGGGGGCTCAAGAGGTTTAAACTACTCGAGAGACCTGAGATTGAGGTCGAGGAGCCTGAGAAGGCTAGGCTTAGAGACCTCTATCTAGTCCATAGCGTAGACTATGTGAGGTTGGTAGAGGATTTCTGTCTGAAGGGTGGGGGGATACTCGGGACATGGGGCAGCGGGGTCGTATGCTGTAGGGAAAGCTTCGAAGTCGCGTTGTACGCCGTGGGTGGGGTGTTGAAGGCCGTAGACGACGTCATGGATGGCAGGTTTAGAAACTCGATAGCATTAATCAGACCTCCAGGTCACCACGCCTCCAGAGACCTACCATATGGGTTCTGCCTATTCAACAACATAGCCATAGCCGCCAAACACCTGCTTAAAAGAAGGGGAGTGAGACGGGTTTTCATACTGGATATCGACGCCCACCACGGTAACGGAACCCAGGAGGTTTTCGAGGAAGACCCCAGAGTCCTCTACGTGAGCTTCCACCAGGACCGGATATTTCCAGGAACTGGAGGTATCGGGGATGTCGGTAGAGGGGAGGGAGAGGGGTTCAAAATGAATTTCCCGCTACCCCCCTACACGAACGAGCAGGTCTATCTGAAGGCTCTAGAAGAGGTCGTGGAACCCATACTTAGGCAGTTTAAACCCGACTATATACTTGTCTCAGCAGGGTTCGACGCTCACTACTTGGATCCTCTTACAGGTCTAGGGTTATCGAGCATAGGATATGGAATGATATATAGATGGATCAGATACGTAGCCGAGGAGCTTACTGGTGGAATGTTCACGGCGGTCTTAGAGGGGGGCTACGACGAAGAGGCTCTCTCCACAGCCGTACCGTCGGCCATAGCCGCTATGGCCGGTTTAAAGATCGAAGTCGAGGATAGGGTTCAGAGGATGCCGAAGTACCTTGAAGAAGCCGCCTTAGGCGTTTTAGAAGAGGTTAAAAAGGTAATGGCTAAGTACTGGGATATTTAGACCTCTATCTCGGTCACCCATGTCTTATACTTATCGACCTTACCCATGACTACCTCGAAGTATCTGGTCTTGAGCTTGCGTGTTATAGGCCCTATAGAGCCGTCTCCGACCGGCCGGTTATCTATGCTCACTATAGGAGTTATCTCCGCCGCTGTTCCCGTGAAGAAGGCTTCCTCACACATATACAGCTCACTACGGGCTATAAGCCTCTCCTGAACCTCGAAACCCATCTCCTTTGCTATCTTGATCACCGTATCCCTCGTTATGCCTTCGAGTATCCCCGTTACGGTCGGAGGTGTGGCTATAACGCCGTCTCGAACTATGAACAGGTTTTCACCAGTTCCCTCGCAGACATACCCGTGGTTGTCTAGAAATATCGCCTCGTCGAAGCCGTTCAATATAGCCTCCACCTTAGCCAGGCATGAGTTCACATAGTTTCCGCAGACCTTGGCCGCCGGAGGCTGGCTGTCGATAGCTATCCTACGCCATGAAGATACGCAACATCGAACCCCCTTCTCCTCGAGGTATTTACCGAACGGGAATGCGGCTACGGCTACCCTAACCGGGGCCTTGAGCGGGTTTAAACCTATGACACCGTAGCCACGGTAGACTAACGGTCTTATGTAGCAGTTTTCACGGATCTGGTTGGCTCTAACGGTCTCTATGATGGCTTCTTCGACCTTCTCAGGGCTGTATGGAATCTGTATATAAAGGACTTTAGCGGAGTAGAAGAGCCTTCTAACATGGTCTCTAAGCCTGAACACCTTCAACCGGCTGCCGTCCCAGTAGCCGCGTATACCCTCGAAAACAGCCGTGCCGTAGTGTAGGGCATGGGTCATCACATGAACATTAGCGTCAGACCACTCGACAAGCTTACCATCCATCCAAATATACTTAGCCTCTACTATGGACATACATCCCCCACCTGAACGGTATCGAGCTTTCAATACTTCTCCATTTGCATGGCTTATTAGCCTTATCCCTTTACTACCTCCGTGAAGACGACCGAAGCCTAAAGCCCTTTAGGAAATCCTTAAACTCCTCTGTGGATTTGAAAACGTAATCTGCATGAGCTATTATCCAAGGACTCGGATTCTCAAGCGTCAAAATAACCATGGTCGTCTTCCCTCTTCTTTTTGCATAGAAGAGCTCCATGCATACACCCGCGCTTAAAACCGGCATGTAAGCTAAGAAGAGGTCGCATCTCTCGATATCGCTTAGGTCTCTTTCGACCACTTTCCTAGCCGTTTCCACGTCGTCTACACAAACTCGGTAGTAGAGCTTCTCCCTCTTCCACGGGTCTACGACATCGTATCCGGCTTCCTCGAGAAGTTTAGATAATACTGCACGGTACTCTTGCTTATTCTCAAAGCCCTGGATCGGACCTGCGAGAAAGACCTTAGGAGAACTTCGTGTAGCGCCATACAACCGTTTCGCCGTTCGACAGCCTATACTGGTCGGCTCCAACCTCCGGAGAGACTTCTTCACCATCGGGCTTCAAGATGCTATACAACCACCAGCTATTAAGCTCTTTAGAGTTCTCTACACCATTTATAGAATCTACGAATACACCGAACGGGTAGACTGTATACTCCACCTTAGCGACCATCAGAAGCGCGTTTAAAGCGGTAGCCCCCTCAGCATCTAAAAGGATGTCGTTAAACTCTTCTACGGTCCCGTTGCCGTAGTCTATGACCACGTTAACCTTAACCGTAGACTCTTCAAGGTTCTTGAGAATGCCTGAGACTCTACTGTATTCGCTGTAGTAGTAGGCGGCTATGCTAGATGCTGTTATAGCCCATACCGCTAAAACCAGGGCTAAAGCCGTTAAGGATTTACTTCTCTCCACGCTCAACCCCCCTTATTACATGAATTATGGATGGTGAGAGCATACCCATGAGAAGAGCTGTCGTAAGCTCATGGGCAGGGCCCATAGGATATGGACATGGTATGAAAAGCCCGACCAAGGCCGTATATATTAGGGTCTCGGGCTTGACGAACGGTATCATCGTCAGTATGGACGTCGCTATATCGTAAAAAAGCGTTATAAGTAAACCCCCCAGAGCTAGCTCGAACCGAGACAAGCTACCCCGATTATGCCAGAGTAGGCCAGCTAGTAAACCGCTCAAACCCATGAAGAAAGAAGTTATAGGTGTCCAAAAACCCAGGCCGAAGAAGGCCATGTCTGATATAAGGATCGATAGGAAGCCTACCGTAAAACCGGCCTTAGGACCGGCCAGAATACCTGAAACCATGGTTAAAAAGGAGTTTAATTTAACGTTAGGAAGTGCCGCTAACCCCACCCTAGAGACTACGGCCAAAGCCGTTATTATCGAGATGAGGGCCAAGCTTCTAGTGTCCAACGCTGGAAAAATATCCAGCGTTGGTAGAATATAAGGGTTATTGTTCGAAGTCAATCCTTCTCCTTGGATAGAGGGTAGACTATCCCATACCAGAGGGCTATAGAGACCAATAGAATACTTCCGAGTATTAGGAAGACGACGCCTGGGGGGAGGTTGCTCCTAGTCAATAGGAGGTATAGGGTTATTAGGATGGCGGTCGTGGAGATGACCACATAGCTGAGTTTAAGCTTCGAGTCGAAGAAGTTGCCGTACATCATAGGATAAATATTTAAACCTAGGATGGCTTAATATTTTTCCTCACTACTCCATGGATAAGAGCTAAGTCTCCCTCGTAGCCATTAGCTTTTCGACTTCGTGTAGGTAGGGACAGCTGTTTATCGGCCCTATTCTAGTGACCGAGATCGCCCCAGCCGCGTTAGCGAATAACCCCACCTTTTCGAGAGGCCAGCCTCTCACCAGACCGACTATGAAGGCTCCGTCGTACGTATCACCGGCTCCTGTGGGCTCGACCTCTTCGACCTTGAAAGCCGGCACATCGATCACTCTGTCTCTTGTGAAGATTATAGAACCCCTAGCCCCCCTTTTTAAGGCGACTATCTCGACACCCTCGTCGATAAGCGTTCTGCAGGCCTCCTCAGCGGTCTTCTCGCCCGTGAGCATCATAGCCTCCTCTCCGCTGGGTAGGACGAGATAGGCCTCGTCTAAGACAGGTTTACATATTCTTCTGATCTCATCGATGCTGAGGAGCTCGGGTCTAACATTTGGGTCTAACGAAACCTTCACCCCATGTTCTACGGCTATCTTCAAAGCCTTATAGCACGCTTCTCTGCTCGATGGGCTTAGAGATAACGCTGAGCCCATTATGTGGAGGAACTTAGCCGAGGCAATGAATTCCTCGTCCACATCGTCGGGTGAAAGCTGACCGGCTGCGGCATGTCTAAGATGGAATATAAATTTGCGGCTACCTGAAGGGGAGTAGGTTACGAAAGCCGTACCGGTCGTATAGCCCTCGGCAACCCTTAGATGCGATACATCCACCCCGTCCTCCTTAAGCCTATCGAGTAACAGCTCGCCAAACTCATCTGAGCCGATCACGCCTATGAGGGCTGACGAGACTTTAAGCCGAGCGACGGCGTCGGCGAATATCGCAGGTGCGCCGCTTGGAAACGGGCCCACGAACTCGGTTAACGTCTTCAAAGAGCCTTTCTTATGCTTATCTATGAACTCTACGAGGGGCTCACCGAGGGTTATCACATCAGGCATTTTTCGATTAACCCCCTTCTACTCGCCTATGACCTGTATCACGATCCTTCTCCTTTGGGGACCGTCGAGTTCTACGAGGTATATTTTCTGTCTTGAGCCCATGATAAGCTTACCGTCATCCACGGGTATCGTCAAGTGGTTACCCATGAGGCTCGCCCTTATATGCGCCCAGGCGTTCACCGCAAGCCTACCGTCTTTGGCGTAGTAGTGGTGGTGGAAATACTCACCCTCCTCTGGAACCAGCTTGGATAGGAACAGCGGTATATCCTGCTCTAAACCCGGTTCATCCTCGTTTATCGTTAGACCCGTCGTCGTATGGGTCGTGTAGACGTGCACTAAACCGCTTTTAACACCGCTTTCCCTCAGGGCCTTATAAACCTCTCCCGTTATGTTCACCAAGTGGGTGGGGGCTTCGGATATCACGTAAACGGGTTTCGTATATATCTTCATGGGTCACACCTCCCCGAGACCGAGTAGTTTAACAGCGTTTAACCCCATTATCTTATCGAAGACGTGTTTTTCCATAGGGATGCTTTTAACGGCTTCGACCATCTTGAACGGCTCTATCCTAGGCCAATCTGAGCCGAAGAGTATTTTATCGGCTAGAAACCTCGAAACAAACCCGGGTGTCAGCAACTTCGTGAGCACATAGGATATATGCTCCTTAGGAGTCCCCATGAATACGCCGCTTAGGTCTAGGTAAACGTTTTCGTATTTAACGGCCATCATAGCCGCCTCCCAGACCCATGGAAAACCCATGTGAGCTAAGACCACCTTCAACGCGGGGAACGACGTCACCACCTTCTCGACCTCGAGCGGGTGGCATTCGCCGAGCTTCACGTTCTTAATCCATGAAACCCCTGTGTGGAACAGGATCGGTACGTTAAGTTGCTGAACCCTTTCGTAAAAGCCGTATAGGCGTTTATCGCCCGGTCGGAAGCCTTGCAACGGGGGATAGAGCTTGACCCCTCTGAAACCCTGGGAAATGAGGTTTTCAAGCTCATCTATGGATTCGTCGCCTTTGGTAGGGTTTATACCAGCGAAGCCTATGAACATCCTGTTCTCTCGTATTATAGCCGCTAACGAGTCGTTCGGAGGTAGACAGCCCCTAGGGGTATCTATCGATAGAAGAACCGCCTTGTCTATCCCGGCGACCCTGAGCATCTTCGCCAGAGCGTCTAGGGGTTGGACAGCCGTCCCGATGTGGTAGACCTCTCTAACCGTTTCCTCCAGCCGTCTATCTCCTGAGAGAGCTTCCTCGATTATAACCGGGTGGACGTGGAAGTCTATCTTCGGGGTAAGACGAGACATGGTATAGAAATATTCACTTAGGGCTGCTTAAAACTCTTACATAAGACCGGCTAGCCGCCTATGGTAAGGACCATCTCATAGGCATCTTCCCCGTCCCAGTAGTAGTTTTTCAAAAGACAAGATATCTCGAAGCCGACTTTCCTATACAGCTGTATAGCCGCCGTGTTGCTAACCCTAACCTCTAGGACCACTTTTCTGGCGCCCAGCTCCTTAAGGCGTCTGATATTCTCTCTCAAAACCTTTTCACCGATCCCTAGGCCTCTATATTCTGGATGGACGGCTATGGATAGAATATGCCCTTCTAGACCTTTAAGGACGGAGGCCGAATATCCTACGATGTGCTCGTCTATGGAGGCTACGATGAACGTCTCGGGGCTTAGGTATGCCAGCGTCTCTAGGTACGATGGTGGGAAGGGTTGTCGAAAGGAGAGCCTTTCGATTTTGTAGACCTCTTTCAAATCGCCGGGTCTAACCGTCCTCAGCGTTAAGCCCTTCATCTTCGGCGACCTAGACGACGTAGATTTTTAGAACCCTTTAAGGGTTTTAAGGGTTTTAGCCCCCCTAGATGGATGGTGGGTTTAATCCTTATAAGAGCGAAAACTGTCTAACACCAAGGTTTGAGAGTTTTAAAGATAGACCTCGATGAGGGGTTGGCGGAGCTCGTGCCTGAAAGCGTGGACGACCTTTGGCATCTAATGAATATATTAAGGCCTGGGGACCTCGTGGAGGCTAAGACCAGTCGGACGGTGAAGATAAGGGGGTCCATGGGTGAGGTGGAAGGTCGGACTAGGCTTAGCCTAAGGGTTAAGCTCAAAGTGGAGGCAGCTCAGCTGGATTTGTATGTTAAACGTCTCAGGATTCAGGGGGTCATAGTCGAGAGCTCGGAGGGGGTGGAGGGGCTTAGGGGTAGACATCATTCGATAAACCTGAGGGTCGGTGAGGTAATCAGGTTGTTTAAGGAGAGGTGGCTTCCGAACGAGCTCGAGAGGATCGAGATGGCTAAGGGTAAAGGCGGTAGATATCTGGTGGTTGTTTCGATAGACGGGGATGAATGCTGCATAGCGACCGTTAGAGAGTATGGCTTAGACGTTAGAGCAGAGATACCGACGCGTCTTCCCGGCAAACGAGGTTCTCAGAGACGCGAGGATCGGATTAAACAAGTGTTCGCAGAGGTTTCAAAGAAGCTCGGCGAACTAGATATCGACGAAGAGTGCCTGATCCTCGTAATCGGACCCGGTTTTCTCTGCGAGAGGTTGGCTGAACATCTTAGGACTAAGTCCGGTTATAAAGAGCGAGTCAGAACAGGCAAGGCCAGTATAGGTGGGTTGTCAGGAGTATACGAAGCATTAAGGTCTGGGCTTATAGCGAAGTACCTAGGAGAAGCGCGTGTGATATATGAGGCTAAGCTTCTGGATGAGGCGTTGGAGATCATGGCTAAGAACCCGGACATCGTGACATATGGGATCAGACCGGTCGAGGAGCTTGCGCCTATAGGAGCCATCAGGACTCTACTGGTTTCGGAGAGGCTTCTGAAAAACCTGCGAGGCGAGGAGTTGGACAGGTTTTTAGACGCTATAAAAGAGGTGGAGCGTAAGGGAGGAAGAGTCGTCTTCATATCTTCGGGTTTCGAGAACCTAGATAAGATCTCGGGCTTCGGAGGGGTTATAGCGATCCTCAGGTATCCTGTAACGTGGGGTGGGGCGGCGGCATCCCCCTAGAGTGGACGCCCTCCCAGCCCGGGTGTCCTGTAGGTCTCCTCGACCCCGCACCCCCGCAAACACCAGGCTGCCCGCCTTAGGGCTGCTCCGTTCCCGGCCTGACCCGGTTCGGCGGTCGAAGAGGCTCAGCCTCCTCCTTCAAGGAGGCCTGCCTCCAGCCCGGTCCTGCGGGACGGGGTTTCATGGTCGGCCTACAGGATCCCAT
>Ga0180302_10000276_pt1 | contig 21459 bp, 21 predicted proteins | sample GuaBasSediGuay17_FD_121794 | JGI IMG/M metagenome (GOLD analysis project Ga0180302, IMG submission 121794) | Subseafloor sediment microbial communities from Guaymas Basin, Gulf of California, Mexico - Guay17, Core 4571-4, 12-15 cm | ecosystem: Environmental > Aquatic > Marine > Hydrothermal... | reverse complement strand
CTCTCTCCATACCTATCTCAAGAAAAGCCGATAGAAGCAGTAAAAAAGAAGTGATCATGAAGCTAAGAACGTTTTATTGGCTTTCTGTAATCTTCTTATTGATAGCTGGCACTGTAAGGACGCTATATAACTACCTTATACCAATAGTAGCATGGGCCTTATGGGGAGTGGGAGCCACTCTTTCATCGCCATGGAGGTCATTAGCGATAGAAGCTGTTCCTAAAGACTACTTAGCTCGTTGGAACTCTCTTAGAAACTTCATTTACTACTCAGTGGCTATGCCGTGCTATCTAGTGTCAGGTTACTTGTGGAACATAGACCCTAGGTTGCCCTTTATGTTAGCCTTGGGTGTTGATACTATAACGACCTTCGTGTTGCTTCCGAAAATTCCAGAGCATAGTCACTCAAAGGATTAAGCTTTCTACAATCTAAACAATTTATACAAGAACAGCCTAAGCTTGAGTTTAAGAGTTAACAGAAGAGTAGCCCTCGCTCCTTTCGCTAACATCTCAGGAGGTATCACTATGTTTTTCACTCCCTCCTTGTAATCTCTTTCGAGCTCTAGCCCTCTAACTATTACTACTGGAACTCCCTCATGAGTTTGCCCCATTAGTAGAGCGGCTGCAGCTGCTATTTCGTCCACTACTATGTCAACTCCTCCATACTTAGGCTTTCCGTATAAGTCTAACTGTCCAAACTCCCGCTTTACAGCTCTTATTCCTGAAGAACCTACGGCTATGTCAACAGACCCTAGCCTAGTCATCATAGCCTCCGTATCCGTTACTACGACTGCAACTCTTTTGTTGGCGAGTTCCTCTATTCTCTCCCTTAATAAGCGAGCCTCTTCGTCAGGGTCTGGTGGAGGGATTGAGGCTATTCCATAGGGAGTATTCGAAGTATCAAGTCCCGCATCAGTGCATAGCATCCCCTGTCTGTTCTCCACTACCAATATCACTGGATCCTTCTTTAGTACTTCTAAAGCGTTCTTCGGGTACTTCATCATCCTGTGATAACCCGCCTCTAAAAGTAACCGAGTTACTGGAATGGCAGCCACAAGCCTCTTTGAGTGTTTGAGTATGAGCTCCACTTCCCAATCTGGCTTCCCAGTCAAGCGACTTATGACCTTAGCTTTCTTAGACGGTTTAACATCGAGGTAACGCTCTAGGTAGCCCTTAGCTTTAGAAATTATCTTCGACGTGATCACTATTACGTCGCCGTCCTGTATTCCATCAGCTTGCTCATTGGCTACTTTCACTATTATCTCAGCTAAGTCATCGCCAAGCTTTATCTCTGGCATCGAAAGTCCAATTATCCTGTACTCCTTGCTCACAGGTTACACCCGAATACTTTAATTTCAAGAAGTCTAAATAAGTCAACTGTTCACTAAGTAGCTACTTTTCAACGCAAGCATTACACAGCCAGCATTTATAAGTAAGGTAGGAGAGATAGGCTTTACAAGATGACCATGAAGCCTAAGTTGCTCACAAAGGTACTAATCGACAAAATCATTTACAAACCATCAACTAAAATCAAGTGCAACGTGCACATGAACAATCCTTCAGATATACCTATCAGAGGGATCTTGACAGTTAAAGTGACTAGGGAAGGAGAACTCATCTATTCACGCTCTCTTTTTGATGTCTCAGTAGAACCGTGCTCACTTAAGGACACGAGCTTTACCCTACTGTCACCAAGAAAAGAAGGAATTTATACGTTGAGGCTAACGATAAATGCTAATAAGGGCGATGTGTTCATAGGTTCTATAAACTTCGCAGTCGGTGACCCTACTAAGAGGGATAAGTTGTACGTAGCGTTCGTGTGGCACAATCACCAAGCCCCTAATTACCGTCCTGACGGAGTGTATCATGCTCTTTGGGCTTTCATTCACACATACGCGGATGAGTTCTCGCCCTACTATCGGGGTGGCGCATACCTAGTCCATACATACATAATGTCAAAGCATCCGTCGATAAAGGTCACTTATCACCTCTCCCCCTCACTACTCTATCAGTGGAAGCAGGCCATAAAGGAGGGCTATAAAACTACACCGTACACTACCGTCAAGTCACCAGATCCACGTATATCAAGGATAAAGGAAGCTCTCAATAACTATTTGAAGCTATTGAATGAAGGGAGAATAGAAGTGTTAACTAGCTTCTTCGCTCATCCGATAGCTGGCTTCCTAGTCAAAAGGTTCTCTAGAGACTCTAAGATAGTGGAAGACATGTTACTCTGGGAGTTAAAGGGGGGTTTAAATATTACTTCAAATGTGATGGGAGTCGACCCAAAGGGAGCATGGTGTCCTGAGATGTTCTGGGACATGAAGTTGATCTCGTTATTTCACGATGTTGGAGTTAAGTATACTGTCCTCTGTGAACAACACTTCAAGTTGAGTAAGGGCGAAAGAGCAACGATCTACGAACCTTATATAGTTAAGGACTTAAAGAGCGGTAAGAGTGTGATCGTGTTCTTTAGAGACAGAGAGTTGTCAGACTGGATAGGCTTCAAGAACAACATGCCAACCTTGAATAACGTTGACGCTAACTTAAGGAGTTTCATGTTAGCTTTGTATAAGAGGTATTTGAATAATCCGGGCAAACTCGTAGTCATAGCACTAGACGGAGAAAACTGGATGATAATGAGTAAGTTTCCGTCACATGCTGCAGTGTTCCTAGATAAGCTCTACAAAGCGCTTGAAGAGAACTCTGACTACTTCAAGACAGTTACATTGACAGAAGCCTTAGATAAAGTTCCGCCAAGGAGAGAATTAACGTACGTTCCATGGGGGTCTTGGATAGGATTAACCGCATCCCAATGGACTGGAGGAGTTAAGGACGAACTCTGGAAGTTCATTGAAAGCAAACTCAAGACAATAGCCGATTTCACGAAAGAACACAAAGTCAATGAAGAAGTCTTAAAGAGGGTATACGAGGCCATGGCTATAGCTATGGACAGCGATTACTTTTGGTACGGAGAGGAAGCGGAGAGTCAAGAAGTGATTAAGATGTGGGCGAACTACGCTGTTGTTTTAATTAAGAGAGGAATAAGGGAACAATGATAAGCCAATTTAATCAAGGTGTAAGTTAGTCAACTTTAGCAACTTTTCGATGAACTCTTCAACCTCTCTCATGGACTATTTATAATCCTTAAGTTTAAATTAACCTCACTCTTGACTAAAATCGACGTTCAGCGAAGTTCGGGTATGTTAAATGATATTTATGAACAGCGATAATAAGAAAAGGGAATCGCCATGTCGTTAAGGTATGTAAAGGGGAGTATGAAGAACTCTGATGAAGACAATGACGGAGTTCCTGATACGTTAACTTTCAAGCTCATTAACTACATAGGCACTGGCTCCTCGTATGTGACAATGAAAGTCTTCGTCGATAGTAAGGAATACACAAATGAAGCATCAATTAGCATAGCTGGTCGTGACTTCATAAAAGTCGTCCCAGATATGTTCATATACTCAACTTATGGAGACGAAATAACAGTTAAGATAGAACATAGCGGTGAAATAAAGCCAGGGAGGCATAAAGTCATGTTGGAGGGTGTAGTAGCTGGGTTTCATAGTTCCATAGAGTTTGAGGACGTGGATCATTAATGCTAGCTACATAGGTTAACAGACTACTGAGCACTATCTCAAACGAATTTGCGTAATACCACTGGAATTTTCCCCAAGTACTCAGCAACCGTTAATACATTCACATTTTCTCTTTCAGCTATCTCATATACTTCTCTAAGCCTCTCTTTAAACTTGGCCTCTCTAGGTAAGTGGTGATCTAGCAAGATCAACTTCGGATGTGCATCAGTTATAATTCTAGATATGTTGTTTATAGCTCTCCTCAAGTTAGTCATGTTTAACATATATCCCAAGGTATACGTAGCTGGTCCATCTAGAAACACATAATCTGGTTTTTCTCGAATTATCCAGTCTGCGTAATCCTCGATTATAGGACCGTTTAAGTCAGATGAGTAAAGTAATTTCTCTCCACGGTATTCAATTGTAACTCCTATTACCCAACCAACTCTACTGAACTCCACTCCGTGGAACATAGGGCTTGTAAACCTTAAGTAAGTATCTCCAAACTTGAACTCCTTGCCATCTGCAAACTTTAACTCAAAGGTCTCGCATTTAAGTTCTGGAATCCTCTTGTAGCTGTTCCACTTATTGACTCGGTTCATGAACCACTTCATACCTTTTTCAAGTAACTCTCTTCGTCTGTCCTCGTAAGCTCCATAGCTTATGCTCATAGCATGTAGTAGCTCATCTAAGGGGTCTGGATATTCCTCTGTTAAAGGTCTCTCCATTCGTTTCCTTAACTCCAACTTAGCAATTCTAAATAGGTTTGTGTAAAAGCTAATCGCTCTGTTCCTCTGGGAGTCATTAATGTATCTATTAGGAGACTTTGCTATTATCAACTTACCTTTATACAACCTATCGTCAAAATCAGTAAAGTGATCATAGTGGTAATGAGTTATAATCACTACATCAGCTTCCAACGAAGCTTCAATGACAGCTTCATAACCTTCTTCAACCCACTTAATCTTCAAGTCCCAAGGAGCAGGAAAGGTAGCATGCATTATCGCAACTCCTGGGTCTATTAGTATCCTCGCGTTTGGAGTTTTTACTAACGTACAAAAGGACTTAGCGCCTAGGGAATCAGCCCATATAGGTTTAATTCTTAATGACCTAAACGGCGAATTCAATTCAATTCGTTGGCTCATTTCAGTCTCCTCATGTCTGCCTCAATTCATAGTATCTCTAATTAAACATCATAAGCTTTAGCTTACATCTTAAGACCTATAGGTCATTTTCTCTAACTACGAAGCTCGGATATAAATGTAAGTGATACAGCCATTAGTTAATTTCGTTAAAGCGTGGCTTTAATGCCTCACTCACTACTCTTTCCGTCTCAAGATCTAGTTTCTCATCAACGTAAAGCATTCTATGAAGGGCTAAGGCTAAGTCATCTAATGTATCTATGAGTTTCTTATAAGATTCTGTCCCTTCTAGTCCAGAACTTCTAGCCTTACTAATCGAATCTCTTAACTCTTTGTATGTCTCTGCTACTCTTACCACGATCTCAGTCATCTAATTCCCCTATAAAAGAGAATTAATACTTATGATATAAGTCTTATTTAGCCTCGACACTTTACAGCTACTCTCCCTAACTGTGAATATATGTAATTATAGTAACTTTAATTAACTACTGGAATGTTGGCTTTCCTTAACAATTCTCTAAACTCTTCAATATTCAGTTTAGCAAATCTACAAGATCTCCTGATGCCGCCAGTTTCAATGTAATAAAGCCTTATGAATTCCCAGTCAGCATATTTCCTCCTTAATTTACGAGCTTCTTTCTCAAACTCTTCCCACTTCTTTCTAAAATTCTCTGCTATTCCCTCGCTCTCTTTAGATAAACAAGCCTACTAAAATAAATCTTTAGCTAACAACAAGACGTAGATTTGCTCTTGCTTATTAGGGATTCCATACTCAAAAAACTTTCTCACTAAAGAACTCATCTAAAGACCTTCCGCTAATTTCTTCGGCTAGCGCTTTGAAGGCTTCAAAGTCTATAGGTCTATCTCTAAACCTTTCACAGCACTCTCTTATAAGCTCATAAAAGTTATCGCCAATAAGCTTGTGGAGTTCGTGGAGTATTAAAGCTCCTTTAGAGTAGGAGAGAGTTCCCAACTCATGCTTACCATACTCAGTTAGTGGAACTTCACTTCCTTTAGGAAAGAGGCTCTTTACAAGTTGCCGATACACTTCTCTGAATTTCCTTAGAATTCTTTCAAACTCTTCCTCTCCGTAAAACTCTTTTATTAAAAGGGCTGTTAGATAGTTAGCGAATGCCTCATCAAAAAATCTAGTCCTTTGCACTTCTCCCTCAGCCCTAGGATTCCAAAAGTGGGCTAATTCGTGATAAACACCATATGGGATAGGGTCTCTAAGAGCTTTGCCCTCAACTAAAGAGTAATCAACACCAGTTTGACCTCCGTAACCGTCTGGGATCTCTATTATAGTGTACTTAATCTCCCTCTCTCCGAACATAGAGCAGTAAAAGTTAAAGGCTTTTCTTACAAGTCCTAAAATTCTCTTGCCGCACTCTTTATTACCTCTTAAAACGAATGCTCTGAAATCCCCGCTCTTAACTAAGGAGAACTTAGCTATCGCTATGTCGAGTCGCCAAGTATTTAACATCTTGAGTTTACTCCCTTGGATCTCTCCTCCTGAGGCAATTTTATACTCGTTAGGTATACCAGAAATCGATACCTCTGCGTCAAAACTTGACGTGACTACGGTATTGACAATGCTCTTAAAGGTTGGCTTGGCGAATATTGGATAGAAGTGAGTATCTGTCCTGAGAAGAGTATACTTTTCACTTATTTTATCCTTCAAGTAGGGGAAGAGCCTCTCGTAACTCTCTAAAGTACCAGAGTACTTGACTTCAAGCTCTCTCACGGGCGACTTCAACTCAACGAAGTTAACCTCATAGCCTCCGTAGTCGGTAAGTTCAATTAACCTCTGTGAAAACTCCACACTACAGCACTTGACTCTTAGTCCTCTATTTAAGAGAAAGCATTCAACATCTTCGTTTGACTCAACGTGAGCACAACTCTCAAGAGTTCCTTTTTTCAAGTCAATTAGTAAATTCAAGCATATTTTCCTCATGTTCGTCAAGTCTAACCCCCTTAATATTAAAACCTTATGATAGATATCACTCGTAGCTTTTAGGGAGTGAAGAATTTAACTCTCGTAAGCGATCATGACTTCATGGAAGAAGTCAATTTCCTCTTGAAGCATAGGTACGAGATTCACAAGTCCATGAACTACGTATGGAAAGTGGCAGATAGGCTCAGACGTGAATTTGCGAAGGAACACTTGACTTCTCTAATTACTCCGACCTTTAATAATTATATAAGGATAAATGAGCGGTGGGACAAGCAAGAATATCCAGTTCCAGTCTTCAAAATAGATGTAGGAGAAGTCATAGTGAACTTAGATAGCGCTTCTACAGTAATAGGAGTTTACTCCAAGTCCTTGACTGAGAATTTCTTAAAGGAATTAATCGAACTGAAAGGAACAAATATTGAAATATATGGAGGTCAAAACTTTTTCAACACTTTCTATGAAAAGGGTATGAAAGTATGTTCAAGAGCTCTCTTAAAGAGGATAATCCAAAGTAGTGAGGGAACTATTCAAGTAGAAGTTAGAAGGCCCCTCACTGAATGCTTAAAGTTACTCGACGATGTAAGGAAAGTACTCACACTAATACGTAAACATAAAATTGAAATTGTTAAAGCATTAGACTAACTCTACTTGTCCTACAGAGGGTAAGATCGTCATAGTTTACTGAGGAAGTCAAATTAGCTTGGTATTACTTTTAAATCGTCTGAAGAGTTAAGTTACAACAGTTTATAGATAAGTACGAGGAATGATAACTTAGGGGATAGAATTGAAGCTTGCTAAAGACATAATTAGAATATACAGGGAATTACTAGAAGTCATAGACGAGACAAGAGCGAAACATGCGGACAAGGATTACTTTGAAAGATTAATAGATGCATTAGATGCCTTAGGAAGCGCGATAACGAGGATGAGAGCTAGAGGAATAATAGATCCAGCACTTTACGAAGAGTACGAGAAAGTCCTCATGGGAGCGACACATAAGTGATTAATTGCGTCCACCCTAGAATACCACTTTTGTCAACGTGAAACGTTTAATCCTATTCGACTTAATAATGACGCGAAATTGTCTTAGACATGCTGTTTGGCCATTTGATAAGACCATCCACTTATTTGAGTATTACTTATTAAGTACTCTCAACACAAACTTACTGTATTTGGCTCTTTTAGTGAGGGAGGTGGAGAAGAGTGGTCAAAGTTGAAAAGAAGATTAAAGTACATAAGGACGGCAAGGTTGTTGAAGCTTTAGCCCTATTTGATACTGGCTCTAGAAGAAGCTATTTTAGTAAAAATTTCGCCGAAAAAATAGGTTATGAACCTTACCCAGAACCAAAACTCGTACCATTGGCTGTGAAGGGAAAGTATGCAAAACTTATTGGAGATACAACCGTTTATTTAGAGGTAGAAGGCTACCTCTTGCCAGAAAGAGAAACAATAGGAGTTATCGAAGACTTGAGAGTAGACGTGATAATTGGGCTAAATATTATGGAAAGTTATGGAATCTATATTGAGGAAGACAAGATCAAATTTAGGCATTATCCACCCAGCTCTTTAATAATCTAATAATGAAACTTACACCTCGGTTACAAACACAGTCTCATTCCTTACCTTGCCTAACATGCCTTCAATAAGGCTAACATTATTCATTAATAAAGTGAACCTATAGCGATTTTACTCGTAGTATTTTAGTTCTGAAACTTCTTTTCATGAAAAATTACTCTTAAGACTAACGTTAGGGTGACGTGTCATGACTACTGTAGTTAAAAAGATAAAGAGAAAAACATCTCTAGGCGATATTGAGATTTATCGTTATGTTTACATTCAGCATAGGAATAATGAAAAAGTGATTACTAGATACGTTGGAAAATTAGAAGAAATTGTAGAATTCTACTTGAGGAATAAAAATAGATTAGAAAAGTGCCGGGGCCGGGATTTGAACCCGGGTAAACCGGATTATGAGTCCGGCGCCCTTTGGTGGCTCTAGCCCTAACCACTCTAGTCTAGCCTTCATGGCTAGATGGCTAGGCGACCCCGGCCCTCCTTTTGATATATTTCTCCTTCTCTTAATTAAGTTTGTCTCTCGTATACTCATTACTAATCCGAAGAGAAGTTAATGTAAGTTAAGACTAATCTTCGTACAAGTGATATAGCGTAATCAATAAAGCAAGTGAAGAGTTAAGAAGTGCAGGGGAATACTGATAATGTTAGTTTAGTACTAGGAGATGCAAGTCTATAAAGAGCCTGATCTCTCCTTGAGTTAAAGGTAAGTTAGCACTTTAAGTTCTCTTAATGTTCTCTCTCAATTTTAATCCACTTTAGGCATATCGTCTTCAACACTCCTTACATTACATAAATGTAACGTCACAGAACGAGCATCTAGGACTGTATCCGAGGAAAGTCAGAGTATGGAGTAGAAAGCTATTCTCGTAATGTGGGAGAATTGAGTTAACTTAACTGTGCCTATTCAAGTTAAGAAAAGCATATATATGAAAAAGAGGCTAAAGAGATTATGAGAATAGAGAAAGTGGAAGAATTGATAGTAATTTCCCTATCCATAATCTTAATATCAACTGTGATACTAGTAGTACTACTTTCCATGAAGTCTACCTCAATTTTAGATAAGTTATTCTTCATGCGTTGAAATACTTCTTAGGATGATCAGCATTGAAATCACAGCTGTCACAAGTATCAACGAGATAGTAGCTGGTATTGCAACGTAAGCTAACAAGCCAAATCTATAACTAGCGAGCCTAGTTAAGTAACACAGGACTTTATCAGACAACTTATACCCATAAGTAGAGAACACGTAGTTCAGTAATAGAGCCCAAGGAGCGACGTTGACTAGAGTCACAGCGAGGACTAGAACTACCTTGTACTTCTTAACAGATCTAACTAGGGCAGAGACATAAGCCATTGGTGTGAGGAGGATTAATGCCACTTCTGGTGAAAGGATTAGAGAAGGCAAGTAAAGGACATCGTACGCTATTATGGAGACCCCTTGAACTTCTCTTGCAGGAAACTCAATTTTCCTCAATACTATCCATACGCAGAGTGAATAAACAGCTAGCACTATAGTTGTGGTCAACACGAATGACTTCAATTTCATACACAGAGGTGTTGATAATGTTGTAGTTAGGACAGCTAATAGGTACAATATTAAGTATGTCACAAGTCCCTTTCTACTTGGTCTTGCATGCCTGATTACCCTTATTATTGTGAAGATGAAAATTAACGAGGTAGTCAAGTATAAGCTGTACCAGGAGAAATAGACATCACTTACTATCAAGTAATGTTGTGAAAATTCCGGCAACTTCTCCATAGAGTCCACAGTTAAGATGAACCTCTCCACTAACTCGCCCACGATTTGAAGGCGACTCGACGACACTTTATCCAAAGTATCCTCCTCCTTGTGCCAGTAAGGGTAAAGAGGATAGTCACAGATTCCAATAGCTGGTACACCTTGAGCCACAAACGGCATTGAGTCTGTTCCTGCAAAGACGAGATTAAGTCTAGCCATGATCTCGTCAAGTGGATCTACGATCACGTTATAACCAAGTCTTCTTAGTGAAAGCATTGCTAACAGTATTGAAGCGTCACTGAACTTAGGAGGGTAATAATAGGCTATTAACGACAATCCCGAAGCGTCTTTCCAACAACACATATCTATACTTATTGCACACACTATTTCGTTTATTTCAGGAAAATTATTTACAAAAAACCTAGCTCCGTGAAGTCCTGTTTCCTCTGAATCAGTACATAGGAAGATAATGGATAGAGTCAAATTTCTCTTCACAAAGATTTTGGCTAGCTCCATTAACACAGCTACTCCCGCCCCGTTATCGTTAGCTCCTTCAATCGTAGTAGGTACAACGTCACGGTGAGCCATCACGACTATGTACTTACTAAGCTTACCTCTCTTAATAGCGTAGACATTCATCGCTTTTACAACTCCATAGAACCCTCTTGTAGTGAAATTTTGAAGATAAACCTCATACCCTAAACTCTTAAATTCTCCCATTATCCAGAGTCCAGCTAAGAAGTCACTTTCACTGCCAACGACTCTCCTCCTAAACTTATGACATATCTTAACTAAGTAATCGTATGCCTCATTACCGTCAAAATAAGTAGTTCCCTTATACACATCAAAGGAAGGTTTAGCGAATAAGGATAATACTAAGACGATTATTGGACCAAGTCCAAACACGAGCTCTAGTAATTTACTCTTCATCGTTAAATATGTATTGAATATGGCTTTTTAGCTATGACGACGAAATCTAAAACGCCACTCTCCCTTAACTTTCAAACCAACTCTACTGTCTCAATAGAAGCCCAACTTTCCTTTAACCTTAGATATGGCTTCGACTCTCCTTATTGAATAATACCCGAGTCCTATGAATAGAGCGCTGAGTAGGGATAACAACATTAGTTCTACTTCTAAGGGAACTACAGTTTCTGTGCCTATTGTCGAATGTCTTAGCAAGTCAATAGCGTAAGTGAAGGGTATGAAGTAAGATATTGGTCTGACGATCTCAGGGAGCTTAGTCACAGGGTAAAACACACCACAGAAAGCTAAGAAGAAGAACTGGAGAATATTGCTAATAGCTCCTGGGGATTTTACTTGTAAAACTAGAGCTCCGTAGACTATGCCAAAGCCTAATGACAATAATAAACAGAAGAGTATCGAGATGATGAATAGAGGTATGTTGATGACTCTTATGCTGACACCAAACAATAAGTAAACTATGAGACTCATGTAAACCAAATTTATAGCTAAGCCTATCGAGGAAGAAGCCAGCCTTCCAATGAAGAGGATTATCCTGTCAGCGTTAGTCAAGAAGAGTTGTTCTAGTGTGCCGACCTGTTGTTCTGACCTTATAGCATTTCCAATGCTCCAAAGAGCTACTGAAATCACACTCCAGGATACCATTCCCCAGTAAAAGAACTCGTACGTTTCCCTACTCCTCCACTGCTCGCTTGGTAGAAATAACAGTATAGGGTAAATAAACATCAACATCCAGAGTGGGGTTGCCAACAAGTCCCCTATTATCCATGCAGGGTATCTAAAGTATACTTTAACCGATTTATAAACTGAGGCATAAACTTCTAGCAAAAATCTATTTATCGATTTAGTACTTGGATAGTTCACCACGTCTCCTCGCCTCCTCTTCCCATCTTTTGTAAACCGTGATGGCTACTGCGAAGTATACAAGTCCCATGAGAGCTAGAAGTTCTATCTGGTAGCTCATTGTGTATAGCCTCTTATTAAAGAGGAGAGCTTCCCTTATAATGTCTGTCACCACTGTCGTTGGCAGAGCGTTTGACACATACTGAAGCCACAGCGGGAGTATAGTAATCGGATAGTTAAATCCTGAGAAAGCTGAGATAAACGCCTTTATTATGTTCGTCACAGCCCACGGTTCCTTAAACCTCATAGTTAAAGCTGCAACTACAAATCCAATTCCGAAAAGTGGCATTAGGCCAATGAATAGTACGAGGACTCCTAACACCAAGTCTAAGGGGTCAACTGGTTTAATTTCCATGAATAACATTGGAATTATTGAACCAGCTAAAGTAGTCAAGGATATTAGACCGTGAGGAATTACGACAGAACCCCAAAGTACTATCTTGTTAGCTGCAGTTAGGTAATTATATTCTAGAGTCCCTCTAAATTGCTCTGCTCTAATACTTTGACCTACATCCTCTATTATGAGTATGCTTATCATGAAGATAGCTGAACCTATCAGTTGATAAAGGAAGACATTAGGAGTGCCCGCTCTCTGATTGAAATATTTGATAGCGTTTTCACCTGACAGAGCATAGCCTATTGAGTAGAAGAGACCAGATATCAAATAAGGAAAGGAGATTAGAGTTAGAAACCACAAGGGGTATCTTACCCAATAAAGGATTTCTCTCATGAATACCGCCTTGATCACGAGAAGGTTATTTAGCACGAGACTCTTGATCCTCCTCATAGAAACCCCTCTTTGTGAGAGTTATGAACACGTCCTCTAACGATGGTCCAGTGACTTTTATGTGCTGAACTTTTACCTTATGCTTAGTCATTAGCGCTAACAGGTTAGGTAATGCCTCTCTACTGTTCTCGTTTAGTCCTATTCGTAACGTACCGCTCATTGATAGGGGGTCTTTTATGTTCTCAGATACATAACTGACATAATCTTCTCCCTTAAGGACTTCGATTAATGCCTTGTCAATGTTAATCGCCTCTATCACAACTATGTCTTGCCTCTTAACCATGCGTTTGAGCTCTTCTGGAGTCCCTAGAGCTACGATTTTACCTTTGTTTATTATTGCTATTCTATCACAAAGGTGGTCAGCCTCCTCCATGTTATGAGTTGTTAACAGTATAGTCTTACCCTCTCCTCTCAACTTCATTATTAGCTCTCTCACTTTCCTAGCTGAATGGGGATCTAGTCCTAACGTAGGTTCGTCTAACATTAAGATGGGAGCGTCGTTTAAGAGAGCTCTAGCTAAGTTTAGCTTAGCTTTCATCCCAGTACTATACTCCTCAACTAACTTATCCGCATCCCCTTTCAAGTCTACTATTTCAAGTAATTCTTCAATTCTCTTCTCAGCTACTTTAGGAGGTAGATGATACAAATAGGCAAAGTACCTCAAATTTTCCCGTCCTGTTAGTTTCCAGTAGAGACCCCTATCACTATACAAGCTAACTCCTATGCTCTCCCTAACCTTGTCAGCTTCTTGAACTATGTGATAGCCATTAACCCAAGCCTCTCCATCGTCTGGAATTAACAGCGTCGCTAACAACTTTATAGTCGTAGTTTTGCCTGCTCCATTAGGACCGAGGAGTCCGAATATTTCTCCACTACAGACTTTAAAGTTTACGTGATCGACAGCTACTATTCTCTTCTTCGTCCCTCTCTTAAAAATTCCCTTTCGCTCTTTCGTTACGAATATTTTAGTTAGGTCCTTGGTCTCTATGGCATAGCTCCTCATGAACACACCGCCAATAGTCTCAACTTTTTCCTTAAGCTGTTATTCAATTTAGCTATCACCTTTTATGTCTCGGAGGTTGAAGGAGTTTCTCCAACCTTCGTTACTTCACCTAGTACTTTCGATGTAGGGTCTATATTATAACTTTCGACGTATTCTAGCTTCTTCCTTATTGTACACTTAGGTCCTATAGTGACGATCCTGCCTCTTACTATATCACATTCAGTATTCTCAATGTATACTGTATTCTCAGCCTCTATGTACTTAGTCTTAAGTTCTCCCTCTCTTCTAATCCCTCCTCTACCAACTTCTACAAGTGTTATGTTAAAGAGAACTAGTCTAAACCCTTCACCTCTTCCTTTAAGCGCTCTCCTAATATAAACATCTCTTGCTCTTATCCCCTCTTCGACAACACACGAACCACTCATCTCGGCCTTAAAAGTCCCTTTACAACCAACTCTCTTTAACTTAAAGCTACCGTAAACTTCACAGTCCGTGACGTTAACGTTTTCAGCTCTGAATGAGCCAGACGTCTTTACGTATTCTCCTATTACATTTCCTCCTACAGAGAGCGAGCCAGATGTCTGGACAATAGATACTCGTAAGTCTTGTCCAACTCTACAACTACCTGACGCTCTTAGACTACCTCCTTTGACAGTTCCAGTTATACTACATGAACCAGAGGTACGTAATTCATCAACTTCAAGGTCTCCATCACATGAAAAGCTTCCTGAAGCTCTAATTCTATCTATCCTTATCGAACCTACAATGCGTCCAGAACCAGATATCCTTATCTCTTCCTCAGAGACTCTACCACTACCAGAAACTCTAATCACTATATGACCTACGGTCACGGTAGAAGATCCGCTGACTTTAACATCAACCCCCTCTAGCCTCCTAAGCTCCTTCTCATACTTCTCAAACTTCTCTCCACTCATTCTACACCACCAGCCTCCTTCAATATCTCAAGTATTTCTTTAAGTAACTCCTTCATCTCCTTCAGCCTCTTCTGTATTAACTCCTCGACCTCTTCATCTGAGAGGTTAAGGTATTTAAGTTCCTCACTCCTCCTCTTCATGCTCTATCCCCTCACCAGCCATTTTGAGTACATCCCTTATCTCTTTGAGTATGGAAACCATTTCATCAAGTTCTTCTAACATAGCTCTCTGCCTAGCTCTGTAAGCGTTTATTTTCTCACTTAGTAGCCTAAGTTGGACTTTCTCTTTTTCAGACCAATTTGAGAAAGGTATCTCTTCCATCGTTCCCAGACCAATAATTATGGCTAAGCCAGCGCTGAGTATTCCAAAAATAGCTAACGGAACGCCGATCCAAGGCGAGAGACCATGAAACACCATATAATTTAAAGCTACATAAGGTAACCCCAATCCCAAAGCAACTACCATGGTCACTACCCCTAAAATGTAAACACTAGCTCTCAACGCTATCACCACTATAAAATAGCTTTTTTATAACCTCAGGTGAAATGACTATCTTGAAGTCCCTGAGCTTACAATACTTCCTAACGTGAGGCTTCTCAGATTTAATAAACTCATACCTAGTCTCGACCATCCCTACATCCTCAAGCTTAGTTAAGTAGAGATGAACTAGGGGATAAGGCATCTTGAGCTCTCTAGCTATCTCAGACACGTACATTGGTCTCTTTGATAACAGCGCTATTATCCTCAGCCTAGTTGGATTTGCTAGCACTTTTAACACCTCCAGGAGTTCTTTAACGTTCTTAACTTCAAGGCTAGGCACACACCTAACACCTAAATTTTTAGTTATATGTATAAAAAATTCTTTATACCATTATATAAACATATCGCTAGGAATGTTTTTATATCATGTATTTGTTTAGGTACTGAAGTAAGTAGGAACTCTCCCACCCTATAAGGTAGGATTGTTTCCTCTTACTTCTAGAAAAGATTAAAGGTGAGATAATCTGTTTAGAAGAGAAGAATACATTGCTTTACTGCTTCTAGTACTTATAAGTTTAAGTACTACTGCATTGATGCCTATTCGTTTAGTGAAGAGTTATAAAGAGGGAGAAGACATTTCTAGAGTTAGATTTGTATCGATAACGCCTACTCCCGGTACGCCAATACCTACAGATGTTGATGTAAAGTTTCAAGGTACGCTATCATATACTATTAACGTCACACTACATAGAGAAATAAGAATAGGAATTGCATACAAAGGTCAAATGATTTACACTCTATGGACTTATAAACTAAAAGGAAGCAAAGGAGTTATTTCAGGAACAGTTAGTTTTAGCTTTACCTTATACCTCACACCTCTCCTTGGTAAAAAGAAAAATGCTATTAAGAGTATACTTTTAGTAGCAAGCTTACCTAAGTTCTCTCAAAATCCTAGTGATGTACATAATGATTACAGAGAGTACCCCGTAACGATAGGACATGGATATAATGCGATGATATCAATAAGTAGTATAAGTTTTCATTATTTAGGCAAAGCTAAAAGCTTGAATGAAGTCCCACCTGCTCTCTTTACAATACCTGGTATACCCCTAGCTACGAAAAACGTTGGTGATATTGTACTCAAATTCAGAATAGACGTAACTATTGATGCAGAATGGAGTAATGTATGTCCTAATGCTTCAAGCACTATATACCTTGTCGTCAGGAGATTAGTTATTCCAAAGCCTCAGACATACCTAACGGAAAGCCGAGTAGAAATAGAGTTAAGTCCAAGTAACAAAGGAAAAGATACCTACACTCTATCTTTAAATTCATACATAGCTCCATGTTATGAAGACTTTACCATGATAGACGTAGCTATTGTCCTTGGGTTATCTACAATCTTAGATCAAGTTAATGTGACACGTTCTACAACTCCACTTAAGGCGTATACAAAGTGTGATACGTCTATTAGAACAACATCCCCTTTAGTATTCTATGAAGAGGTAATTAACGAGAACGGCTCTTCAAATGTACAGTACATAAAGGATCTCGATGTCAGGATTGTTTTTAGTAAGAAAGGTAAGGTCCACCAGGTTCACCTCAAGTCAGACAATATGGGACGTTTGGTGGGCAATTTCCCGTGGTTAGATGAAAGTGGAAAGCCCATTCCAGGAAGTTATACTTTATACCTTAACAAAAATGATGAAGCGTTAGAAGAGAAATATGCTACAACACGTCTATACCCCTCTAATCGTTTTGTAATTGAAGTTGACGACAAAGGCAATATCAAGCCTAAGCTTGAGGAGTACAGGTCAATAATGAAGATTGAGTGTAGGGATAACACAATATACGTGACTTTAAGGAGCATTATAAGTTGGGATAATTACGTTAGGAGCAAAATTATATCGTTTTTGAGAAGTACTGGAATGGTAAGTGAGCGTGAAATCGAGGAAATAGCCTCAATAAAGACACGCTACGGGACGTTGGAAGACGAGTATGACTACACTACAGACACTATTAGATACCGTGAGGGCGCATATGATGCTTATGCAGATAAATCAAAGGGAGTTCCTAGAGATCTTCAAACGATATTCCACGAATGGGGACATGCTGTAAAAGAGAAATTGTTTCCAGATCCAGGGATTATCAACCTCATTGGTGGAGGGCATAAGAACACAAGAGTTCCCTCTGGTCTAGAAATAGCTTATGATGAAGGACATGCAGAGTTCTTCGCTTGCCTAATGATAGATTATTGTCAATTAGACTCTTGTCCCTATGATAGGTATGTTGAAGTAGATTACAAGGGTGTTCACGATAGAGCTAATGAAATTGAAGGCAGAATTGCAGGGTTCTGGCTCTCATTTTATAACCTTGAATCTAAACCTTCTGATCCTAATCTCGCGGTTAAAGCTTACAGAGATTTCCTTAAAACCTCACGTGTATTCCAAAGAGTATTTCACGAAGGGACTCAAAAGAGACCAAATATCTTCGATTGGAAGAAGTGGTTTAATGAATTTCAAGCGTGGAAGTACGGCATAAAGGGAGCGTACAAGAGACCTCCAAGGACTATAAATGAGTGGATATACATGAGATTAGCTATAGCTAAGGACCTGAATGAAGTTAACAGAATACTAGAATGCGCTCGAGATAGAGGTTTTATTCTGCCCAATATATCATACGATGAGGCAAACTTAGTTCAAGGTAAGGTTTCAGGTAAACCTTATTTAATAATGGGGTTCGTTAGAGTAGTTGGAGCCACGAATTCGTACACTCTTGAAGGTTCAGAAGACATAGGAGTAGCAGTATTGAACGTAGGAGATAGGATCGTAGGTCAAAGGTTCCCTAATAGGGACACGTTCTTAAAGGATAATGGAGGAGTTGTCTTAAGAATAGACCCATCGTCCTTAAGAATAGTTCTCGTACAAGATATACTTGGTAAAGCTATTTTAACTGTTGAAAGAGATTCATTTGAGCTTTCAGGAACAGAGCACGTAGGGGCTTACGGAGCACCTGTCTCGATAACTAGTGGAGACATAACAGTAATGATACGTTCTAGCGTTGAAGTAGTTGCTAGTGAAGGGTTTGTGTCCGTTAAGGTTTTTGAAGGAAATGTGAAAGTGGAATCTCCTAAAGGTGAGGTAGAAGTTAAAAGCGGTAATTGTGTAAACATAACAAGTAATGGAGAGATAGGAGAAGTTAAAGAATTTGAGGGGAATGAATGGTGGGCTATAAACTTTGAAAAAGTTAAATCTAGCAATCCAGTTGTAACACAGCTTAAGACTTATAAACTTACAGAGAGCGGTTTTATAGAGGAAGACACGTTTACCTATGAAGACAGGTACATATTTGCTGCTGTTAAAATTCATAACTGCAGTGTAGGAGACGAGTTAGTGCTAGTATTCGAAGGCCCAAATAATATCACCTATGCGCGTTATAATATAATAAAAGAAGATGAGTATGCAGAATACTTCGACGCTCTGATCATATGTAATTATAGGCAAAGTGATGTAAGTGGCTTATGGAAAGTAATAGTGTGTTTTAACGGTAAGGAGAAGGCAGTAAAGTACTTTACTATAAAAGAAACTAAACAACAGAGCAACATAGTTATTACTGATTGTAAGGTCTGCAAGGGAGTAGAGAATGGCGTTCCTAAGAACATAACAAGCGAATTCAATAGTAAAGATACTGTCTATGTATGGCTATCAATAGAAAATAGTTCAAGGGGTGATGAGGTAAAGTGGGTTTTTCAAGGTCCTAATAACATAAACACAACGATTGAATGTAAGTTAAATTGGACAGGTAAGGGCTATGCCTATGCATGGATATATCTCTATAAATATAAACCTAAAGATGTTGAAGGTCGATGGAAAGTAATAGTGTATTTAAATGGAAAGGAATCCTTAACTACTGAGTTTTATGTCAAGCCTGAGAGAAGTCAATGTCTAATAGCCACAGCAACTTATGGTTCAGAACTATCAAGTGAAGTACAGCTCCTTAGAAATTTCAGAGACAATATAGTCTTACGCACCTTTGCGGGCAAGTGCTTTATGAATGTATTCAATATGTGGTACTACTCTTTCAGTCCCACAGTGGCAGGATTTATAGCGAATGACCCTATAGCTAAATTCATTATGAGAATTGTACTATATCCATTAATAAGCATCCTTTACTTAACATATTTCCTATACATGATACTGAACATTAACCCAGAATTAGCAATAGTCCTCACAGGACTAATAGCTAGTAGCTTGATAGGTCTAGTGTATTTCACTATACCTGTCATAGGAGTACTCCTTTTAGTCAGGAAAAGAATAAAGAAGTTTAGTCTCGGTTTAACCTTTCTCAAAATTTTATCGCTTGCTTGGACTATGAGTCTAATCACAGTACTCTTAAGTGAGCTTTTAGAATCACATCTCCTTATGAGTATATCAACGTCAGTATTGGTAGTAATTACAATAAACTTCACAGCTACATATCTAGCTACAAAGATTCTAAAACACTATAATACTAGATCATTAGGATATACTAAAGTGACTCCCTAGAAACTCTAATTTCTTTTTTACTTGTTGGATCTAAAAAGTGACTTTCTAGGATTCACTCATAAAGGCTAAATGATTCATTTTTCAACTTTGTGATAGCAGTTTTTGTTCAATACTACACATGATGAATGGTAAGACTTCACCTTAAGTTGACTTAGCTCCATACACCTCATATATTTCATCAACTAATGAAAAATTACTGATACAAACTATCAGACTATATTCGCGAAATTTCTCTATGAGCCAGTCATGTAATTATTGTTAGATCGTATATCTGCTTATGTTCTAACATATTCATGCTCTGTTTAGAACTGAGATGTCATTATCCGAAGAAAAAATGAGAAGAGAAAAGAATTATAAGTGTTGAGTTATTAACTATTGAGACGTGTCTGTGAGTATAAAGCTAGTGGTATTTGACTTAGACTTGACACTGATTGACTCCTTACATAGATTCTATAGCATATTTAATAAAGTACTCAAAAAACTATGTAACTACACTGTTTCATGGGATGAGTTCTTAAAACGTTTTTGTGAAGATACTCTGGACTACTTAATTTCTGAAGAAGTTGACGTAATGTGTTTCTGGAAAGAGTTTAGGAGAAGTTATGCAGAAGAACCCATACATCCTAGAGATAGAATGATTCCAGGAGCATTAGAAACGTTAAAGTGGCTCAAGAAAAGAGGATATAAAGTAGTAGTAACTACTGGAAGGGAAATTCCTGAAGAGAAAGTATGGGAAGAGCTTAAATGTTTTGGACTCGCTGAATACGTAGATAGAGTTTATACATTAGCATCTCAAGACCCCTCAGTAGAAGATGTAGCTTTCATAAAGACTGGAATTCTAGAACTGATTATGCGTGACTTCAAAGTTAAACCTGAAGAAATTATCTTTGTAGGGGATTACTGGGTAGACATGGAGTCGTGTAGGAGACTGGGAATTTTTGGAATTGGTGTACTTACAGGTCATGAAAGCGAAGAGAAGTTAAGAAAGTTTGGGGCTAAGTACGTGATAAAGAGCGTAAAGGAACTCCCCAAACTACTAATTGAGTTAGAGAACGTGAAGAGCTAAGAGAGCATTTTCTTAATGTCTTCCCATAATCTATCTACGTACTCTTCAAGCACTCTCACGTCCTTCTCAGACAAATGGGAGAACCTCCCTTGAATCTTTATGTACTCAATTACAGGCTTTCTCTTGCTCTTATCCAACAACGCCCTGCTAACTCCAGTTAACCTGAACACTCCACTCTCGATTTCGTATAAGGGCCACATCCCAGTGAGCACTGCTAGCCTGCCTACCTCTATAGTCTTACTCGGTGAGAATCTCCAACCCACAGGACATGGAGCTAACAAGTGAATGTACTTGAACCCTCTATACTTCGCAGCTTTTCTAACCTTCTCCACGAAGTCTAGTGGATACCCTATTGAAGCCGTAGCGACGTAAGGCAAATCATGAGCTGCCATTATCATTGGCAAGTTCTTTTTATGTCTTCTCTTACCCAGTACTGTAGTCGTAGTCCAGGCCCCATAAGGTGTAGAACCACTGCGCTGAATTCCAGTGTTCATGTAGGCCTCGTTATCATAACATATGTAAAGTACGTTGTCTCCTCGCTCAGCCGCCCCACTAAGAGCTTGTAGCCCTATATCAACTGTCCCTCCATCTCCACTCCAACAAACTACGTGTACGTCCTCCTTACCAAGGACTTCAAGTGCTGCAGCTATTCCAGATGCAGTAGCTGCTGACGAGGCAAATATGACGTTAATTAGAGGGAACTTTATTGAGGTCTTGGGATAAGGCCCTTGAATTATTGAGGTACACGAAGCTGGCACAATTAAT
>Ga0180302_10000275_pt1 | contig 21466 bp, 21 predicted proteins | sample GuaBasSediGuay17_FD_121794 | JGI IMG/M metagenome (GOLD analysis project Ga0180302, IMG submission 121794) | Subseafloor sediment microbial communities from Guaymas Basin, Gulf of California, Mexico - Guay17, Core 4571-4, 12-15 cm | ecosystem: Environmental > Aquatic > Marine > Hydrothermal... | reverse complement strand
TCCTTGAAGTAGACTTTCAAGTTAACCACCTCGTACCTAATAAAACGCTCGAGCTATAAAGGCTTAATTATATCATTCAATGACTTCCTCAACTCTTGAGCCACACTTGAATAAAGTGATGATCCATTTGAGTCTATCTTCATCGATTACAGCGCTAATTTTCGTTAGAGTTCCATCGACTGTGGCTTCTCGTATTTTCATTTCAACTAGAGCCCAATCTGAATGACTTATACCGTATATCAGGCATAATGCCCTAACCGTCGTATTTATCAATAGTCTGAGCGTCCAGTTCGTTACCCTTCCTCTTCTCCTAACAGCTATAAGATCTTGAAAACATGTCAGAATGATAGGTGGTAGTTTTATTTTCTTCAAGGCTTCTGTTATTTCTAAGTCTGAAGAGGGTATTGAGCCACTATGAGCTAGCAACCATTGAGCTCCATATCTTAATGACCTGTGTAACCAGTTTATACCTTCAGTGAGGTATCCTAGGAAGTAGTTTTCAGCGGCTAGTGAGAGGGCTGTGAGCGATGACTTTTTTAAGACATTCATAGTGTAGTTGTTCACTACTGGTTTATTGTCCTTTAATATGCGCTCAAGTGTACCATCATCGTAAAGAACCTTAGAGTCGTAGAAGAGCCACCAACCTAGGGGATAGCCACTTTTGATTATTTCAATGACATCATCTGGTCTGAGAAAGAGCACGTTGATTCTAAGGCCTGATATGCCTTCTAGCACTTTGTATCTTTCCATAGTATTAGGCCTTCTCACTACTATTGCCACTATGTCTATGTCGCTAAGACCATCAACATATTCTAGGGGTCTTGACGCTGAACCTATAGCTACGACGCTATGTAAATTCTCCCTCAGTTCCTCCTTCAAGGCGACTAGAGCTTTATTAAGCGCGTCGCTTAGTCTTCTCAACCTCGTGTCCCTAAAGATGTCTCTGTATTTTTAATACCGATAAGCTTAATTATACCTTCCTTTACGAGAATCATGAAGGCTCCTTTTAAGAGATGCGGTGTCCGCATGTCCGTACCAAGCAACAAAGTGTTCAAGGAATTTTATAAAGTCATAGAGAACTTTGGTTATGCAGCAATAGTATACGATAGAACTACTGGTAGGCTAGAGTATTTGGTCATAGAACCAGAGCTAAGCGAGAAAGAGAGAAAGTTATTGGAAAAGATAAAGAACTACATTATTGAAACTAGCGAACCCGACATGGAGATACTACATGATAGGAAAGCTATGGAAGAGTATGTTAGGAGGAGATTTGAGGAAATAATCAAAAAGTACAAGATAAAAGTAAAACCTGAATCAAAGGATAAACTAGTATACTATTTGATCAGAGATTTGCTAGGCTACGGTGAGCTAGAAGTAATGATGAGGGACCCAAACATAGAGGACATAAGTTGTGACGGAGTTGGATTACCAGTCTACGTTTGGCACAGGCGCTATGAGTCTTTGCCATCAAACATAATCTATGAGACAAATGAAGACTTGATGAGAACGTTGAATAAGCTAGCCTACAAGGCTGGGAAGCAAATATCAGTAGCTTTCCCGATAGTTGAGGGGGCTTTACCTGAAGGTTATAGAGTTCACTTAACCCTAAGTGAAGTATCAAGGAGAGGAGGCACCTTTACTATAAGGAAGTTCAGGGAAGAGCCCTATACAGTAATAGACCTGATTAGATTTGGGACTATGTCCCCACTATTAGGGGCTTATCTCTGGCTCCTTGTGGACTTGAAGAGAAGCGCTATGGTATTGGGAGTTACTGGTTCTGGCAAAACGACAACGCTAAACGCCATAGCTATGTTTATAAGGCCAGAGGCAAAGATAGTTACTATCGAGGACACCCCTGAAATAAACCTGCCTCACGAAAACTGGATTCCCTTGGTCACACGTCCATCTCATGAAGCTTGGAGAATGAACGTGACGTTATATGAACTGCTTAGGACTGCCTTAAGACAGAGACCTGACTATATAATTGTAGGAGAGATAAGAGGTGAAGAGGCTTATACCTTGTTCCAAGCTATAGCTACAGGACATGCTGGATTATCTACAATGCACGCTGAGAATGTACACTATGCTATCAAGAGATTGGAGACAAGGCCCATGAATGTTCCTAAAGAGTTAATTCCCATGATGAACGTGTTCATAGAGATAGCAAGAATAGAAAGAAAGGGGACTATATTCAGGAGAATAATTGGTGTTTATGAGGCACTAGGACTGACACCAGATGGTGAAGACGTAGAATTACATCAAGTGTTCAAATGGGATCCCATATCAGATAAGATAGAGTTTACTGGAAAGAGCCCTCTGCTTGAAAGAATTCCTGAAATGGGAGTGTATGTCATCGGCGACTTGATGGAAGAATTAAGAGTCAGGGAGGCTATATTAAGGAGGCTAGTTGAGCTTGATATAAGGTCCTTCAGAGAAGTAGCTAAAGTGATAAGGGAATACTATTACAGACCTGAGAGTGTGAAGAGAAAGTTCATGGTAGGTGTACGTTAATGTCTAAGGTTGTAGGGAAGTCTAAGCGCGCGAAGGGGATAAGAGGGTTCATTAATAGCATGCTTCTGGAACTTAGTGATGCGTATAGTAAGGCAATGTTGACAACCCCTTTTGAAGTTTACGTACGTCGCTCAACGTTAATTACGACTACAAGTTTCGTTGCTTTCGCAGCCGCTCTATCATTAGTATTTTACATAATAATGAGATTTCCCTGGTTTGGTGCTCTGATACTAGGAGTGATGATAGGAGCATCGCTATCTCTAATGGTACTTTTCGTGATGGTATACTACCCTTATCATGTAGCTAAAACGCGCGGAGAGTCTATTCGAATAAGGCTCATATACACTTTAAGCTACATGACTACGATTGCAGCAGCGGGAGTCATTCCTGAGAGAATATTTGAGAAAGTCGCTGAAATAGATCCCTCTAAGGACATAAGAAGAGAAGCCTTAAGAATATTGAGAGATGTAAAGATGCTTGGCTATGACACCTTAACAGCCTTGAAAAACAGAGCAACTACAGCACCTTCACCTGTTCTAAGAGAATTCTACACTGGATTGAGAAATGTGATCATAACGGGAGGTGATTTGAGGGAGTACTTGGCATTCTATTTACGTAGGCTATTCAAAGAGAGATCTGAAGAATTGGCTAGACTCACCAGTGCTCTTGCAACTCTTTCTGAAATTTATATAACTCTTCTTGTTGCCGGACCGATAATCACTATAATAATGCTCTCAATAATGGACATCATAGGTGGGAGACTATTCAACTTACCACCAACATTCCTAATGCTTGTCTTTCTGTTCATACTCGTGCCATTTTCAGCAGTAGCAATCTTAGTGATAATAGACATGATAATGTCGAAGGTGTAATGATGTACGTGAGACTAACTAAGCGAAATAAAGTAATAATCGTCCTAATATCCATAGGTTTAACTATTCCAGTCCTGATCTTTTTGGCTATCGAATTTAACAGAGAACTCGAAGAAGGACTAGTATATGAGATACCTGGTATGCGTATTATAATTCCGCTTGGTAGGCCATTTAACCTTGGTTTAGCAGGATTAATTGTAGCAGCACTCATGCCTTATACCATTGTGATAGTCATAAATACTAGTTATGAATCTAAAATAGAGAGAGATCTACCCCTATTCTTCAGAGAACTCGCTGAGAGTGTGAGATCTGGTATTCCACTAATCAAGGCTATAGAAGAAATTTCTACTCGAGGCTCAGGTCCTCTCAGAGAGGAGATGAAGAGAGTTATCTTCAGAACAGCCTTAGGAATGACCTTAGAAGAGTCATTAGAAATGCTAACTCGTAAAGTCGACATATATAGCACTAAGATCATGTCAGTTATCTTGAACGAAGCTTACGCTAGTGGAGCTAGAGTTATAGATGTCCTCGAGACAGCTGGAGATGTCTATAGCATGTTATTAGCCTTTGAGCTCGAGAGGAAAGCCAAGATAGCTCCTTATGCCTGGACTGTCTATATTTCGCTGATACTGTTCTTAGTAATATCAATAATACTCACAGAAATTTTCTTTAAACCGCTAAGTACCTTTGCTGTAGGAGTTCCCTTCTTAAGAGGCACCTTAACATCAGATATTTATGAGGTGATATTTTACTACGTGTCGTTGCTAGAATCCATCTTCGGAGGGCTTATAGTGGGTAAGATGAGAGCAGGCAAAATTTCGAGAGGACTTCTTCATTCTATAATTCTTGTAGGTATAACAACGCTGTTTTACGGAGTAATAGTTCCGATAATATCCAGGTTCGTAACTCTTCCAACAGTAAGGGGATAACAATAACTCGGCTTATTGTTTTTGACTACTCTTCTTTGATTGATTCTTCTCTATGAGCTCTCTCACAAGGCCTGGTAACTCAGAAAACTTCTTGTACTGAAGCACGTTGAAGTTTTTAGGGTTGTGAAAACTAGGCAAGCTTTGACTTAAGTTATGAGGAACTGCTAGGACTATCATCACATCGCTTAAATCTATCATTTTACCAAAGCTAACTGCGAATACCTTAAAGACATCTTGCTCCTTAGTGCCAAGTGGTATTACATCAATTCCTATCTTAGTGTTATCCCTAACGGCTACAATATCAAACGTATGTATTATCCCGCTTCTACCAGTGATTGTATTTTCAACGATCTCAAACCCTAATTCTTGAAGAGAGGAAGATAATAGTTCTACTGCTATCTCGCTGGCTATTATCTTAACCTTATCTAAATTTACAATGTATTTGTAAATAGGAACTAGCTTTGCGTTTAGTGTGTCGAATTCATAACCACATCTGAGGCAAATATGTTTTATAACAGGTTGATCAAATCTAGCCTCGCACTCCAAGCACTCAAAAACCTGACCCATTACAGTATAGTTCTTATCTTTAAGCGTTCCACCACATTTAGGACAAACAAGCGCGTCATCAGCTTTTTTGAAATCTCTATTGGTTCCTATAAATCCACACGTTTTATGCGATATGAGAGACACTTTATCTAGATTAAAAGAACCACATGAAGGACAATAATATCTTGTTATGACTTCAAAGGAACCACACTTAGGACATGCTATGACCTTACCAACAAGCTCTTTTTTAAGGAAATCCTCATCAGAAAGCGATTTCAAGAGTTCTAATTGTAACCTGCGATTCATTGTTACTTGTCCTAAGAGTTGAGGGTAAGATATTCCGGTAATTAGTGAGAAAGTAGGAGAAATTACCTTAATACCACTATCAAGTAAGAAGGCGAGAAGTTTATACTTTAGATGTTTCAGAGATTTTAAGTCGAATTCGTATTTAAGCCTAAATGACATACTCTCTTTAAGATATAGCCTAGGAGCTTTATAAAAATGACATCTTCATAAAAGCTCTATTAAAAGTACACTAAAGTACACTTATAAAAGGGATACATCAAAAGAAAGCAATGGTGATGTAATTGATAATAGACATTCATACACACCTCGGAATCGTTAAATCGTGGTCGAGCTATTTAAGAGGCCATGTTAAGGCTGATCTCTTGGATTTGCTGGACTATATGGACGATGTTGGGATAAGTGTCGCAGTCTTACTGCCGCTTCCTGGCAGGGTTGAGCCAGATAGTGACATAATCTCAAGCGATGAAGCCATTAGGGTAGCTAAAAAGTATCCTGGTAGAATAGTACCTTTTTGTGTCATAGACCCAAGAGTACCGAGAGCCAGTGAGAAAATCAAGAAGTACGCCAATATGGGGTGTAAAGGCTTTGGTGAATACAAAGTCAAGATGAAGATTAGCGATCCACTCTCCATTAAAATCTATAAGACTTGTTTTGAGCTAGGACTTCCAATACTCATTCACATGGACAAGAAATTTAACCCCGACATTCATGAGTTTGTGAAAGTACTAGAGGAAGTTCCAGATGCTATTTTCATAATGCATGGTCCTGGTTGGTGGAGCCACATATCTGGGCAGGTCGATGAGAGTGTAGATTACCCTAAAGGAAGAGTGATCCCAGGTGGTTTGGTTAAGGAAATACTTAAGAGGTATAAAAATGTGTACGCTGATATATCAGCATACTCAGGCCTTAATGCTCTTGAAAGAGACCCTGAACATGCTAAGAAGTTTCTAGAGGAGTTCTCGGATAGAATACTATACGGAACTGATTTCCCTTGTATAGCTAGGTTAGGGAATCAATACGGTCCAAACAGAGAGCATTTAAACTTCTTACTAAACCAGGGGATTAGTAAACAAGCTTTAGAAAGAATATTATATAAAAATGCAGTGAGGCTATTAGACCTTTAAACATTAACTCAAATTCCTAAGCTCTTTGAATATTTTATCCATCTGCTTGTAAGTCATCTTGAATACTTTATAATACTTGTCGTATAGTTTAGCGTTCTCTTCAATCGGCTTTACTATTTCTGATATCTGAAGCCATTCGTTAATAACTTCATACTTTTCTAAAACGCCTGTGCCTACTCCGGCTAGCAGAGCATCTCCTAAAGGTGCACCCTCAGCTTTAGCTATGTAGTACACCTCTCTGTTAACTACGTCTGCTATTATCCTTCGCCAGATAGGAGACCTTGCACCACCATCGACTAAGATAATACGCCTTAAGGGTATACCTGCTTCAAGAGCCACTTCAATTGAATATTTTATAGCATAGGCTACTCCTTCCAAGATTGACCTGTAGATATGAGCTCTGGTATGGTAAACTGTTAAGCCTATCAGCGAACCTCTGACGTTCTCGTCCCACCAAGGAGCTCTTTCGCCAACCATCATGTGGGGTAGAAATATGAGGCCATCAGATCCAGGCTTAACTTTGGCTGCCTCTAAATCTAGAAGCTGATAAGCACTTAGGTCGAGAACTCGACTGACTTCTTTCTCATACAGGCCCATTTGGTCTCTAAACCATCTAACACAATAACCAGCGGTAGTTATACCAGCAAATGAGTAAATCTTCCTGTAGTCGTAGGCTACATAGGGATAATTAACTAATTTCTTTGATAACCTTAGCTCATCTTGAATGAAGCCATTACACATAGAAGTTCCAAGCATAGATGCAAGGTCTCCATCCTCTAATGCTCCTACACTAAGAGCAGAGACAGGAGCATCTATCCCTCCAGCACAAACTGGAGTACCTTTAAGGAGTCCAGTAAGTCGGGAACCTTCTTCATGAATTTCACCTACTACGTCTTTAGACATGCACAGCTTTTCAGGAAATATTTCTGGAGGGAAGCCTAAGGCTTCCATCATCTTGTGAGACCATTGTCTCTTGTGAATGTCGTAAACTCCAGCAAAATTACCTGCTGATGAGTGATCTATTGCCACTTCCCCGGTTAGCTTATATATACAGTATGCGTTAGGAGTTAGCATCAGACTGATTCTATTCCAGATTTCAGGCTCGTTTCTTTTAACCCATAACAGTTTCACATAACCATAATATGGATCAACTATATTCCCTGTCACCTTGAATATCTCATCCTCTCCTATGTTCTCCTTAATCCAGCGAGTCTCTTCGACAGCCCTCCTATCAGCCCAAATTATAACAGGTCTAAGAACTCTCATGTCTTTGTCCAAGAGAACACCAGCTCCTCCATAAAGCCCACTTATACAGACTCCAGCCACTTCTTTCGGATCAACATTAGACTTCTTGAGAACGGTTTTAATGGTTTCACAAACAGCATTGAACCATATATCTGGCCACTGTTCAGCCCAACCAGGCTTTGGAGTTAACACACCATATTCAACGTAAGATGAAGCTAGGACTCTACCTTCTAAATCAATTATGACGGACTTAGTTCCTAAAGTGCCTATATCCGTTCCTATGAGAAACGTCAAGTTTCTCACCGCTATGACTTTAAGATGTAAAACTTAAAAGCCCTATGCTAAGAATAGGAATTCACTCTATTATGTCCTCACGAACATAACTGTTCGGGGGTATTGTATTATTTGGAGCCACAACAACTCCCGGAGCAAAACTGGCGTTAGCTCCAACCTTAACTCGATCTCCTATTATAGCGCCTAGCCTGCTTCTGCCGCAATTCACCTTCTTTCCTTTGACCCAGACTCGTATTTCACCGCCGTATATGTTGACACTAGGTATTTTAACTCCACACTCTAGGTAAACTCCTTCGCCTATTATACTCTCAAATACGCTACAATGGCTGTTTATATTAACTCCATTCATTATTATGCTACCAGCTATGTAGCAGAGAGGGCCAATTTCAACATTGTTACCGATGCTAGTATAAGGCCCGATGACGCTATTATATCCTATAGTGACTTCACTTCCTATGTAAGTTGGACCTATTATCACCGAGCCTGGTAGGATCTCGGTGTTCTCTTCTATGATTACATCCCCGATTATTCTGACGTCAGAAAGAGACTTAGATCTTATGTCCGTTTTAAGTGTACTCAGGAACTTCTTGTTAGCATCTATTAAATCCCAAGGTCTACCTATGTCATACCACCATCCACTACCTCCATTGAAGACAAGTACTTTTCCGTCTCTTGACAACACTCTTAAAGCATCTGTTAGTTCTTTTTCTCCTCTACTTGAGTAACTTATTCTCTTTAGAGCTTCTAACACTCTTGGTTTAAGTAAGTAAACTCCAGCATTTATTAGGTTAGATTCTATCTTGATGTCCTTGGGCTTTTCTAGAATGTTAACTAGGAACTTACCCTTTGTGATCAGTACACCGAATTCTCTTGGATTGGATACTCTAACCCCCAGTATTAAGGCATCAGGTTGCTCACGTTCAAAGAATTTTATAAACTCTTCCAAGACATTTCTATCTAAGGTCACGTCACCGTAAACTACTAAGCAGTCACCCCCTTTTAGGAAGCTTTCGGCCACCTCGATAGCTCCTCCAGTGCCGTTTAGTACCTTTTGATATATGTACTTGATTTTAACACCATATTTGCTTCCGTCCCCAAACACGCTCTTTATTTTATCTGCATAGTAGTGAACTACTATACCTATTTCCTTCAACCCTATGTCTGCGAGTATCTTAAGAGTTCTTGCTAGGAGAGGCTTTCCAGCAATCGGCAATAGGTGCTTAGGCCTAGTGACAGTTAGTGGATTGAGTCTTGTACCTTTGCCAGCTGCCAGTATTAATGCTCTCATAGCGCTCTGCCACCTTGACATTTCTTAACATTCTCTGTATATAAAAGCTTTTACATCGCTCGGCATTCTTAAAAATAACTATGAAATGGGGTTAGTAGTGCTTGTAATAGGTATAAGAGTCTATGAAGGGCTCATCCCACTTTATCTTAATCTCCATTCGCTTATGGGCTGACTTGAGAGCCATTAAAATGTTCTTGAGTGCTATATATCCATCAATAGCCGATACAAAGGGCTCTTTACTACCCTTAACTACCTCTACGAAATGTCTATCCTCCAATAGTAAGGGCTCATTCTCTCTCTTGAATAGTAATCTTCTAATTTGTACATCTTCAGCTCGATAAGCAGTTATCAGATCCATGAAGTCCTTAGAAAGCCTATGTTCAGTAACTCCTCTTTCAACAGTGTAAGATTGAAGTATGTAGTCGAAGGATATGCTAGCCTTGTATGTCTGAATCAAGAGTAACCTTTTCTTAAACGTAGGATGCGACCTATAGCTAGCTCTTAAGCTAGCTATAGTCTCGGCTCCATTATTAAATGTGAAAAGAGCATTGACTTCGATTTCATGTTCAAAATCTGGTGAATACTTTGCTGAAGCATAAACCGACTTAGTGAAACTTTCTAAAATGAAAGAGACTACGTCGACATCATGAACCATCAAGTCATGTGCTACTCCCAAATTTAAGCTTCTGCCTTTTGCAGGACCAGGTCCGACTCTCTGAGCACTGATGTAAACTATATCGTCATCTGATCCCTTCAATTCGTTCAGGTCTTCCTTTAATGATATTAAGCCTTGATTAAATCTTTCTATATGACCTACAAGGATTTTCCTCCCATATTTTTCGCACATCTTTATCAATGTTATGGCTTCATCTAATTTAGCGGCGATGGGCTTCTCTATGAGTAGATCAGCTTTGGGAAGCAATTCCATTGAGACCTTATAATGATACATTGTGGGAACAGAAACTATAGCCCCGTCTATGGGGTCTTTTGAGATCATCTCTCTAATATCGTAATAGTACTTCTTGACACTATACTCATTAGCAACTCTCCTAGCAATGTCCTTATTAATGTCACAAATCACGACTTCGTCTAAGTGTCCTTCACTTTCCAAGCGTTTTAGTACTCTTACGTGATTCCTTCCCCATCTACCAACGCCCACGACTGCTACTCTCATCGAGACACCTAGTATTGATCATAAAAATTATAATGATAGGCTATCGTTTATCTCCTTCTGATACTCTTCGATCCTTAACTCCTCTACATCTTTAACTTTAACGGGTCTTCCAAGTATAGAAGATTCATATATCGCTAAGGGTATTGCCATGTCTTTGTATGCTTCTTCACCATCAACTTCAGGCTTTTTTCCTTTAGTAATCGCTAGATAGAAATCATAAAGCTCAGTAGCAAAGGTGTCAGTAATGCCTCTTGGAAACATTTCCTCCATTTTCTCAACGTCGAGAGAATTCATCATCCGACGGAAAACGTGATGAAGGTTCATCTCTATAATCTTGTCGGGACTTTCCTGAATTCGCAGAACGTGGTCATCAATATAACCTTTAGATCCATAGACAATTCTAGCGTTTATACTCTTGGCTGGTGCTGCTATAGTCCACAGCCATTGAACTATGATGTCTCCATACTTCATTATAGCCATAGCAGTGTCATCCACTGTTAATCTCTGTCCTCCTCGCAGCGGTTCGAATAACCTGACAACTCCATAGACTTCATCTGCTTCTCTGCCTAGATGGTATCTATCTAAGTCAGCTAAATGAACTCCTCCATCAAAGACCCAACTCCCTCCGGCTACTAATTTATCACCTCTCCAGCCAAGAGGAAGAGAAGTCCAGTGAGCACTATGCCAGAGGACAATTCTAGGACTTCCTATAAGTCCTTGGTCAATGCACCATTTAATAGTTCTGTTGATGGGGGATCTTCTATAATTCTCAGCAACGGCTAAGACTCTTTTATATTTCTTTGCTGTATCTAGTATTGTCCTAGCAGCTCTCATGGTTATAGCTAGGGGTTTCTCTATTATCACATCCAATCCGCTAGATAAGCAGAAATTGGCTATCACATGATGACTTCTATGCTCAGTGCATATATCAACAGCATCTAAATCCTCAAATTTGACCATATCTTCGTAATTGGTGTAGATCTTAGGTTTGATACCTTGAAAAGCTTCTATCATGCTTGCTTTCTCACGAGCTTTATCTTCAATGACATCGCAAACAGCTTTTATCAAGAAGACCCTGATACCTCTCAGGAATAGTTCTTTATATCCATTAACATGTGCTGTTGCTATACCACCACATCCTATAAGGCCTATCTTTAGCTCCTCCATTATCCACCAACATCAGCTGGAAGCCTATTGATATTTAAAACTTGCTTCTCCACATTAAGTAAGCATAGACTACTACTAACATCGTTCTGTGATTAAGGACAATGCTTTTTAATGATGTACGTTTCGAAAGTATCATGAATCGAGAACCAGCCGATTATAAGTACGAAGTGACTGTAATTAAGCTAGACAAAAGCCTGAAAGTTCCTAAGGGTTTAGTCGAGCGACTTAAAGGAGGCCTCTCGCGCAGAAAAATAGCAGCTCTTAAAAAGGAGGCTGTAGAGTGTCCAGTGAGGGGGAAATTAGTATCATTTCTAGAGTGCTTCTTTTGTGAAAATTTCGTTAGACGAGTTAGAGGAGTAGTTTACTGTAAGGGAGAGGAGTTATAGAGGACTACCAATATTCATTGTTCAGGATATCTGAAATGCTAATTATCCGGATATACGCTTTCTCTTTTATAAGCCTTGCAGAAAGTATCATAATGTCTCGAAAAACTTTGCATTATTGAATTGAGGTTTCAACTAAGAGCTTTATCTTCACTCTTATTTTTCCCAATAATTTCAATATATGGAGTGGATTATGCTCTTTCATCCCTTCGGTCAAACGCCCAACGGTTCATCAGCTATCAGACCAGCCCCGCTTTTTAGATAAATTAGGCCTACTAATACTTTTCTCCGCTTTGAGTCATGAGATTAAGTTCTTAACTGTTCACTTCGCAATCTTTGTACTTCTTTGACCCTAGGGAAACACTTTATAGTCTGGGTAGCTACTTGAATAGGTGAGTGTTTATGGAGGAGTTCAAGAAGTTTTTAGAGAAGAAAGCTAGCAAGACCAGCGTAAGGAGATTTGGGCGTTATATAGCTTGGGAAGAAGAGGAGGTTATACCTAGGGGCCCTACAGAGTTCCTCGATATGTATTACCTAAGCACAAGGCCCGGAGAGGTGGTTATCATGGATAGCTCAGTTGCAAGAGACCTTGAGGAAAGGTTGAAATTCTTAGAGTCAGAAGTTCAAAAACTGAAGGCTCGTAATGACATTTTGAAGGCTATTGTCGTAGGATTATGCGTAGTGATAATAACATTGATCCTTAAGTTAACAGGTGTATGACATGACTAGTTACAAGAACGATATAAGGAAGCTAGAGGAAAAGATAAAAGAAAGGTTTGTAGGTAATGAAGAAGCTGTTCATATAGCTATCTTAAATTTGCTTCATTCGAAGTCAACTACGCTGATAAGAGCGCCTAGAGGGCTTGGTAAGTCGACACTAATGTTGTTAATACTCAAAGGGATCTTTGGAGATGATTTCGTTGTAGTATCTGGAGCCTCCGAAGTTAAAAGAGGAGAAGTAATAGGTCGTCTTCACATACCCTCATTAGAGAAAAGGGGAATTGAAAGAGTGCTCTGGGCAGCTTTCGTTAGAAAAGAGGGGAAGGGACTTGATGAAGTTAACAGGCTGAATCCATACACTGCTGCTAATATATACCACATGCTGCAGTTTGGAGAAGTTTGGGCTTATGGTCAGCGTTATAGGGTTAAAGACTATGTACTCATAGCCAATGAGAATCCCTATGACCCAACGACCTTCATACATCCACCACCATTTTACGATAGATTCGACGTTGTGCTCTACTTGAGGTCATTAACATTAAGTGAGAAGTTCAAGTTACAAAGCCTATTAGATAAGTATGGCGGTGATTTAGTGGAATCTATGGAGCAAGTCCTAACATTCGATGATATTTGTGAAATAAGGAAAGAGGTAAGTGAGGTAGAACTAGACGTTGAGTTGAGAGGAACTATAAATCTCTTAGTGAGAGATCTCCAAGCTTGTATACGAAACAGAGATTCTTCAGTAGTGAAACCCTTAATACTGTGCGAAGGGTGTCACTTCATAAGAGATGTCTGTAGTAGTGTTAAGACAGGGCCTAGCGAGAGAGCTACCATAGTTCTCTCTCAACTAGCTAAAGCTAAGATTTGGCTTGATGGTAAGTGTGATATGGAGGACGTTATAGACTTCGGGAAATGGGTACTGCCTCATAGAGTTGAGCTAACTAAGGTAAAAGTACTCGAAGAGGACATAAGTGAGATTTTGAATAGAGAGAAGATTAAGATGAGAGAAAGAGAAATGAGAAGGCAGTGGTTTATGCTAAATGAGCTATATAGGAAATTCGATAGAGAGCTCTATAGAAGAGTAAAGGAAATGGCTCTTGAGGACCTAGTTCTCGCTGAAGAATTAACTAAGTTAGAAGCTGAGTGGGTGAAGAAGGGTGTTATCTCTGTTGAAGAAGCTCTCTTCAGTTACCTTAAGTGAAGAGAAAGTGAGTAAAGAGTTAGTAGAGCGAGTAAACAAATTGTTAGTTAAGGCTAGGTACGAGTTCCATAGTCCACCTGTTCACTTCAATGTCAAAGTTTCAAGTCGAATCAAAAGTATGAAATTCAAGTATATAGAAGGAGTCAGTAACATAATTCTACCAACAAACTTATTACGTAATGAGGAATTTGATGAAGTAGTGCTTTGGTTCTTCAGACATATCCTAAGCCACATACATTACTGTCCATATGACATGAAGACAGCTTATGAACTTCAGAAATTAGCATTTAAAGAGTGCAGAGGTTGGGATTTAGCTTACATGTCCCTCTACTTTCTATCAGAACTTCAGATAGATTTAGTTTACTTACCCCTCAGGTATGGAGAGGTTCCTGGTCATTTATTCTATAGGTTCAGAGATAGACCATACGGAATACATGAGATACTTTATTCAGCTTATAAGCATGCCTATCCCAAATATATAGGTTATTATAAGCTGGATCCTTTAATCGAAGATTATGGTCATCAATTACTTTTAATAATATCTAGGTTGAGGCCGTGGAGCACGAAAGTAAGAATGATAGCATCTTTATTATCTAGGCTAAGGCAACTTAGACCTAGACTCTTCTCGAGGAAGGCAGTTAAAGCAATCGTGAGGGAATCGATAATACCTATTAAGGAGGACGTATCAAAGGAAGGACTGAGGTCGTTAGCTGAGGTATATGGTGGGGTTAAAGACATTGAAACCGCTAAGAGTTTCTATGAACAGTGGATTAAGCCCAGACTTAGAAAAAAGGTGTCGAGGGAAGAATTGGAGAAGCTCATGAAGCAAATAGCTCAGAAAATGAAGATGAAAGAAAGCAAGGAGAAGAGAGCTAAGGAACCTGGCAAGGGACTAGGAGAAGAGCCTGTCTTTCCGACTTCGTATTCTAAGCCTCTCACCAAACTCGATAAAAAAGAACATGAAGAGGCTCTTTGGAGGAAGCTCTGGCTTAAGGCTAGAGCTGAACGAATACTGATGAATTACGAGATGGTAGCCCAACTTGAAAAACCCTCGTGGACTATATTAGCGTATCCTGACGAGTGGCTAGTAGAGGACGATATTGAAAAGTTAGATATTGAGGCTAGTCTCGATGAAGGGAGATTAAGACCTGAGATAAATGCTTTGAAATGGGTAGAATTACCTAGCAGAGCTGGACATGTCATTTCGAGCGGTTTTGCTCCATCAGCTATAATATTGCTTGATTCTAGTATCAGCATGCAGAAAGGGTTAATCAACGCAATGACCTCTGCTTTCATCGCTTACTTAAGCGCTAAAAGGGCTGGAGGGAATGTAGCTGTAGTGAACTTTTCTACTAATTTCTTGGCAGGAGAGTGGCATGTTGAGGATGAGTTAAAGGAATTAATATTATCCTACAATCTAAGTGGCTATACCATACTCCCTGTACATGAGATTGAGAGATTAGTGAGCATGATCGGCGATAAAACTTTCATAATAATAATTTCGGATTGTGGTTGGCAGAATCTTCATGAAGCTTTAAAGAGGCTAGAGGCTTTAAGTCAAAAAGGGCATATGGTGACTATATTCCACATGTATGGATGGAGATATAAGAAACACCTAGCTGCAGTAACTAAGAGCCCTCATGTGAAGGTAATTCATGTAGATAAGCCAGAGGACCTCGAAGGATTAGTATTACGCGAAGCGACATCAGTATATGGAACTTATCCACCATACTACTCAACGGGAACTCTATAAATACCATAGCCAATGTGGTACGGTCTTCTACGAACTATTCGTCTTCCATGGAATAGTTTGGTTAATATTACACCAGTAATAAACCCTCCAATATGCGCAAAAAAGGCTATTCCTGATCCAACTCCAGCTAAAGCCCAAGTTCCTGCATATAGCTGGTATAGGAACCAAAGGAAGATGAAGTAATAGGCAGGTACTCTGACTATCGCATAACCATACCATGTAAAAGCTAGTACTTTAACTCGTACTCTAGGATGAATTAGCATGTAGGCCCCTAACACTCCTGATATAGCTCCTGAAGCTCCTACTGCTGGTACAAGCCAGTATATTTCATAAGGTGGAAGAGTTATCATATGAACAAGTGAAGCTCCTATTCCTGAAAGTATGTAAAATAATATATACTTTGAGTGGCCGAAGGTATCTTCAACATTGTCTCCAAATATATAGAGGTACAGCATATTTCCAAGTAAGTGATCTAAGCTACCATGCATGAACATCGAAGTGATTAAGGTCCAAAGTCTTCTGCCGTAGATTATGTAAAGGGGGACCAACCCATATAGATGAATAGCTCTATTAAATTCTGAGTAACCTTGTAAGAAGAAGTAGAAGAACACAACAGTATTAATTAATATTAACGCGTAATTAACGTAAGGCTTTCTAATAGGCTTGTACTCGTCGCCTAGCGGTATCATGAGCGTTCACCATTCTCTCTTAAAATAAGCTATGCATTATAAAAGCTTATTTTAAAGAAAGGCCTCTAGGTCTAAAACTGGTTTCAGGATTTTAAAGCTATTGTATTGAGAATATATTTATATATCTTCAAAATTGTGTATATTACACAAAACAATACCGAAATCAGAGAGATGAAAGAGTTCCCCAAGTCCGGGGTGGGATTGGGGAGGCATCTAATAGTAGAAATGTACGATTGCGATCCTTCTGTACTTGACAGTATAAACTACATTGAAGGAGTTCTAGTAAGTGCTGCTAAGGCCACGAATAGCACTATCCTCTGGCACAGATTTCACAAGTTCTCACCTCAAGGAGTTACCGGTATCGTGGTTGTAGCTGAATCCCACCTCTCAATTCATACGTGGCCCGAGTACGGATATGCTGCCATAGATGTCTTTACTTGTGGACCGAACACTGATCCTTGGAAGGCTCTAGAGGTTCTAAGAAGTGCTTTTAAACCTAAAAGAATAAGTGTCCTAGAAATCAAGAGGGGTCTCTTAACAGAGAATGAAGAGATTTAGCACTAAAAACGATATATTCTTTACTCTCTTTTTAATTCAGGCAGGCATGTATATTGGATTTTCATCGCTCGCTATAATATCAACTTCTTCAATGAACTTTCTCAAGTAACGAGGTAATGTGAAGAGAACTCTGTGGATTGTTGAATCGTAGAACTTGAGCTCGCCAGAAATTCTTTTCAACCTCTCAGCTAAGTCCTTCTTGTCAAGTAATAGGGGGTCATGCTCTTTAGAGGCTAGTACAAAGCCCCAGGGTGTTACAAAGCTGGGAATGTAAGCATAGTATGGTCTGACTATAGGAAATATCTTTTTAAGAGTGTTATATATAATGGCAAAGTTCTTTTTAGTATAGTGAATAGATGTTGCTTGAGTTACCATGACACCATCATCAGCCAGCTTCTTGTAAGCAAGTTCATAGAACTCTTTAGTATATAACTTTACAGAGGGGGTTCCAGGGACGGGATCGGTTAGATCGGCTATTATCACATCAAAAACTTCGTCTGTCCTGCTCAGGAAAGCTCTCCCATCCTCAAATAAAAGCCTGACTCTGGGATCACGAAATGAGTTTCTGTGCCACTCTGGTAGGTACTCCATACATACCTTAACTACATCTTCATCAACGTCCACCATGTATGCCTTCTTAACACTTTGATGCCTTAACACCTCTCTTAAGGTGGCTCCTTCACCTCCACCTACTACTAGTACTGTTTGTGGATTAGGATGAGTTACCATAGCTGGATGAACTAATGCTTCATGGTAAATCCATTCGTCACTTAAACTTGATTGAAGTTTTCCATCTAAAAAGAGACACTTTCCGTAACCGTAAACTTCGACAACTTCTACGCGCTGATATCTAGTCTCACCTAAGTATAGTATTTTCTTGATGGCGTATACGTGTCCTTCATATGGTGTTTGCCACTCAATATACCACTTATTTTCAAGTCTCTCTTTTGGCAACTTATCGCCCATTTTTCATACCTTAATAAATGATTATTAAAGCTGAGCCTAAGGCTTCTACCTCATAGCTAGCTTCGAGCAGAGTGTGCCATTAGCTTTAAATTCACGTTTGCCGTGTGAGGAAGTGAGGGCATTTCATGTGTGTGGAAAGAGTTTCAGTTGTTGAGAAAGAATATCTAAGAGAGAAAAGTTGGGAAGTTAAGGAAAGCGCTAACACCTTCAGATCGTATAGTAGCTTTTTAGGCTACATGCTCGATAAACTCATAAATAAAGAAAATGTTCTCTCTTCATACTTGCCAGCAGAGATAGTTAAGATGCACATTAAGGGGGATATATACATTCACAAGCTACCACATAGCCTTTGGATTCCTTATTGCGTTGAATGGAACTACGGTAGAATTCTGCAAATGAGCTTAAGAACTCCTACATTATACTCTAAGCTAGCAAGACATTCGGACTCAATAATATCTCACTTAGTAAACTTCCTATTCATGGCCTCTCAGGAGTGGACTGGAGCACAAGCAGTTTCAGCCATCGATTTATTTCTAGCTCCCTTTGTGAGACACGACAAGCTAAGTTTTAGAAAGGTTAAACAGGCTATGCAAAGGCTGATGTTCGAACTAAACTACCCTGGCAGGATGGGATACCAAGCAGTATTCACTAACATCACAATAATGTTGGATCTGTCAAAGCACTACTTAGAGGAAGAGGCAATTATTGGTGGAAAGAAGATCGGAGCGTTGAGTGACTATATTGATGAGGCTTTAAAGGTAGCTGGAGCGATCATTGAGTTACAAATAGAAGGTGATGGTGTTGGACAGCCTCTAACGTTTCCCATAACCACAGTCATGGTGACTAAAGAGTTCGACTGGAGTGGTAGAAGATGGGGGGATCTTTCTGAGCTCATATTCAAAGCTATGGCATTGAGAGGTTTTCTATACATACTAAACGGCTACCATCGGAATATAGGCTTCACTTATGCTATGTGTTGTAGACTCACTTTAGATATTAGCAAGCTCCATGAAGTGTCAGTATGGGATCATGAAATTGAAAGGACTGGGGCATTTGGGCCTTTCCTGATGCTACGAGAAGCATTGGAGTCATAACAATAAACTTGCTTAGAATAGCAATTTTGGCTAAGGGGAGTCAAGGTATATTCGAAGAAATTCTTAATAAGAGAGTGGAAGCGGCCAGGAGAGCGTTGCTCCTATTGAGAAAAAGATACGAGAAGTATCTAAAAGAGGGATTAATGCCTATAACCAAAACTTATTTAGGCCATCTCAGGAATCATTTCAATACTATGGGAGTCATAGAGTTACCAGAGGCTGTTGCTAATTTAACGCTTAATAAGGACCTATGGATTAACTGTGAATCTCGAGAAATTAAAGATGCTCTTAAGTTAGAAAAGAGAATAGTCCTGTATGTAAATTCCATGTTGAAAGAGTTTGAATATATTGACGGGGTACCATACAATGCAGAGGAAGTGCCTGCCGAATCTGCAGCGTATAAGCTAGCGTTAAGGGACTTCATAGAGTTCAGGAAGTTAATATACGAAAAATCACTTTTCATACCTATGGCCAATGGAAAGTCGTTTTATTCTAATAGCATAGTCCCACATTATGCTAAGGTGTCACTACCTGAAAGGGCTAGACTTGAAGGAGAAGTTCAGGGTCCGCGATGTTCGTGGAGTTCTGTAGGGTTCTTTGACAAATGCCCTAAATGTGGAGGAAAAGCTGATGTATGGAGTCGTATTGTTGGCTACTATAGGCCAATAAGAGTATGGAATGAGGGAAGAGTAGCAGAGTTCATGAGTAGAGTCCATTATGGAAAGAGAGGAGACCTTAAGGTGAGCGAGCTTGGAGGATTTAAAATCACAAATGATTAAGATATCGGGCTGGGTTGAGTGTTCCTTAGTCGACGTAATAAATTGTATCACATTTACTCTTTGGCTGCCGTATTGCAACTTTGCGTGCCCTTGGTGCCAAAACTCTCACATAGTTCGAGGAGTAAACTCAAAGATAATGAAAGTTGAAGACATAATAAACAAAGTCCTTGAGGTTCGTGACTTTATAGACTATTTCCATGTCACTGGTGGAGAACCCACATTACAATCAAAGGGATTAAGAGCACTCTTCCGTTTAGCTAAAATGAACGACATAATGGTAAGCTTGGATACTAATGGTTCCAATCCTGAGGTTGTTAGTAACTTAATAAAGAGAGGATTAATTGACCATTTAGCATTAGATGTAAAAGCTCCTCTAAGTGATCCGAAGAAGTACGCCGAAGTCACGGGGATAATGCTTGATGAGTTCTTGAAGAGGGACTATATCAACAGGGTAGTTAGGACATTGAAGTTAGCCTTAAGGAAACTATCTCAGGTGGAGTTGAGAATACCTTTTATACCTACGCTACATGATGAGCATACCATTCTTAAGACAATTGAAGAAGTAGTTGAATTAATAAATCATAACAGAGGGAATACTTCTGGAGTGAATTTGGTGATTCAACAATTCGTTCCTTCAGATACTGTGCTCTCAGATAGGTTTAAGTATGTTCAAAGAACTCCTTTAAAAATCTTACACCGAGTAGCGAAGATAGCTATTGAGCATTATAGACTCGATAGAATCTACTTGAGAAGCATTGAAAGAGGTGTTGAACTGATACAAGGCTGAGCGACCAAAAATATATACGTCAAATCTCATATACGTAATGGTGATCCTTTTGAAAATTAGCTTAAATGCATGGAGCATAATGCCCTCTGGTGCCACTCTTGACATGTGTGAAGAGTTCATTAAAATCGCTAGTGATTGCGGCTATGAAGGTTTTGAATTCTGCTACGATGATTCTGAATTTGATCCGAGTAAAATACCCAAGAGCTTTAGAAAGAAGTTGGTAGAGATAGCTGAGACTTATAATATAGTTTTCTCTAGCGTAGCAACTGGGGTCTTTTGGAAGTATAATTTAGGAAGTACTAATAAAGCTGTTAGGGAGAGAGGCATTGAGTACTTAAGAATGGGTATAGAATTAGCACATGATTTGGGGGCTAGAGTCCTACTAGTAGTACCGGCAGTAGCTGATCCTGAAGTACCATATGATGAAATGTACAGAAGAGCCCAAGAGAGTATTAAAGCCCAAGCGGACTATGCAGAGGATCATGAAGTCATTATAGCTATTGAGAATGTGTGGAACAAAATCCTGTACAGTCCTATGGAATTCAAGAGGTTTATTGAGGAAATAGACCATGAATATGTCAAAGCTTATCTAGACTTAGGTAACATAGTCAATTTAGGCTATCCAGAACATTGGATAGATTTGTTGAAGAACATGATCGCTTGTGTTCATGTTAAAGACTTCGATATCAGCATCGGAAACATAAGTGGTTTCAGGCACCTAGGTCAGGGAAGTATAAATTGGGTACCATTACTCAAAAGATTGAAGAATACAGGGTATGATTACTTCTTAGTAGTTGAGTGTCCAGTGAACTTTGATCCTGTGCTAAAGAAGCCTAAGTATCCAGGCGATTATGTAAGATGGGCTAAACATAACGCTACATTCTTGAGAGAGGTGCTTAGTAAAATCTAAGCTAAAACTTGGCTACTTTAGGAGGCTTCGACTCAATAACTCTGAGGAAGTCATTAACTAATTGTTCAAATTCTTTAACGAAACTTAGAACTTTCCCTATGGGGACTACAGGAACTCCACCATATATTCTAGGATTCATTGATGCCACTACGAATACTGCAGGTATGAGC
>Ga0180302_10000274_pt1 | contig 21470 bp, 27 predicted proteins | sample GuaBasSediGuay17_FD_121794 | JGI IMG/M metagenome (GOLD analysis project Ga0180302, IMG submission 121794) | Subseafloor sediment microbial communities from Guaymas Basin, Gulf of California, Mexico - Guay17, Core 4571-4, 12-15 cm | ecosystem: Environmental > Aquatic > Marine > Hydrothermal... | reverse complement strand
TAAATATAGTTGGTTATAGTTTAACGCGAAACAACAAACAAAAGCAGAAAAAGAGGGGCTAAAATATTTAAGGCCGTAAACTCTTCGAAAAGCGCCTATTTGCCGAAATTCATCATCATCTAAAAATGGTAAATCCCATTTATATATTAATTCGGTTGTTCACATAATGGTATACTCTTAAGTTATATTTTTCTCGGAAAAATAAATCGAGTTATCTTTTTCCCTGTTTATCTAGCCTTTCTAAATCAGTGACTGTCTGCATTTATCTTTGAATATTATGGGGTACTTTAGCGCCTGTTCTCACGATCCTTTGTACAATATAGAAGCCCCGGGCGGGACTCGAACCCGCGACCCCCTGCTTACCAAGCAGGTGCCCTACCAGCCTAGGCCACCGGGGCCTTTGTTTCGAGAAGGTGGGGCCGGAGGGATTTGAACCCCCGACCTTCCGGTCTGGAGCCGGACGCCCTACCTTTCCAGGGCTTGTTGCCTTGCTGGGCTACGGCCCCTCGATTATTTAGTACTACGAGGATTTAAAAGCTTTATGGCTGAAGAGAAATGGATTTAATAATGATCTTTGGTAACTAAACTAGGAATGAACATCATGTTATCTATCTTAGGTAATGTATCCGAAGTATTTAAGGAAGAGGTTAGCAGGATAGCCCGTTATGTTTCATCATTTGCCTTAAAACGTGGTCTCTCTCTCCCGGAGGAGGTTATAATCTCTTTTCATGAATATTTTAGGGGTAATGATAATTGGCTTAACGTCTTTGAAGGAGTTCATATAAACATGGATGACTATAGGTTGATGGTTATCGAGAAGGCTTCAATGGACAATGTGAATTTTCAAAGGGTTCTAGCAGGTTTATTTGCATGCATACTGATCCATAACTTTCAGAGCGTGAGCAATGAGGAAATTTTAGTATTTGTTAATGAACATTTTTTAAAGGTTCTAAGTTACATATATGCTCGTGATTAAGTTACTTTTGACTACAGTACCGGGTTTAGAGAAAATAGTGGCTAGAGAGATCAGATCTCTCTTAGGAGACAGTATTACGGAGGTACATTATAGCAGCCTGAGCGGCAGAGTTTTTTGTTGTGTAAAGGATGATAACGTTATTAACTTATTGTGTCGCAACGTTAAAACCGTTGAAAAAATATATTTAATTCTCCATGAAGTACGCCTTAACGAAGAAACATGTAATGTTAACGAACTCATTTCTAGCTTAAGCAGTATTCCGCTTCACGAATACATAAGTCCATTTATGAGCTTTAGGGTTTCAGTTAATAAGCTAGCTACAATGGAGCAAACCTCAAGCGAGCTGGCTAGATTGCTGGGTCAGAAAATTATTGAAATTTTGGAGAAACACTATGGCTTTGCTCCCACAGTAATTTTAGATAATCCTGACGTAACCTTCTATGCTGAATTTTCTCGGAAACATTTTCTTCTATGCATAGATATTACAGGATACAAGGTTTCGCTTAGGGATAGAGGATATAAAGTTTACATTCATCCTTCATCCCTTAATCCTATAATAGCATATTCCATGTTTATTCTGGCAAACCCATCGAATGGAGAAAGAGTTCTAGATCCTCTATGTGGAAGCGGAACTATACTTATTGAAGTAGCTAACGATCTATGTGGATCCGATTTTATAGGAATAGACATAAACTTCAAGCACGTTCTCGGAGCGAAAACGAACGCTTTAGCGGCTGGCGTATACTCTAGGATGCATCTCATAGTCTCCGATGCGACTTTGATGGATAAACTATTTAGAGTGAAAATTAGGTACATTATTTCAAACCTACCTTACGGTATTAGAATAAGATTGTCGAAAAGGTTCCTTAGAAGATTTCTTAAGGCATTGAGCAACATAATATTTCCTGGAGGTATAGCCTGTCTATTATCGTTGAAGAATATAAGGGATATAGCGGAAAATCTAGGGTTTACAGTACTAGATCAATTTAGAATTAGACAGGGTGACGTTTACCCTAGAATTGTTATTCTTACTCGTTAAATCACGTTTATCTCAGTTTTGAAAACCCTATTGATTTTGTATTCCTCGCCCTTTAGTACCTCCTTTGCTATGTATCTTATGAAATCATCGGATGGAGCACATTTTTCTTCTCCAAATTTTATACATAAGGAGTGTTTTAGTGCCTCTTTCTCTATCCTATTCCTAAGTTCGCCCCCCACTATTCTTTCGGCTATCCTAAATGCAACGTAGAATTTTATGAAGCTAAGAAATCTTTTACGTAGTTCCGGGAAAACTTTCTTTAAGATACTTACCAGTTTAACTAAGTCGTCTTCGCTTCTAAAACCTAGGACAATTGCTGTGAAGCATAGCCTAATTATTCTAAAAATTATGTTTTCGTTTAATTTGTTGCCATAAGTCTCCTTGAGTATTTCCTCCGCCTTTTCAGGATGCTCTAATATTTTGTTTAATACCTCCTCGAATACTATCTCTTTACTGAATATTTTCTTAAAAACGAGTGGGTATTCCTTATATAATCCTAGGCCGTACTTTCCTACGAGATATAACGTTATTAGCTCTTTGTCTGCCAGATCTATCTTGGATCTACCTCTTAGTGGTTCAATGCTGTTTTTCTTATATTCTGTAGCTAATACTTTCCTAGCTTTTTTCCTGCTCGATATATCGCCTTTTACTATGCTACTCCATATCTTTGTACAAATATTAACCCTATCTCTATGTATGGCGGATATCATCCTTCCAAATCCCTAGGTACTTCTAATAACAACCATATTATTTTAGGAAGGATATTCTATTTCTATTCTTGATGGAATAGGTAGTTTTGATGATGCTCTACGTAGCGCCTCTTTAGCCTTATCAATATTTTGGGGGTATGTTCTAACATACATCAATACTTGGTTTGCCCTAACCCTAGCAGCCCTGCCTATTGGAGTGCCGAAAGCCTTTCTCATGCCATCCTGCAATCTATCGGCTCCTGCCATTGCCATCATTTTATTCTCCCTTAAAATGTGGTGAGGATAGATGCTTATCCTTAAGTGATAGTTATTTTCACCTACCTTTGATGCCAAGTATTTATGCGATATTATCCTAGCCGCCTCGATTGCGTTCATACGTATTTGACCGGCCTCCTTGGATACCAATTTTACTATGACCGGAAAATCTCCTTTCAAGTTGCCTAGGTCAAACTTTGGAATCATGACTGGAGGTATACTTTTAATGTACTCCTTACGAGTATAAGGTGGTGTTCCAAAGTGTCTATAGCATCGTCCCGGCCTTAATGGCATTTTATCCTCCCCGCTCAGTTATCTGATGAAATTCTAGCACTTAGATATAAGTTTATCTTCAGGAATACTTATGTAGCTGAAACAGAAATAGAGGCTTTAGCCTCCGTCGAAGAACGCTAAATATATAATCTTATTGGAAGTTAATGTTGGTGGGGAAGATATGGAGAAACTGAATAGAGAAGACGTAGAAGGAGGCAGAATCATAGCGATAGCTGGCGATAGGATAGCTGAAATAATAGTGAATGAAACACGAAAAATAAGCGATATGCTAGAATTAGTGAGATACATCGTTACCAATTCTAATAGTATAGAGAAAAACGGTATGACAGAAATTATCAATAAGGCAAAGGATCTAAAGTCTGAAATCGAAATTCTTCGAAAAGATGTTCTTGCGTATATCTCTAAGACTTATCCTGCATTAATGAATAAAGAGGAATGGATAAGAATCACTGCCAAGGTTTATAGCGTTTCTGATAAAGTGCTCGGCATTATGTATAGGCTGGAATACTATATTACAAAGGGATGGCAGATAGATACAAGAATTAGCTCCTCCATACTAGATCTTCTAGATAGCCTTTCAATAATGGTTAAAACGTTTATAGCTATGACCTCCTCCCTAATAGTTAATCCACCACACTCCCTCACACTTTGTGAAAAAATAGAAAACTTGGAACGAGACATTGATGAGAAATATAGGAAAACTAGCTTCGCAATCTTGGATACAATGAAGCTCCTTCATCAAACGATACTTATAAAGGAAATAGTCGATATGCTAGAGGATACCTCGGATATAATAGAAGATACGGTAAGTGATTTCAGACTAATATTACTGAATAAATTATAGTTAACCGAACCACTTAAAAATGTAGTAGTAAGGTTTTCTCGATATCGGGTCTACTACTGCTATTACAAATTTTTTACGAACCGAATGTGAGAGCCTACCAGCTCTCACGATCTCTAGAGGATCCAATTCGTCTTCAAAAGAAAGCACATGTACAAGGAAAGGCGCATGATCTATTCCAGGGCCATGCTCATATACGGCAAATGTAGCTCCGAACTTCATGCCAGATTTTACTACATAGCCGCGATCCCTCAGATCTTTATAAACTATGTATATGTCCTCGAAAAGCAGTATTTTAGAGGAGGCTATTTTTCTTAACTCATAGTATGAGAGCTTTCTTCCTCCGAGATATACCTCTAATATATTTTTCTCAAATAAATAGACTGCCTCAATTAGAGAAAGCTGAAGAGGCTTATCCATTTCCAGCTCTTTAGCCTTTCTAACCCCCAAATATTTACCATAAAAACCATTCTTATAAAGCATCTTTGCACTCTCAATGTCCCAAACTATTACGCCGTCGTCGTACAGCACACCCTTTATTTTATTCATCATACACCCCTCTTTAGCTTAATGTTCCTATACTTATATTGAAAACTCTATTTTGGGTCCTCCCTAATATTATTAGTGCTACCCTTGTAAGCTACACTTCTATAAACCATTTTATTAATAAGTATTGATGAAAAATACCAATATTCCTACTAGAATCTTATGGAGTATTATAGCTTTAATGGTCATATTTTCTCTGAAAAACATAAAATTCTTATCATATATCGGCAACGGAGGAACTTTATTAAGCTCTTACAAAGAATATATTTTATACCTATTTATTTTATGTATTTTAATACCAATTATATTAAGTAAAAATGTTATGATTAATTTATATAGGAAAATTTTCTCTAAGGGCGGTAGAATCTTGCTAGGCTTCAGCGGAATTTTTCCTGTAGTAATGAAACTTGAACCAGGGCACGTATGTCTTTTCGGATCTACGGGAAGCGGAAAATCCAATACCGTAAAATTTATTTTAAACCAAATTAGCAGACTTACTCCCACGCTTGTGCTCGACTGGCATGGAGAGTATTATCCATATGTTTCTAATTTCTTTAAGGTCTTAATTCCGGGTGAGAACTTTGCTATAAATCCGCTCTATAAGGCATATGGTGACTTAACGGAGCACATAGAGTTTTTAGTGGATCTTTTCGGCGACGTATATAAGCTATCTGAGCCACAAAAGTATATGTTAAAAGTTGCATTAACAGAGGCATTTAACAAATATGGAGAGCCGACTATACGCGAGTTGCTTCATGTTATAGAGAGGTTACCCATAAGAAGTTTTTATGATAATGAAATTAAAATGGCGCTTAGGAGAAGGCTAAGTAGCCTTAGCGAGGGAAGAGCAGGAAAGGCATTTGGCGGTGGATATGATGTAAACGTACTCTTTGAAGAGAATGTATTGATTGATCTGAGCGTATTTAGAAGCATCTACTCGAGGAAACTCTTCGTTTTAATACTTCTCAAACTACTATACGATTATGCCTCACATTTACGTCCCATATCAAATAAGGTGTTGCATGCTACTGTAATAGAAGAGGCATGGAACATTATTCCCTATCGACGACTGGATTCACAACCCAGCATTGGTGAAAGAATATTTGCTGAACTAAGGAAATTCGGCGAGTTAATTATCGCCGTATCTCAATTCCCCAGCGAAACCGCTAAAAGTATAATAAAAAACTCTAGAATAGTTGTAATGCATCGACTTCACGGAAAGGAAATAGAAAGCATGGGATTGCCTAGTAACTATAATATAAATCCCCTAGACTTGAGGGTAGGAGAAGCATTAGTATTGAAGGACGGCAAACTTAGAAAAATATACATACCGAAAGCTATAGAAAGAGAACCGTACCTAGAAAGTACGAAAAACAAGCTGAGATTCGTTGACAGAAAAAAGAGGACATCAGCAGAAGAGAGTGATATGAAAGAACTTAATCTAAGATTAGAGGCCCTTGAAAAACATGTTATGAAACTGACAGAGAGTATAACTATTCTTGAGAAGGAGGTAGTGAAGATAAGGAATAATCGCTGAAAATATTTTTAATAGTTGACTCGGAAATTGGTACAGAGAGTATAGAAAATAGAGAGATATGTACTCAGCCAAAGAATACTACGAAATAGTTAGAAAAAATATCAAGGATGTATTTGAGAGAATCTACTTTAGCTATGATAGAACTCGAGGTAAAATTTGGAGTGAACTGATGGATTATATTGTTAGGATAGAGCCTGATCGCTATATAATTGATCTTGGTGCTGGTACTGGGAGATATAGCTTAGTATTGGCTAGATCTCATAGAGTCTTAGCTGTAGATGTAGCATATAATATGTGTAAAGTGACTTTAAGAAAGGCGAAACGACGTAAGCTTGATGCCAACTTAGATGTTATAGTTGCAGATATTCTATCGCTACCTCTAAGGGATAATATCGCGAAAGGTATTCTCTTAATAGCTGTCTTACATCATATACCATATAACATGTTTCGAAGAAAAGTATTGGAAGATGTTGTAAGAGTAGGTGTAAAGGGGGGAATAGTAGTAATAACTGTTTGGTCGAGATATCAGCCGAGGCACATAGTTAGAGTTATCTCAACATACCTGACGGGAAGGGCTTTAGAAATAGGTGATGCTTATGTAAAATGGCGCCATATGGGCAGGACGTTAAAAAGATATTACCATCTCTTTTCTAAAGGCGAATTAAGACGCTTAGTTTCCAGCATCAATGGTTTAACTATAGAGCGTATATATACTATGAAATTAAGATCAAAATATTTCCCGCAAAATTATGTATGTGTTGCGGTGGTAAATAAATGTTGAAAACGATTAAAAAGGTTAAGAAGCCCGTCAGGTCTATTTCCGGAGTAGTTATAGTTGCAGCTATGACAAAACCTTTTCCATGTCCTCATGGTAAATGCATTTATTGTCCCGGAGGCACTGACTGGAGAACGCCGCAAAGCTATGTGGAGAAATCCCCTGTAGTACTAAGGGCTAAAGCATTAAATTACGATCCGTACGAGCAGGTACGGCAAAGATTGCTTCAGTATGTAAAAATGGGACATACTCCATCTAAAGTGGAACTCATAGTTATGGGGGGTACATTTCCCTCGTTCCCTCTGGATTACCAGGAGTGGTTTATAACGCAGGCTCTTGAGGCTATGAACCGATTTCCGAGAGCTAAAAAGAGGAAATGGGTATATCTGGATGATGCAATCAGGAGAAACGAGAAGGCAAATGTTAGATGCGTTGGCATGACTATTGAAACACGTCCGGATTGGGCTAAACCCCACCATATAGAAAGATTCCTTAGGTACGGAGTTACCCGAGTGGAGTTGGGAGTGCAATCAATTTACGACGATGTACTAAGGCTTGTGAGAAGGGGACATACCGTTAGAGATACAATTATAGCGACAAAGCACTTGAAGGACTCGGGATTTAAGGTATGTTACCATATTATGCCTGGTCTTCCAGGATCAGACTTTAAGAGAGACCTGGATATGATGAAAAAATTATTTGATGACCCTAACTTCAGACCGGATATGCTCAAAATCTATCCGACACTTGTTATTCCCGGAACGAGGCTATATGAAATGTGGAGGAAGGGCGAGTATAAGGCATATGATGATGTCACGCTTGTGGATCTTATAGCCAAAATGAAAGCACTGGTTCCTAAATACGTCAGAATAATGCGGATACAGCGAGATATACCAATTGAATATGTAGCCGCAGGTTGTAAAATAGGGAACTTAAGGCAGGTTGTAAGGCAATACATGCTAAGAAAAGGAATGAAATGTAAATGTATAAGGTGTAGAGAAGTAGGGCATAAAATGCTTCGAGAAGGAAAGGTTCCAGATCCAGACAATATTAAAATGACCAGAATAGAATATACGGCCAGCGACGGAATAGAGATATTTCTATCGTTTGAAGATACTAGAAATGAAATACTTATAGGATTCCTAAGGTTAAGGATACCCTCCACAGATAGTATTAGAAAAGAGATCGATGAAAAATCATCTATCGTAAGAGAACTCCACGTTTATGGTCCATCCATACCAGTAGGGGAGAGAAATACTGGAGGATGGCAGCACAGAGGGTATGGTAGACAACTCCTACATGAAGCTGAAAGAATATCCTACGAAGAATTCGATAAGAAACGTATTTTCGTAATCTCAGGAATAGGAGTACGCGACTACTATAGGCGGTTAGGATATAGAAAATATCCATGCTCCTTTTATATGTACAAGAATTTGCCCTAATTGAAACAAAACATACTGACTTTCCTCTTTGAGGAAAAATTCTTAAGGAAATATCCATAAACAGTATAAGAGCATAGGGAAAGGTTATTGTAAAGTGGTGAAGATGGTTATCGAAGGAACTGTTCTGATAGGAAGTAAGACTATAGACAGATATATACTGGCGTGCTTAACGATATTTCATGAAGGGAAAAATGAAATAATTATCATGGCTAGGGGTAAGAATATATCAAAGGCTGTTGATGTAGTCGAGCGACTACGCCGATACTATATGAGAGATGTAAAAATTGATAAGATAGAGCTTGGTAGTGAGATATTACCGGATGCTCACGGTGCACCTAGAAGAATAAGTACGATTACCATAAAACTTTCAAAGGGTGGTTAAGACGGTAAAAACTCCAATATGTATATTCGATGCAAAAACAAGGATACTCTGCGCTAAATGTCAAAAATTGTATGATGAGGGCAAGATAAGCGATATAGATATAGAAATATCGCATCATCTAGTATTGCTTGAAAATAAATATCCACAGCTAAAAGACGTTGTGTTTCACAAGTCGTATCAGGTTGACAACACAATATTTATGTTAATAACGGATTCCAAAGAAATGTCAGAGAAATTGTGGAGAAAAATTGTTAGGTACTTAGAGAGAAAACTTGAAAGAAACGTAAAAATTGTTAGGAAAAGTTCCGATATTAAAAATATAATTTCACAGCTGATATATCCAGCTAGAATTTTAGGATTAAGCATTATATGGTTTCCGGACGGAACATCCGAATACATGGTCCGTGTATCGAGGAGAGATTATAATAGGTTATCGAAGTCGATATCCTTGATTGAAAAGGCTATAAAGCATCTGACAAAACATTACATAAAGATAGTAGCCGAGTAACATTACCCGTATAAAGGTGCTCTACAAGTAGCTATAGTATTATCCGCTATACCGTATCTCCGTAGCTCTTCCTCGTTACACCATACCTCGTTTGGAGGAATGTCATCTAATGCTAGTATTTTAAATCTAAACCTCTTCTTTCCTCCTACAACTACCTCCAATTCACCGCTTAAGTTAAGTAAGTCTCTGGTTTTTGTATTTATTTTAGCCCAGCCTTCTTTAACATCTGGCTTCCGTCTAATCCTTAACCTTTTCTCAATTCTCTTTGACATAACATCACCACTAACTTACTCGATTATCAAAGCAACATAGAGGGTATCATAATAAAGAAGTAAAGAAGTAAATAAAATTTATTAATGCCGATAAAGAATACGTGCTAGAATTCATCTGCTCGAGCATCAAAAATAAATACAAGAGCATAAGTAGATTCAAGGTGGAAAATATTATAAACAAGTGATAGGCATGAAGTTCCCCAAGGAGATTAGAACATATTGTCCTCGTTGTAGAAGACATACAATACATATAGCTTCGCTCTATAAGCCTGGCAAGAGAAGAAAACTAGCACAGGGCGAAAGACGATATGCTGCAAAAAAGAAAGGATATGGTTCTAAGAGGAAACCGGAGCAGAAGAGGACAGCGAAGGTTACTAAGAAGCAGACTCTTAAGCTTAAGTGTAAGGAATGTGGATATATATTGATGAAGGAAGGCATAAGGTTAAAAAAGCTTGAAATAGTCGAGGTGGTAAAATAATATGAAGAAAAAAAAGATACTTATCCCGGAGCCTAAGAGTAAGTTTGTACTTGTTAGATGCCCTGAGTGTGAAAACGAGCAGATAATTTTTGATCACGCTGCCTCAGTCGTAAGATGTTTAGTATGTAACTCGATTCTTGCATTACCGAAGGGCGGAAAAACTGAAATTAAGGCTAAAATTATAAAATATCTCGAGTAGGGTGGATCATAAATTGATAAGGAGAAGAAAGTATCCTAGAGTAAATGAGCTTGTTATAGGAACAGTATCCGAAATATTTGAGCATGGAGCGTTTGTTACTTTAGATGAATACGATGGAATGGAGGCATACTGTCCTTTAAATGAGGTATCGAGATCATGGTTTAAGGGTATAAGAGAAGTTTTAAAGGAAGGGCAGAAGAGAGTTTTCAAAGTTATACGTGTGGACTCCAGAAAAGGTCATGTTGATGTATCATTAAAACGTGTAGATAAATCCGAGAGAAAAGCTAAGATAAAAGAATGGAAGAGGTATCAGAGGGCTGTGAAACTCATCGAATTGATAGCTAAGAAAACGGGTAAGAGTCTGGATTATGTTTGTAGAAATCTTGCATGGAAGCTTGAGGATTATTATGGGGAGATTTACGCTGGTTTTGAAAACGCCGCTAGATATGGCGAAAAGGCATTTCAGGGCTTAAACATACCTGAAGACCTGGCTAAGGTAGCTGTTGAAGTTGCCCAGGCATATATTGAACTGCCAACAGCTAAGGTAAGCGGAATCATAATTTTGCGAAGCTTAAAATCGGATGGCATCATAGCCATAAAAAATGTCCTACTTGACGGTGAGAAAGTGGCTAAACAATTCAAGGAAGTAAAAACACGTATATACACAGAAGGAGCCCCCAGATATAAAATAGACCTTGAAGGACCTGATTACAAGATTGTGGAAAAGGTCCTATCAGCCATGCTGAAAACTATGGAAGAAAGAGCAAAACAATATGGTTGTTCCTTTAGTTTTAAGCGAATAAAGACTTAAGGGCAGAGAATGAGAGGAAAAATAAGAAAATGCACGGTATGCGGACGCTATACTTTAAGTATAGATAAATGTCCAAAATGTGGTGGGCCGGTTAGATCCCCCCATCCAGCTAGGTTTTCTCCCGAGGATAGATGGGGAAAGTATAGAAGAAAACTAATTAAAAATCTAATTGACTGCTAATAACCTTACTTTCTAGTCGGGCTCGTCATATTAGCTTTTTCATAGTTTATTCTGAATACTAGTACCCAGTTATTTGGATAGGAAGCATATATTAGTTCAAAGTACTTCGGCGATTCTATGCTATATATCGGGTTTCCGCTCCACCACGTCGATGGAAAGTAATTCCAGACTAAAGGCTCAAATATGTATAATCTCCTTCTATCAGTCTTAACGAAAAGTAACTTGTATAGAGTAGCTGAAAGAGCCTCCTTATTGTTAGCTGGTATTAAGAGACCTCTTAATTGTCCTGTCGTTACATATTGATATTTATCGGGATCTAAGCCTCCTATTTTAGCCATCCAATAGCTCTTTCCAAAGTCTCCATGACCGTATGGATCAGGGAAGTACACGGGCATGCCATAGACATCATATCCCTGGAGTGATCTGAATGGCTCAAAAACAACAACATGCGTGGCACCTAAACTGTGGAATATCTTTAATGCTTCTGTCTCATTGGATAGAAAAGCTCTGGCTATTTCAGCTATCTGCGTGGTGTTTAACGTACCGTTATCTGCAAGAGTACTTCTATTAGTGTTTACAGAAATCCAGTAGCCATAGTCCCACCAGCACGCAATTACGGCATCCTCAGGAAGATTTTCCCTCATCCATTCGAGAGCTGAAATCCAGTCAATCGACTCATAGCTTGTATCTCTCATTGGAAGACTGGATGTAAGTATTAGCGCTGGCTGATGACAATAATCTAATGCGTTGGTCGTAACGAATGATGTAACTAATATTAATGTTACTACGATGAATGTTAAAACTACGTGCTCTCTTCTAAATTCCTGAAGCCTTTTGCGAGGTAGTATTACCTCGCCCTTATACATTGAATATAGTTTATCCGCAAGGGAAAAGAAGCCTACGCTTGCTAATATTGCGCAGGCTGGACTGAAAAGAATTGATAGTCTTGACATTGAGCTTGTTGCATAAAGAGATGAGAGATATAGAAGTAAGATCAGGATATCCTTAACCTTTCTTTTTCTGAGAATTATGTAAAGGCCAAAGAGAGAGAAAATCAGTAATACGTTGTAATCTAGAAAAATCATGCTCCATGTAGGAATTCTGTGCTCGCCAACCGACTCTATAATCGGGTTTCTCTCGGAAGGTATTATAATGGCCATTATTCTTCCAGCTATTTTGGCGAAAAAACCAGTATAGTATCCCGCTATTACTAGTAAACCTGCGGCAACAACTATGAGCAGCCTAAATGTTGCTCCTTTAAACTTCTCCTCTCCCAGTTTTTCAAGCAACAGATAATAGGTACAAGCAACTAAAGTCACTAGTGGCAATAGTGCATATAGTGAAGTTAACGCAACCCTGATGCCATGTCTCGGAGTAATTATAATGAAAAACTTCGCGATTAAATCGATAATAATGTATGTTTCCGCCATATTTCTGTCAAGGTTATTAGTGAGATACAATACCAGAAAGTATAATGCTACCAAATTCCATACGTAAAGAAAGCCCCCCCATATTAGTACTATTAATCCTAAGCTTAATCCTGCTAATACGGACCATATAATTGGTTTGCCTTCAAACCCTTTAAGCATGAAATAGAATGTTAATAGCATTAGCGGAATTATCATGCCGTCGTGAACATTACCTAAAGTAGTTGAACCGAGCAACGCTGTATTAATGGATAAAATTAGTGCTGCTAGGAGACCGGTATAGCTATTAAAAGCCTTCCTACATAACAGATAAATGCATAGCACGCTTAGTCCAGACATTACGACTGGGAGAAAGGCATGGATTGCCAAGAGTGTAACGGTCAGACCTATAGTTTTAAGGAAAATGTAAATTAGTGTTACAAGTATTGGCACTCCAGGCTGACTAGTACGCCTTAAATCTCTGCCATAAGGATACCAGAAGAGAGTATCAAACTCCCTCTGAGAGGGAGAATACTGGAACCACCATAGAACCCCCTTTTCCAGCGTTTTTTTGGCTAGGTAGTATTCGTAGTAGGGGTCAAATTCCGTTAAAAATAGCCCCCATTTAAGTGGTATGGATCTAATAATTACTGCCAATGAGAATATGAGAATTAATGTTGAAAACAGGATAATGCTAGGATCCGAAAGCCTTAGGAAAAATTTTTTGACGCTTTTTCCCATGAAATTAATGCCTTTCTTAAGCATCTTCATAGTAATCACTTCTATTTCTCGTAAGTATGACACAACAGTACATCACTTATAGAACTACGTCTTATTAAGCTTTCGCTAGGACTTCGGCAATGCTAACATGCGATTCCTTCTCCTAATCATACTCTCTCCATGAATAACCGCATTTTACACATTTAAAGAACCTCGTTGCAGGCTCATCAGCGCTTCTCGTCTGAATTTCCCAATAGTATGCCTCATTAAAGCCGCAGCGAGGACATGTTATGTTAGTTTTAGGTAGTAACCTGACCTGCGGTTCTTCCTCAATGACTACGATTTCCTTCTTCTTATTACGTCTAACTATCCTTACATTGCTACCGGATTCTCCTACGACTTCCTCGTAACCACAGCTTATACATTTAACTGTTGAACCGCCCTTATTTAACATTATTCCGCCGCATTTAGGGCAAAACTTAACCATGACTGTCACCGTTTCGGTTTATCCCTATATCGAATTACTATTGGATAAAGTTTTCTCTAGGCTCGGGTAAAATTCACTATAACACATCTCTTACTGATAAAGTAGTTAGATTATTTCTACTATTTCTCTTTCCTTTAGGTCTTTAGCGTCAGATGAGGGAATGAAGGCTATGTCTTCCGCTGCGAAGGGGCCATAACTAAGGCTATCGCTTGCTACGAACCTTGGATACGGTTTTAGGAATCTGACGATCCTATACTCGCGTTTTAAACCATGGATTTCTATGCGTTGTCCCTGTACCAGCTTCTCTATTTTACCTAATATTATATCTAATATTTGTTTTTCCTCTGGAAGTAAAAAATTGCGCTCTATGCTCCCATCTAACGCATAAGAATACATAGCCTTACACATTCTAACTGTAATAAGTTCACGAAATCTTTTTGTAAGAAAATCAATTAAATGCTCACGTAATTTAATTTCATCGGTAGGAGAAGACCTTAGCTTTGAAATACACTTCATTAGGCGTTGATAGAAGTACCTATCTAATTGAATCAACTTTTTTTCCTCATACTCCCTTAATAAGGTCCTCGTTAATTCCTTTAATATCTCAGTAACCTTATCGTTAATCATATCGTCTTAACACCTCTATATAACTTCAATTGCCTCCACTATTTCACTAGCATTTCCTATAAGATATATAGCTATGTATTTCGGTACGACAATATAGCCATTGCCTTTCTTATCTTCTATCTTAAAGTCGAGGATATGCCTTGGAAAGAACTTAGCCTTTATCTTGAAGTATTCATTTTCCGCAAATACTATGGCATAGTCAACAGGACTCTTATTTTCTAAGTCAGAGAACAAAATTTTTCTAACAGCCATACCAGTTTTTCCATGGAGAGAACCAGGCAGTCTTATCAGTCTTTTAGTGTCTATTGTGACCTTTTCGTCGACTATAACTTTAGAAAAATCTACGGCCGACTCTAGCAGTGCTAAAAGTGTTTTCCTCCTCAGTTTAAGCAGGTTTACGTATCCTTTATCTGGGTTCTCCAATTCTTCCAAGAAGAATGATCTATTTTCTAGTATATACTCTAAGTCATCTCTTTCTATCTCCCTAGATAATATTTCATGAAAGTTATTTTCGTTTAAATTAAGAATGATATTATATAGGGATCTCATTATTCTTCCGGGCCAACCTCTCGAATCTATACTGGCGCTAATAGACTTACTGCCCTTTCTCGGTATGTTAAAACCAGGCAGAAAACGAAAATCTATTCCTTCGCCTCTAACATAATCAAGTATCTCCCTCCTGCCGTCTTGCCCCAGCTCTAGAATATCCTTATTTTGCACATGTATATGATAACCTCTATGTCCCGAGAAAACTATCTCAATTTCATTGGAGCTAAAACCAAAATCTGAAATTAGGATATCTATAAGTCTTAGTGCATGCTCCCTTGCAACGTCTAAGCATCTTTCACATACCCACGTCACCTTTTTAATGCGACTGGACCCGCATACACTGCACTGTTCGCCCGATATAGATATACCTCCACAGTCCTGACACAGATAAAAATCATGATCAGCCTTGCAATCGGTCGGTATGTGATCCACATCTATGTCAAATACTAGATCTGCCCCTAACCAGCCCTTAGAGGCCATATCCGGAGCTGACGGATCCACGTAGTATGCAGTAGAGTAGTATGCATGCCTCGGAACTTTTTCTTTCAAATACTTTACTAGCTCTTCTCTACTTGGAAAAGCCGTATGCCTTATCATTTCATCGTTTATGAATAAGATAAAACCGAATTCTCTCTGCTTAATATTGTTAGGGACTACTATGTCAGGGTTTTTTCGGTAATATCTCTTAAAGCAGTTAAACATTAGTTTTTTTGGATCCATATTTCCTCCCTATTTTTCTATAAAAATACTGAAGTGGATGTTTTATATCCTTGCAATCCTTTACACAGAGACCGAGAGACTTCATATTTAAACATTTAAATGTACTATACTTTATCCTAGACCCGCGAAGTCCAGCTAAATGTTCAACCTGATATCTAGTCTTATTTTCGTCGAAATCAGGCATTGTTCTAAAGAGATCTATAACTTCATCTACGCTTTTGCCTATGTTTAACATGAAAGTTGCCAACGCAAAACGCCCAGAATGAGGTATGTTTTCTCCTCTCCTTACAAGATTTAGCAGATTGATTATACATGGGGGATACACTTCGTTCTCATCTACTCGAGATAATATTTTTGGTAACTCATATTTTGCTCGAACACTAGCCCATTCCCTGCTAATCTCTTCAATTGCAATGGATAATGATTCCGGAAGTCTGCTTATTCTGGCTTCGTTGCAAGCCTTAATTATGTATCTTTTAGAAAACTCCTCAATTAGTCTTATTAGCTCATGTCTCGTTATTAGAACATAGCCATCGTGAAGTACCTTATTAACAAGCTTCCAGCTTCCTAAATACTCTGGTTGATACGTCAGGTAATAATGGAACCTTATCGCTAAATTAAATTTTCTGGAGCCACTTCTTATATCCCATCCCAACCCATTTCTGGCAATATATACTATCTTTCTGGTATTTTCTTCCTCTAGAAAATTTCTAACTTTTTTTGACTCATAAATAGCAAATACTCTTACTAATCTTTCATCGCTTACTTGAGCAAGAATTATAATGGACGTTGGAAAAGATAGAAGACCTATTTCCAAGTCTATATCCTTAGGCTCTGCCTTAGCAAATGGCTCCCTTCTAATTGCGTCTAAAATACGTTTTTTAGCTAGTGAAAGCACTGTTCTTCCAATGGGTAATGCTAGGTCATCTATTGAAAAATTTAATTTTCTTATATGGTCTCTGGCCTGTGCAGTAAAGGGATACTTAAATTTATCCTCTAGAGTAAAAATTACCGTCTCTTCCATATTTCATTTATCTTCCTTGTTACATTTCCATTCTAGGAGCAAGGAAGTATGTTAGCTTTCCTTCGCCTACAACATCGAACGTTAGCGATAATGGATTGTTTGTTGCAAATTCAACTAATACCATATCTGATACTTTATTCGCTTTTTTCAGGATATCATTGAGGTATCCGAGACTGTAGACGGCCTCAGCGGGTTCAGAAACTTCATATTCTATTAGTGCACCTCCCTCCTCCGTGAAACGTACGTTTATTTCTCCCTTATCACTAGCAGCATAGATTATAAATTCCTCAGGCTTGGCTGAAAATTTCACGCTATCACTCACTAATGTTGCATCCTTAATGGCATCATATAATGTATCGCTGAGCATACGCGCTCTTGCAGTAAAGGATACTTTAGGCGTCCGCTTTAACTCCTCACCACCTATGTCTAGTAATGGCAGCGAAAATATTCTCTCAATCTTACCTATGATCTTGATCCTAAGACGATCTTCTGCTACCTCAAACACGAGGCGTTCGTCTGCCCTCCCTCTCTTTAAGATCTTATTTAGGTCGTCGAACGACACACCAATTCGCGTCTCTTCATCACACTCGTACTCCTCAAATGCCGTTGAGGGGAGCATAAAATCAACCATAGCTATTCTCGAAGGATCTAATGCTCTAAGCCTTAACCCCGTAGGGTCCATTATGAAATTAGCTTCCTCTATGAGTGTTGCTAGACTATCGACAATATACCTCCACTCTCTAGCATCCCCAAAGACAAATCTAGCTACCATTAAACCACCAAGATACTATATCCAGGCCATAATATATAAAGACAATTATTAAAACCCTTAATATATCCAGGCTATATAGGTCTGACAGCAGATTTCGCTCCACAGGCCATGCATACTATGAACATCATCTTCTTCTCCTTAACCAGTGAAGTATCAGGCTGTTTACATACAGGACATATTACGTAATCCTTTACAAACCTATCGATTATAGATCTGATTACACGCTCGGATTTTTCCCCCATAATTACGGCTGTATTTCCTTCAAGTACGCCTGGCGCCGCGAGCTCTCTAAGCAGATATCTTAATACTATTTTCGGATCCCTATTTAATATATCGCATATTTGTTTGAAGTTCTGGATGAAAGTTCTTTTTCCACTAATAACTACCTCTGGCCTCGGTACTTTAAACCTCTCAACTCTTACAGTAACCTTCTTCGGCAAAAGCTTATACGCTCTTTCAAGTAATTCCTCATAATTATAGGGGAACTCCTTCGACGACATAGCAACCAAAATGTAAAATTCGGCGTTGCCAATAAACTTTTCCTCGCCAATGTCGTTCGCTAAATCTTTGTAGAACATATTCATCAAAAGCATATCATTAATGATGAAATGGGCCCGGTGGGACTCGAACCCACGCTCTGCGGCTTTCTACACTATCCGCAGGCTTACGGGAAAACTCGCCGCCTTTTCCACTAGGCCACGGGCCCATAATATAAGTCCATAGGAAATAGTTAAATGTTTCCACCTATAGAGACTGTTTCATAGTTTTTAGCGTGTATGAAAAGCTATATATTACTCTAGTGAGCATAAAAGTATCATGGCGGTTAGAAGGGTTATTTTGGCAACAGCCGAATATGATCCTTTAAAGTCTAAGGCTGTCCGATTATGTAGAGAAATATGTGATGCATATAACTTAGAATTACAGGTACTTGACGAAGACTGGGATTTCCTAATTAAATATGGTGAACGTGATGAGATTGGTGGAATAGATTTGCCTCAGATATTTATAGAATATGAGGATGGTAAAATAGAGCATGTAATGACGAGATTTCCTCTGAATAAGAAAGGCAAAATAGACTATATTAAAGCGAAAGATATCTTAGAGGAGAAGATTAGAGAGGGAAAAACATGAAAGAAAAGTTACTTATAGTACATAGTAAGAGAGGTAGCATCGAGAAAATAGAGTTGATAGAATACGATAATTTACCTCTAACCGTTAAATCGCTAGTATCAGAACTACTAAATCTATGGGATCCATCAGCTTCCGATTTCATTGTTACAAAAGAAGAACAAACATTTGAACTTGATTTACCTCTACCCAAGGACATGTTTAATATTCTACGCAAATACAACCTTCGAAGAAGCAGAGATAAAGCTTACATTAGTCTTCCAATGTATGAAATATCATATGATAATGTATGGCGAGAAGATAAAATAGAAATAAGAAGTGTAGTTATAGTCACGCCATATATTAATGAAAAGATAAAGGATGAAACAATCGAATACGCCAAGCTAGCATCATCGCCCATAGAGGAATAGAAATATTTTTCACATAAACTTATCTATGTGAAAAGTACCCAGTAGTTCATCGAAGTTTACGCCTAAGGCTTCAAGTATTTGTCTGAATGTCGTCTCAATATACTCAATATATTTGGTTTCATCAACCTCATCTATTCTTGCTAGTTGAACAGCTTTAACTCCCTCCTTACCCCTTGTCTTCACAAAACTGATTATATCCCCAACTACTATCTCTTTACCAAATCTCTTTAACTGCTTAGCCGCTTTAACATGCTGTGGTGTTGTCTTATTATATTCAGACAAATTTTTCGTTAATGCTACTCTAAAGGCAAGCTCATCCAGAGAATAATGTTTGTTTTTAAGTTTATAGTAGCTCTCCCTTACTAATTCAATTATTTCTTTCAGCACTTTATCTATATCCCCTATATCCTCGACCTTCGATAGCTTATGGGAAACATCGCTAAATAACTCTTTGATAAATAGCGGTGTGTTTCGCTTTTTACCTACAAGCCCCTTGATATCTAGCTTACCCTCCACTGTTACTCCAAGGTAGTTTTTCTTTAACCCACTCAGTATCACGTATCTATATCTTTTATCAATGTCTAGATCGATTCCTAAATTTGTCCTTGCCCACTCTATAACCTTACTTAGGTCTTCTTTTTTGGGATTCCATATGAAGAGGCTATCGGTATCGCCATAAAGTGCAACAAGTCCCTCCTCCTCGCTCTTCTTTATCGCGGAATAGATTGCATACCTGCCCAACGCAGTTGTGCTTTCAGCAACGGGGGGACAATATAAGGGAAAGGTTTCAGCTCCAAAGACGCCGTAGCTTGCATTTATGAAAACCTTGAGCGCACGCTGAACTACGTCATATTGCTTCCTCAAGGTTTCATTTATGTTCGGATCTTTAGCTAATGGTTTATATATGAAGACCCTGAAGTCCCTTAGAAAGCCTACAATTTCGGCTATTAGACCCCTCTTCTTTTTACACACCCAGTAGGGAAGTCCGAAAAGCTTGTTTGACTTACATTCTTCATGTGGACAAAGGATAGTTTCATATGACAAATTCCACCTTTTTATGACGGATGGATAAAGTGACGCGAAATCCACGACTATAACATTGAAGAATACACCGGGAAGCGGATCAATAACTATTGCACCGAGATACTTTTTACCTTTGATTATAGCCTTAGTATATGTTTTTCCCTTCATGCTCATTATGTCTTCAGGATTAGGTATCAAGTATCCCCTTTTCCTATGTTCAAAATACATAAGACTTTTGATCCAGTGCGAAATGCTATGACGTATAATATCTTCCATGGGAAGCTTCGAGATACGCATTAGTAGAATGATCAGCTTCATCACCAAGTCGTTATTATAGGTGGTTAATTTAAGTGTCAAATAGGCATCCTGGTAACAGTAGTTCGCTAGCTCCTGGTATGAAAGCTCTGATATCGGTTTATCTATATGCACTTTTCCTTCATTTATTAATGCTTGGGATATTGTGTCCAGTGTTTTCGTCTCCTGTTATTTGTTGCTAAAGGCATATACCTGCATTGCATGGTTATTAAAGAAACGATAAAGATCGATGTGAACACCTCTCTTTAAGTTTACCTCGTCCCTTCCCCCATGAAGAGGTATCTCCTCGTCCTTTATGCCCAGTAACTTAGCCCTATGCAACAGATAACGCATGTCAAAATTGTCGCCATTAAATGTTAGAACTACAGGATAGCTTTCAATTACCTTAAAAACATAACGCAACATTTCTCTTTCGTCCTCAAAGAATCTCACGTTATAGGATGACGATGCAATATAATCCTCTTTTTCATGTTTTCTTTTTAAAATGACCACCTCGTTAAAGCCATCGTTTGCAGCAAAGGCTACAGCTATTATGGAATAATTAGCCTCCTTAGGGTTAGGTATCCTGTCCGGTACAGGAGAATATACCTCTATATCAAGAGCTATCCTTCTTATGAAGGGAATTGGAGCTTGAAAGAGCTCCAGCCAATCATAAGCCTTCTTTACTGTTTCTTTTTCTGAGTATATGCCCTCTACCTTCCTCTTAACATCCAATGGTATACTAATCCTTACCCTTTCGAGCATACCATTCCTAATCACATAAAACATTCCTGGTAGCAACTGATTATCATATATATAGCATAAATGATACTTAATCCTGGCTTCCCAGGTCCTAGGCAGGATCTCTCTTATAGATTTCCTAGATCCTCCTATTGATAGAGGATCACGGGCAACTACTTTTGTCAAGAATATCTCCCTATCTCGAAGTACATCCATCTTTTTAACAACCTCCATGTGGTCAAAGCCCGGATGAGAGATGACTTGAGGATATCTATCAGCTATCTCTTCCGGATAGAGGTTTGTGAGAAGATAGGGCTTATGTCC
>Ga0180302_10000272_pt1 | contig 21491 bp, 28 predicted proteins | sample GuaBasSediGuay17_FD_121794 | JGI IMG/M metagenome (GOLD analysis project Ga0180302, IMG submission 121794) | Subseafloor sediment microbial communities from Guaymas Basin, Gulf of California, Mexico - Guay17, Core 4571-4, 12-15 cm | ecosystem: Environmental > Aquatic > Marine > Hydrothermal... | reverse complement strand
TGTACCGTATTTTACTGCAAGAGTTAGAATTCCTGCCTTCTTGTCTCCTAGATAATCTCTGGCACCTTTTAAAATCTCCCTTCCTAAGCACGATAAAAATGCTGTAATAAAGATAATCCATGTGGCTATATTGATGTTTGTAATATCTTCGGCCAAGAGCGCTCCATAAATAAAGGTGGATGCTGTAGAAAACGACACTATAATGTTTCCAATAAAACCTAAAGTCTTTACTTTCATGTCATATAGAACTCCTATTGCAACAATTAATGTTATTAAAAGCACTGAGAAGAGCCTATTTTCTAGCATGGCTAGTAGAGCCGCTATGTAGCCTAAAATTAGGCTAAGTACCCCCAATAGTAGTGCAGATTCTGGTGAAATTTCTCCCCGTACAAGAGGACGATCAGGAGCATTTATTCTGTCTTCCTCGATATTAAAGTAGTCATTTAACGCGAAGAGGCCCATTTCAATAAAAAGAGGTGCTGTTATAGCAATAACGATTTGTAGCATTGTTACGCCATTAGAGCAATTTGTTAAAAGTCCTGCCAAAACGCCAACTACGCTTAACAAGCCGTGATCTAGACGGGTTAGCCTAATATACGCTTTAAGAGGCATTGCAGTCCCCTCCCAGTATTAGCTAACCAGAGATAGAAAAATTTAAATTTACCATTATTTTTTTCTCCCGTATATTATGACGAGATGGCACTTTTCACGGCAAGACTTGGATCCCGTGAGAACCGCAGTTGCAGCTGGTAGAGACTTGAGAATATCGTACAAGCATGCAGTAGAGATATGCCGGTTCATAAGAAATCGCAAGTTAGAGGAAGCTAAAAAGATACTTGAAGATGTAATTAAAATGAAACAGGCGGTTCCGTTCAGAACATATAAGAAGAAAGTACCGCATCATAAGGCTGTAGATAAATGGCCAGCGGTGAGGTGGCCTGTGAAAGCAGCTAAGGCTATACTTGAAGTACTCGAAAACGCCGAAGCAAATGCTGCATACAAAGGTCTAGATACATCTAATCTTTATGTGGTTCATGCGGCAGCTCATAAAAGTATTAAAATAAGAAAATATATTCCGCGAGCATTCGGCAGAGCTACGCCTTATTTCCAGCAGCTAGTTCATGTGGAAATAGCTCTTGAAGAGAGGTAGATATTATGGGTTTTGGCTTAGAAAAGAAAGTTGATGTAGAAAAAAGGTTCGTCATTCGCGGCTTACGTAGAATGGAAATTAATGAATATTTAAGGAGGGTTCTGTGTAGAGCTGGCTACGTCAAGGTAGACTTAATGCGCACGCCTCTAGGTACAAGAGTTATAATTTATGCTGAAAGACCATTTATGGTGATCGGGCGGCGAGGAGCGAATATCAAACAACTAGCTAGAATTCTTCAAACCAAATTTGGGCTAGATAATCCACAAATAGAGGTCATGGAAATACCTAATCCTTATCTTAATGCGAAGATAGTTGCTTATCATATAGCTAATGCATTAGCGCGGGGAGTGAAGTTTAGACGGGCAGCTTTCATTGCCTTAAGAAGAATAATGGAGGCTGGAGCAAGAGGAGCTGAGATAGTTATTAGCGGTAAACTTACATCAGAAAGAGCCAGATACGAGAAATACACAGCTGGAGTAATTTATAAGGTGGGTCAGCTAAAAGATATTTATGTAGATGAGGCTGTAGTAGAAGTCCTACTAAAACCGGGAATGTACGGCATTGAAGTAAGAATAATGCCTCCTGCGGAAACACCCGAGGATATAAAAATAAGGACTCCCGAGCAAGTTGCAGCTAGGTGAGTCTTATGGCCCTGAAACCTGATGATATAAGGAAAATGAGCCCTGAAGAGCGTCGTAAATTGTTAATAGAGCTTAAAACAGAGTTAATGAGATTAAGAGCCCTTCAGGAGAGTAGAGGAGTTTTAGATAATCCAGCTAGAATCAGAATTTTGAGAAAAAATATAGCTAGGATACTTACAATAGAGAGAGAGGAAAAGTTAAAGAAATGAAAGAGGTGATGATTGATGGCTAAGAAAAGTGTAGGTATAAGCTGGATAGAAGAACCTGAAAAAACATGCGATGATAAAAATTGTCCGTTCCATGGTACACTATCTGTAAGAGGAATCTTACTAGAGGGAATACTGGTGAAGAAGAAAATGAATAAAACAGCGGTGATACTTCATGAGTATCTTGTATATATTCCAAAGTACAAGAGATATGAGCGCAGAAGAAGAAAAATACATGCACATCTACCGCCTTGCGTTGAAGTAGAAGTTGGAGATAAAGTAGTTATTGGAGAGTGTAGACCAATAGCAAAAACAGTATCATTCGTAGTTTTGGGTAAAAAGAAGAGCTGATATTAGTGAAGATTTATAGGCGAAAGATTTTAAGAGGAGTTCTTCATTTTGAGAAGAGGGAGAGCTAATGGCAAAAAGAGGAGCTAAAGTCTCTGGAGTTTCATATAGACTGCACATTACACCCGGCATATTCGTAGGGTCATTAGTAAAGGTAAGTGATAATTCAGGGGCTCAGCTAGCTAAAATAATAGGTGTTATAAGAGCAAAAACTGTCTGGAGGAGAATACCTGGAGCGGCTGTAGGAGACATGGTTGTAGTATCTATCAGAGAAGGTAGACCTGAGCTCAGAAAACAGATCATGAGAGGCATTGTAATAAGGCAGAAAAGACCTTACAGAAGACCGGATGGTACATGGGTAGCTTTCGAAGACAATGCTATTGTAATAGTATCACCCGAAGGAGATCCTAAAGGAAGTGAAATAAGAGGTCCTGTGGCCAAGGAAGCAGCAGACCGCTGGCCTAGGATAGCTTCGATGGCGACAATGATTGTCTAAACTGTTTTGATTCTCTGTGTTTAATCTCTACGTGTACTCGTCGAGTTTCTATTAAAGGGTAAATTTATTTAGGAGACAGATTTATATTGCGATACCAAAGGAAGTAGTCTGTAAAGGTGATTGTATGCCTAAATACAAACAAACCGAGGAAGTATTAAAGTTAATGAGAGATGTTGAAAGGGTGCGAAACATAGGCACACTAGCTCACGTCGATCATGGAAAAACGACTTTGTCAGACAGCTTGCTAATGGGAGCTGGTCTCATTTCACCGAAAGTTGCTGGCAAAGCCCTTGCTCTAGACTACGTGGAGATAGAGCAGTTACGACAAATGACTGTGAAAGCAGCTAACGTAAGCCTATACCACGAATGGGAAGGTAAAGGCTACGTAATAAACCTAATAGATACTCCTGGACACGTCGATTTCACAGGGCACGTGACGAGGTCTCTTAGAGCAATGGATGGAGCTATTGTGGTAGTTGACGCTGTAGAAGGAGTAATGACGCAGACTGAAACTGTTGTAAGACAAGCGCTAGAAGAACGAGTAAGGCCACTACTTTTCATAAATAAAGTTGATAGACTGATAAGAGAGCTAAAGCTTTCAGCAAATGAAATTCAACAGCGATTTGTTCAGATAATAAAAGAGTTCAATATGCTAATAGATCTTTATGCAGAACCCGAGTACAGAGATAAGTGGAAAGTTGATCCAGCTAAAGGTCAAGTAGCTTTTGGCGCCGCACTCCATAAGTGGGGCCTAACTATACCTTTAGCAAGGAAACTTGGATTTAAGTTCTCGAATATAATAGATGCATATACGAAAGGATATTATGAGGAATTAGCTAAAGAGGCTCCACTATACGTAGCTGTACTCGACATGGTTATTGAGCATATACCTAACCCTGCAGAAGCCCAAAAATACAGAATACCCAAGCTATGGAAAGGAGATCTCAATTCAGAAATAGGCAAAGCTATGCTAGAGTGCGATCCCGATGGACCCACAGTCATATGTGCAACTAAAGTAGTGGCAGATCCTCATGCTGGACTAGTTACTACGGGAAGAGTGTTCTCAGGTACAGTTTATACGGGTGAAGAAGTATACCTTATAGGAGCAAAGGCTAGTGAAAGAATACTTCAAGTAGGCCTCTACATGGGCCCTGTTAGAGAAGTAGCAAACGAAATTACCGCTGGCAACATTGCAGCTCTTCTAGGCCTAGAAAGGGCGAGAGCAGGGGAAACAATAGTAGATGTTAAGTATAAGGACATAGCAGCACCATTCGAAAGGCTCAGATACATAAGCGAGCCTGTAGTCACAATAGCTATAGAACCTAAGAACAGTAGCGACTTACCTAAGCTCGTAGAAATACTCAGAAAAATGGCCATTGAGGACCCAACTCTGCATGTCTACATAAACGAAGAGACAGGAGAGTACCTACTGAGCGGAATGGGTACACTTCACCTAGAAATCGCATTATGGGATCTAAAGCAAAGATCAGGAATTGATGTAGTTACATCGCCGCCTGTAATTAGGTATAGAGAAACAATACGTAAGGCGGCAGGACCATTTGAAGGCAAGTCGCCGAATAAGCATAACAAACTATACATAAGCGTCGAACCACTAAACGAGGAAACTCTCGAGCTGCTGCAGAAAGGTGTCATCTACGATGACCAGGACTGGAGAACAAGAGCTAAAATATTAAGAGAACAGGCAGGCTGGGACGCAGACGAAGCTAGAGGAATATGGGCTATAGATGACAACTTGAATATTCTAGTTGATTTAACAAAAGGTGTTCAGCATCTAAGAGAAGTGAGAGATACTATAATAATGGGCTTCAGATGGGCTCTAGCTGAAGGACCTCTATGTCATGAACCTGTCCGTGGAGTAAAAGTGATTCTACATGACGCTATAATACACGAGGATCCAGCGCACAGAGGCCCTGCTCAAATAATGCCGGCTACAAAAAATGCTATCTTCGCGGGATTCTTATCAGCTAAACCAACTCTACTAGAGCCTATATACAAGATAGAAGTAAAGGTGCCTGAAAATTACCTAGGTGGAGTACTCAATGTAATCACGCGTAAGAGAGGAAGAATAGTAAGTTTAGAAAAAAGCGGCATGCTAATGCATGTCAAGGGAGAGATTCCAGTGTCAGAAACCTTTGACTTAGCAGACGAACTCCGTAGCGCTACAGCTGGAAGAGCTTTCTGGTCCACACAGTTCTATAGATGGGCTCCAGTACCTGAGTCGATGTTGATAGATTTAATTCTAAAAATAAGAGAGCGTAAGGGACTTCCAAAAGAAATACCGAAGCCTGAGGACTTCATTAAGCCTTAAAGTCTTTAAACATAACGTTAAAATACTTTTCTATATCAACTTTACACTAGGGTTTAAACTTTGTCGTCTATAAGGCTCACCGACACAGAAAAAGCTATTGTGAAAGAGTATCTCAATGGGCTTACTCCACGGGAAATAGCTGAAAAACTCAAAGTTTCTATAAAAACAGTATATAAGGCTTTATCAAAATACAGAAAAATTCAGCGCGAAAAAAGCTCACAAGCTCAGAGCCGAGTAGTAGCTACTGCAGTACCCACCGCAACAGAAGTATCTATTAGCGAGGAAGCCTTGTTGAAAGTTCTCGCTAAAATATTAGCGGAAGCTTTTAAGGAAATGCAAACAAAGCCGTCAGTAGTAGCTGAAAAATCTGCCGCTCATGCAATAAGCGCGGAATTACTTTCAGCACTTATAAAAGAAATAGCGAATCTAGCTGAACAAATAAAGGAGCTAAACAGAAATTTAAGGTCGCTAAGATATATAATAAAAATAAGTGAATTACCGACTCGCGAGGAAATAGTAGTAGGCTGTACTCCCGAGGAGGAAACTCTGCCTAGCTATCTAAAAGAAAATCCGTGGATCGAAGTACTAAGAAAAAGAGGGTTAGAATAATCTAAAATAGCTTTCTATAAAATATAGAATAATTGCAATAATGCATGAAAGTATAATAAATAACAAATCGAGTTTAGTTATTTTTAATTCATAGTAAAATGTTCTCTTACTAGAGCCAAAGGCTCTAGACTCAAGCGCCTCTGCTATCATAAAGCTGCGTCTTATTTCATATACTATTAATGGTATTAATATTGGTATATATTTTTTGATTCTTTCTATAAAATTACCTTTCTCTAACTCAAGGCCTCTACTTTTTTGAGCATCAATTATTATTTGTAAGTCTCTAGCTAATGATGGAACAAATCTCATTGCCATAGTGAAGGCTAAAGTGTATTCATATGGTAGACCTAGCTTATTAAGAGCTAACATAAAGTCTTCAGGTGAAGTTGTAATGAAGAAAAGTGTAAAAACCATAGCTAAGGTAGCAAATTTTAATGACATTATAGAAGCTAGTAGAAGTCCTGATTGTGAAGTAAAGTAATTAATTACAAAGATAAATATGATCCAAGGCAGTATTCCTTTAAGCATTCTCATTAATTGCGTAAAAGATTTAGCGATAAATGCAAGAAGTATAATTAATATTAATATAACACTTAATGTCAGTATATTATTTGATATAAATATAAAAGATGCTATCAAAAATACGAACACCATTTTACTTCTAGGGTCTAAATTATGAATGATAGTATCTTTCTTAATATATCTAAATGATTGTAATGATCTTAGCATATTTTTGCACCTTTAATTAAATCCAATATTTCTTCTAGAAGAATATTAAGTTTAATTATATTTTCAGGGATTCCTAAGTCCGAGAGATGCCATGCATACAAAGTAACCTGGGGAGGTAAAAGCCTGGCTTGCCTTAGGACTTTTCTGTTTGTTAAGATTTTTTCTACACTACCATCAGCTATTATTTGTCCTTGTGCCATGACTATGACTCTTTCAAAGTTCTCCGCTATGAAGTCTATGTCATGTGATACAACAATTACTGTCTTATTCATTTCTGTTATTTTTTCTAAAAGAAAACTAAGCTTTCTTTTCTGTATTATGTCTTGTCCTACTGTAGGTTCGTCTAAAACTACTATGTCGGGATTATAACATAAAACTGAAGCTATAGCTAACCTTTTTTTCTCTCCTCCACTCAATGTAAAAGGCGAGGAGTTTCTGTATTTTTCGAGACCAAAGAACTTCAGCATTTTATCTACAGTAGTTTTTATTTCTGTTTCACTAAATCCGAAGTTTCTTAGGGCAAATTCTATTTCCTTTTCAACACTTTCTGCAAAAAACTGGTGATCAGGATTTTGAAATACAAGTCCCACTTTTCTAGCTAAACTTGCCACTGTTGTCTGCTTAGTATCTATTCCAAAAATTTTGACAGAGCCTTTAGTTGGCTTTAATAATCCATTAAAGTGTTTTATTAATGTAGTTTTTCCAGCGCCGTTTTCACCTACTATAGCTACCTTTTCTCCTGGATTTATTTCTAAGTTAATGTTTTTGAGAGCGTATTCACTTGAGTCTTCATATTTAAAGTACAGGTTATGTACTTCAATAGCTTTCGGCATTAAGGACCCCCATTATTTCTTCTCTCAACTCTTGCGGTGTAAGCGGTACTTTGTCGAGTTTAATTCCCTTATCATATAGCTTATTGTACAGTTCGACAGATACGGGTACTGCTATCCCATATTTTTCAATATCTCTATTCGCGAGAATTTCTCTAACAGGACCGTCAAAAGCTATTCTACCTTTATGCATTACTATCAATCTAGTAGCTATGGGCGCTATTAGCTCTAGGCGGTGCTCGACAATTATTATAGTTATTTTTAGTTTCTTATTGAGTTTTTGAAGAAGGGATATCACTTCCTTAGCCGAAACCGGGTCTAAATTTGCTGTAGGCTCATCCAAGACTAATATTCTTGGCCTCATTGCTATACAAGCGGCAATTGCTACTTTCTGCTGCTCGCCTCCTGATAACTCGAACGGAGCCTTATTCAAGATACTGTGAAGATTAAAATAATCTACTATTTCCTTTAATCTTCTTGAGATTTCCTGCCTACTTAGGCACAGGTTTTCTAAGCCGAAAACTATTTCCTTTTCTACGGTTGAGAAAAACAATTGGTTTTCTGGTTCTTGAAATACCATCCCGACATACTTTGCTAGAATGTGAGTAGGAGTCTTGGCAACATCATGGCCGCATACCAGTGCTTTACCTTCAAATACACCTTCATAAAAGTTCGGTATTAAGCCGTTAAAAACTCTACAAAGAGTAGTTTTTCCACAACCCGATGGACCAGCTATTAGAATAAATTCTCCTTCGAATATCTTCAGGGAAATATCTTTAATGGCGTAGTCTGGTGAACCTCTGTACTTAAACGATACTTTATCAAGGTATATTAGCAGGTCTGTCAAACGTCTCAGCCTCGGCTTTTGGTAGTACTCCCTATCACAAGACTATGCTTCAATAAAAACTTTTATCGCATGACAAAGATTAATTAAGTAGTAAGGTTAAATTAACGATGTGAGCATAAAGTACAAGGTGCTTATTTGTGATCCAATTGCAGAAGAAGCTGTTAAAATTCTGAAGAAACATGGGTTCGAGGTTGCTTTTGCGGATTCTCCTTCGCCGCCGGAATTAGCCAAAATTATCTGTGAGTACCACGTTATAATAGTAAGAAGTGCCACAAAAGTTACACGAGAAGTCATAGACCACGCAAATGCACTTAAAATAATAGCTAGGGCTGGATCAGGACTAGACAATATTGACGTAGAGTATGCTAAAAGTAAGGGAATAATTGTAATCAATTCACCCGAAGCTTTAGCAACAGCTGTTGCCGAGCTTGTATTCGGACTTATGTTATGTCTTGTCAGAGGAATACACATTGGATGGAAAGGTCTCTGCGAAGGAAAGTGGCTTAAAAAGAAACTCCTGGGCACAGAGTTAAGAGATAAAGTACTGGGTGTAATAGGTTTGGGTAGTGTAGGCAGCGAAGTATGTAGAATAGCGAAAGGCTTTCAAATGAAGATTGTAGGATACAGAAGACATCACTTAGAGGAAACCTGTAGAGCTCTAGGAATAGAACCTGCGAAAAGCATAGAGGACTTGGTGAGACGAAGCGATATAATAACTCTGCACGTGCCCTTAACTAAGGAAACATACCATCTAATAGACGAAAAAATGTTTAAAATAATGAAGCGAGGAGTCTATATAATTAATACTTCTAGAGCAGAAGTAATTGATGGTAAAGCGTTATTAAGGGCACTAGATGAGGGAATTGTAGCTGGAGCCGCGTTAGATGTGTTCACTAAAGAACCTCCAGTAGAAGATTGGGAGTTAAGGCTAATAAATCACCCCAGAGTTATAGCAACACCTCATATAGGATCTATGACTAAGGAAGCTCAGAGACGAGCAGGGCTAACTATAGTACAGAAAATAGTGAGCATACTTGAACAAGCAACAGAAAACTAATATACTTCCCTATTTTAAGAAGATGAGGTAACGATGTCGCTCTATAAGTACCTAGCTAAAGCTTGGAAAAGACCATATGACGGACCCTTAGGAGAAATACTCAAAAAAAGGCTAATAAATTGGCGCCGTGAACCAACAGTAGTCCGCGTACCGAAGCCTACTAGACTTAATAGAGCTAGAGCACTGGGATACAAGGCTAAACAAGGAATAATAGTTGTCAGAGTACGTGTAAGAAAAGGCGCTATGAATAAACCTAGACCAAGAGCTGGCAGAAGGCCGAAAAGAATGGGAATTTACGGCCACACTCCTAAGAAAAGTTTACAGTTAATAGCCGAAGAAAAAGCTGCTCGAAAGTATCCGAATATGGAAGTTTTAGGGTCTTACTGGGTAGGAGAAGATGGCGAGTATAAGTGGTTTGAAGTAATACTCGTAGATCCATTTCATCCAGCAATCAAAAACGATCCTCACTATAACTGGCTAATAGGCTACGAGAAGAAAAAGAAGTATAAAGAAACAGTTAAGAAAATAGTAGAGAAATTGAGGAAAAGCAATGAGTCTCAAGAAACTAAGTAATAGAGTGCTAATAGAGGCTTTTTGTCACGCTACCGAAGATTTAAATAAAGTAAAGCAAGCCTTACTGAATGTTATCCCATCAGAAATAAGGAATAAGATTGTATTGACAAGAGAGGGGCTTAAAGGATATTTTGGCAATCCAATAACAATTATTAGAGCAGATATAAATGATCCCAATAAAGCAAGTCTAGTTGTTAAATATCTTGCAGAAAATCTTAGCGATGAGGACAAGCAGGTAATAAATGATACTCTCGACCTGCGTATTGACGGCTCTGGGAATCTTTATTTAAGGCTAGATAAGCAGAGTGCATATTACGGCTGCTTAAGGCTAGCTCCTTTTTCCGACGACATAATTAAAATAAAAATTCTGTTACCTTTATCTAAGTGTGGTATCCAAGAAGCCAGAAGGCACTTGAAGTCTATAGGTTTAATTTAAAGTGAATAATATTAATTATAATATTAATTCTATATATCGTTTAATGTTGTACATATTGTGAAATTACTTTACGACAATATTTTTATAGCTAGAAGTGTAAGAAGAATGCTGGTGAGGCTTAATGATGACCGCTCCATCTATGGGATATGATCGAGCAATAACTATATTCTCTCCTGACGGCAGACTGTATCAGGTAGAATACGCCTTCGAGGCGGTTCGTAGAGGCTATACTTCTATAGGTATCAGATGTAAGGAAGGCGTCGTTTTAGCTGTAGAGAATAAAAAACAGTATCCTCTGGCAGAGCCTTTTGAAAAAATACAGAAAATAGATGAGCACATAGGGCTAACTTTTGCTGGACTGGCTTCCGATGCTCGTGTTTTAATCGATAGAGCAAGAATATATGCTCAAATACATCGGCTTATCTACGATGAGCCTATTCCTGTAGAAACTCTAGCTAGAAGAATATGCGATATAAAGCAGGCATTTACCCAGCATGGCGGCGTAAGACCATTCGGAGTAGCATTCCTCATAGCAGGAGTAGATTCAACAGGACCTAAATTAGTGCAAACTGATCCTCAGGGGTCATATCTTAGCCTATATGCTCACGCAATAGGATCTGGCGGAGAGACAGCATTAAGTATGCTTGAAAGAATGTACCGCGAAGATTTAACTCTTGAGGAGGCTCTTCTGCTAGCTCTTCATATATTGGACAAGACTATCGAGGGCGGAGCTAAAAAAGACGTTGTTGAAGCCGGATACGTTGACGTAAAAACTAAAAGATTCAGAAAACTAACTATTAGTGAGCTTGAAAAATATCTTCAAAAAATGAGGGAGATGTATCATGAGCAGTAGGAGGCAGAAAGTAATAGCTAGATTGACTAGAGGAAGACTTCGCTTCGAAATAATAGTGGATGCTGAAAAAGCCTGGAGATATCGTAGCGGCAAAAAGATAGATATATATGAGATAGTTGAAGGAGACATAGTTTATGCAGATGCCCGAAAAGGACTAAAGGCTTCTGAAGATGATATTAAAAAAGTATTTGGTACCACAGACTTCTATAAGGTAGCTGAAAAAATACTAAGAGAAGGTGAACTTCAGTTAACAGCTGAGCAGAGAAGAGAGCTTATTGAATCTAAAAAGAAGCAGATCATAGAATACATAGCTAGAAACTGCGTTGATGCGCGTACAGGGCTTCCAATACCACCTAAGCGCATAGAGCTAGCTTTAGAGAAAATTAAGGTCGGTATAGATCCGTTTAAGCCTGTTGAAGTTCAGGTGACTGAGATACTTAAAGAGCTGCGTAAAGTGCTTCCCTTGAAGATGGAAAAGGTACTCGTTGGAATAAAAATTCCTCCGCAATATATAGGAAAAACGCAGGGCTATATCCTTAAAGTAGGGAAATTGATTCGAAGTGAGTATCAAAGTGATGGTACGTGGATAGTAGAAATAGAAATTCCTGCGGGAATACAATCTTCCCTAATAGATAAGATAGCTAGTTTAACTAAAGGTTCAGCTGAGGTTAAAATTATTAGCAAGTCAGGAAGATAATGGGGATAATATGCCTATTTTCTTTTCTCAAAGACAAATAGTAGCTCCTGGAGATTTATTAGCTGAAGGAAACTATAGCTTAGGAAGTAACGTATACTCTACAAATGGGAAAATATATTCAAGTGTACTTGGGTTAGCAGAAATACGTGAAGGTAGAGTTATCACGGTGATACCTCTTAAAGGATGTTATATACCAAAGGTTAACGATATAGTTATAGGGAAAGTAGTCGACGTAGGTATAGCTAGCTGGTTGATAGACATAAATTCTCCTTACACAGGTTATCTCCAAGTAACAGATGCTCTCTCTAAGCCTGTAGATATAACAAAGATTCAATTAAGAAAATTTCTCGACATAGGTGACGTAATAGTCGCGAAAGTAATAGCCTTCGACTTAATGAGAGATCCCCAGTTGACAATAAAAGAATCTAAACTAGGTAAAGTTGAACGTGGATCACTCGTAGAAATATCGCCAGTCAAAGTTCCTCGTGTAATAGGCAAGAGAGGATCTATGATTTCTATGCTTGAAAAAGAGCTCGACTGCGAAATAATAGTAGGCCAGAATGGAAGAATACTTGTAACAGGGAAAAATAAATCGAGAGAACTCTTTGCGGTAAGACTCATTAAAATTATTGAAAAAGAAGCACATGTATCGGGTTTAACCGACAGAATTAAAAGCATAATTATTAAAGCAAAAAAGGAGGGTGTTATCTAATGAAAGAGAAACCAGTTTTACTTAATGAAGAGGGTCTCAGAGTAGATGGACGCAAATTGGATGAACTGAGACCTATTGAAATAAAGGTGGGAGTGCTGAAAAATGCCGACGGATCAGCATATATCGTTCAAGGGAAAAATAAAATAATGGTTGCAGTTTACGGACCCAGAGAGTTGCATCCAAGACATTTATCTCTACCTGACAGAGCTGTACTTAGATGCCGATACCATATGGCGCCATTTTCAGTACCTGAGAGAAAAAGCCCAGCTCCTTCACGCAGAGAGGTAGAGTTATCTAAAGTAATACGACAAGCACTAGAACCTGCTCTCTTCTTAGAGATGTTTCCCAGAACATCTATAGATGTTTTCATAGAAGTTCTACAGGCAGATGGAGGAACAAGATGCGCGTCTATAACAGCGGCAGCAGTAGCTCTGGCTGACGCGGGAATACCTATGAGAGACCTTGTCGCAGCAGTGGCAGTGGGAAAAATCGACGGAAAAATTGCGCTGGATCTAAATCATTTAGAAGACCAGTACGGAGAAGCAGATATTCCTGTAGCGATGATGCCTGGGCTCAACCAAATAACTCTGCTTCAAGCTGACGGACTTATAACAATAGAGGAACTAAAGGAGGCTCTCGAGCTAGCTAAATCCGGAATTATGCAAATATATAAGAAGCAGAAGGAAGCTCTTAAATCAAAGTATATTGGGAGTGGTGAGGAGCTTGGCTAAATCTGAAGAAATAATACCTATTATCAAGAAAAAGACTATCGAGGCTCTACTGGAAAAGAACACACGCATAGATGGAAGAAAATTAGATGAATACAGAGAAATTTCGGTTGAATTTAATGTAATAGAAAAAGCTGAAGGGTCAGCAATAGTAAATATAGGCAATACGATGGTTATAGCTGGAGTGAAATCAGTATTAGGTAAACCTTTCTCCGATACACCAGATGAAGGAGTACTAATAGTAAACACTGAACTAATTCCCCTAGCATCACCTACTTTTGAGCCAGGACCTCCAGGCGAAGATGATATTGAAATAGCTAGGGTAGTAGATAGAGGCATAAGAAGTGCCAAGGTAGTAGACCTTAAAAAGCTATGTATTGTTCCAGGAAAATCTGTCTGGGCGCTCTACATAGATATATACGCGTTGAACCATGATGGAAACCTTATGGATGCATCAGGACTAGCAGCTTACTGTGCACTACTTTGCACTAAGATACCTAAGCATTCCGTTGAAAACGAAACTATAAAAATACTTGAAGAAAAAGAAGATCTTCCTATACAGCATGAAGCTATACCTGTAACATTCGCGAAAATAGGTGAAAAAATTGTAGTAGATCCGTGCTATGAAGAAGAACTGATAATGGATGCCAGACTAACAATATCGTTCAACGAAGAAGGGAAAATATGTGCTATTCAGAAAGGAGGAAGAGGAATGTTTACTGCAGATGAAATAATGTATTGTGCAGAATTAGGAAGAAAAATTAGCAGAGAGATATCAGAGAAAATAAGGCGTATGTTAGAGAATGCCCAGTCTACTTAGCTTTTCTATTAAAATATCTTCTAGGTCTGGTTTTTGAGGAAAGTAGAGTTCATAATATACTCTTACTACCGGTTTATCTATTTTGATTATTCTTCGCAAATCTGTAGGAGTTCCTAAAATTATCGCGTCACAGTCAATTTTGCTTATTACTTCTTCGAGTTCTTTCACTTGCTTGGATCCGTAGCCAAGTGCTGGTAGAACTTTGCGTAAATGCTTATACTTCTCATAAGCTTCCTTAATTGAGCCAACAGCATAGGGTCTTGGGTCAACAATTTCTGATGCACCGTACTTGAGAGCAGCTTGGTATCCTGCTCCATAGCCTAGATGCCCGTGAGTTACTGAAGGCCCATCTTCTATAACCAGTACTCTTTTTCCCTCGATAAGCTCAGGTTTGTCTACTTTTATTACAGAGTGAGCTTTCAGAATCACTGCTTTTGGATTCAAAGATCTTACATTTCTTTCTACTTTTTCTACTGATGCTTTTTCCGCGACATTTACTTTATTTATTAAAATAATATCAGCTAACCTAACATTTACTTGACCTGGATAAGAGAATACTTCTTGTCCCGGTCGCGTGGGATCGGCAACAGTTATCATGATGTTTGGTTTGAAAAACGGAAAATCGTTGTTTCCTCCATCCCATATAATTATATCGTTTTCTGATTCTACTAGCTTAAGCACTTTTTCGTAGTCTACGCCTGCATATACTGTGACGCCTAACCTTATAAGAGGTTCATACTCTTCTCGTTCTTCAATAGTGCAGTTATGTTTGTCTAAATCTTCAAGCTTAGTGAATCTTTGAACTATTTGCTGTCTTAGGTCTCCATAGGGCATAGGGTGCCTAACAACACCTACTTTAATTCCTCTCTTTCTTAGCACGTTTACAATATATCTAGTTGTAGTACTTTTTCCGGCGCCAGTTCTTACAGCACATACTGCTATTACTGGCTTCTGAGCTTGAAGCATAGTATCTTTTGGTCCGAGAATTCTGAAGCTAGCTCCTTTAGATAAAACTAAAGAAGCTTTATTCATAACATCATCGAAGAGAAGATCGCTATAAGCTAAAACTACTTCGTCTACCTTATATTTTTCAATTAACTCCGGTAGATCTTCTTCGGGATATATTGGTATTCCCCTAGGATACAGTTTGCCTGCTAATTCTGGTGGATAAATTCTACCAGCAATATTAGGTATTTGTGCTGCCGTAAAAGCAACAACTTCGTATTGATCGTTGTCTCGGAAAAAAACATTAAAATTGTGAAAGTCTCGTCCGCCAGCACCCATTATTATAACTCTTCTTTTTCGCATCACTAACCGTTTTATCTGCAGGTAAAAAAGCTTTATTAAATAGTTGTTAAAATTTCGCTCAAGAAAATAGAATCTAATAAGTATAAAACTAGCTATAATTAAAATAGAGAGAAGTTTACTTCGTATTGTGCGTAAAAAATCAGTACTCTTCGATTTAAGTTTCCTCATAGCATCGTTTGCTAACAAAATAGACGTCTTAGATTTTATAAGAAAAGAGTTTGGAGAGAGAACTAGGCTTATTGTGCTAAAAGATTCTATGATCGAGCTCGAAGAGGCACTTAACCGCAGGAAGCCTGATGTTTTAAAGACCTTTAAGCTCATCGTAGATTTTGTAAAAAAATACTGCGAAGTTGTTGACTACTTACCTGAAGAGAAGGAACCCGTAGACATGAAAATATTGTACTATGCAAGAGCAAATAAATGTATTGTAGCTACAAATGATAAGTATTTAATAAAAATGCTTCTTTACAATAGTATTCCCGTTATTTATGTTAATATAAGAAAGAAGAGAATAGAAATAATTGGAGAAATTTAGTTCGGCTAAGTTACTATCTAATTGACCTTAATAGAGCATATTTTTCATAGAAATACGCAGGCAGCTTACGAGATAAGTGGTGTAAAGTATCTAGCCGAATAAGAGGTATAGTAGCTAAAAATATATATCGATCGCGTTAAGTTTTGGCGATGTATCAAATAGTCTCTATCGAAGATGTGCTTAGAATACCGCCTAGTTATTTTAGAAAGCCTATTGAAGAAGCTGCACTTGAGTTAGTTAAAGAAAGCTATGAAGGTAGAACGATCCCCAATTTAGGTATAGTTATTGCAGTTATAAATGTTAAAGTCTCTGATGTAGGTAAAATAATACCTGGTGACGGAGCCCTATATCATAAAGTGTATTTTGATGCTCTCGTTTTTTCACCAATTCAAAATGAAATAGTTGAAGGAGACGTAGAGACTGTTGAAAAATATGGAATTTTCGTTAGACTAGGACCTATAGACGGTTTTATCCATGTGTCCCAGATAGAGGAAGAAGAAGAATTTACTTATGATAGAGCCCAGCAAGCGCTCATTGGTAAAAAGAAGCAGCGTGTTGTGAAAAAAGGTGATATAGTGAGAGCTAGAATAACTTCTGTGAGTTATGGAACAGGGGAGCTGAAAACATTTAGAGTTCACATGACTATGCGTCAACACGCCTTAGGTAAACTTGAATGGATTGAAGAAGAAACTAAGCCTAAGAAAAAGGAGAAGAGGTGAAAAGAGACATGCCTAGGAGATTGTCCTCTTGGAAGGCATGTAAGAAGTGTAAGGCTTTAGTAGACATTAAAGTAGAAGAATGTCCTATATGCGGCTCAAAAGAGTTTTCTACAGAATGGAGCGGAATAATAATAGTTACTGATCCTGCTAAATCTGTAGTAGCCGGCAAACTAGGTATAAGTAAGCCTGGAAGATACGCGCTTAGAGTGAGATAAGTTGTGGCTTAGCCTGGTTGTAGTGCTATATTAAGGAGCATTTGATGAGCATTAATACCGATAGGTTCAAATTATATGCCAGACGGCATTAAACTTATATAATTTTAGACGTGAAACTAGAGGAATAGCTATGGCAGAGGCCGCTAAAGCAGAGTTCAAGATAGAAATAGTGAAAGAGCGGGAGAATCCACTACTTGAGAGAAAGGAACTAGAATTAATAGTACATCACTTTGCGAAAGGCACTCCAAGAGTATGTGATGTGAGGCAGTATTTAGCGTCGCAGCTTAAAGTCGACATAAATACTGTGTATATACGCAAAATGATAACAGAGTTTGGCGTAGGTAGAAGCCGCGTTGAAGTTCACATATATAAGTCTCCTGAGAGAGCCAGAAAGGTGGAGCCTTTGCATATAATTTTAAAGAATTTATCTCCTGAAGAAAGGAAAAAGAAATTAGAGGAGCTTAGACGAAGTAAAACATAAGGGGGATTGACATGGCGCATGTGCATAAACTATATGAGTATGATTATGAGAAGGGGTATATCCGACTTAAGAATAAAAAATGCCCCAGATGCGGCTCAATAATGGGTCATCACTTGCAGCCCGTTGAAAGATATCACTGCGGTAGATGTGGCTACACTATTTTCTTAACCAAGCGTAAGTAAAGCGTTTCAATTAAATGGGGATCAGAATTAATGGAAAGATTTAAGGAGACAGTAGTCTTAGGAATAGAGACTACGGCCCACACGTTTGGAGTAGGTATTTTTTCAGATAAACGAGGATTACTAGCAAACATTAATGATAGTTATGTTCCTCCTGAAGGAGGAATCCACCCCAGAGAAGCTGCTGAGCACCATGCTTCAGTAGCACATAAAGTTATAGCTAAGGCATTATCACTAGCTGGCGTATCTATCGAGAACATAACTGCGATAGCAACTTCATTTGGTCCAGGATTAGGTCCATGTCTTAGAGTAGGCTGCAGTGTTGCACGCGCATTGTCTGCTTACTTCGAAAAACCTCTTGTGCCCGTAAATCACTGTGTTGCACATATAGAGATAGCGCGCTATTTGCTCGAAGTAAAAGATCCATTAGTTGTATACGTCTCAGGAGGAAACACTATTATTGCCGCGTATAGTGATGGAAGATACAGAGTATTTGGAGAAACCCTAGATATAGCTTTAGGAAACTGTTTAGATGTTTTTGCTAGAGAGCTGGGGCTCGGTCTTCCTGGTCCGCCAATATTAGAAAAGTATGCGGAAAAAGGAAGAAAATATATTGAGCTGCCATATGTGGTGAAAGGACAAGATATTTCGCTTTCGGGTCTCTTAACGAAAGGTCTTGAACTAGCTTCACAAGGAGTTCCTTTAGAAGACCTATGCTATAGCTTCGTTGAAACAGCCTATGACATGATTGTTGAAGTAACTGAGAGAGCCTTAGCTCATACAAGGAAAAAAGTAGTAGTTTTGACAGGAGGTGTTGCTAGAAGTAAATGGCTTCAAAGAAAACTTAAAGAAATGTGTACTTCTCACTCGGTTCAGTTTAAAACTGTTCCCAAAGAATATGCAGGAGATAATGGAGGTATGATAGCTTACACCGGATATTTATGCTTTAAACATGGCATTACGATTCCCGTAGAAAAAAGTTATATAAAACCTAGGTGGAGGCTAGATGAAGTCGATGTGCCATGGTTTAATAAAGAACGATGAAGAAATACTGAGCTGGGGTGCTGAGGCAATTATAGTAAAAACAACCTTTATGGGAGAACCCGCTATAAAGAAGATAAGGGTTCCCAAAAGTTACAGATGCAAAGAATTAGATATTTCTCTAAGAAAACGCAGAACAATACTTGAGGCAAAGCTTATGTTTTATAGCATTAAGAACGGAGTTCCTACGCCTGTAGTATATTTCATAGATTTGGCCAAGACAACGATTGTTATGGAGTATATTAAAGGAAAGCTTTTAAAAGAAATTATCAGTGAAAAAAATATTAATCAAATAAGTAACTTTTTAGAGAAATCAGGGTATTATACAGGCATACTTCATGAAGTAGGAATTGTTCACGGGGATTTAACGACATCAAATATTATGGTAAGAGAACACACTAAAGACGTAGTTTTCATAGATTTTGGCTTAGGTGCTTTTTCAAAAGACTATGAAGATCAAAGTGTAGATCTACATTTATTTCTTCGGTCACTTGAAAGTACCCATTATTCTATCGCCTATGAGGCCTTTAAGTGGTTCATTAAGGGATACAGTAGAGCTAGAGGTGAGGTTATAGCAAAGAAAATACAGTCAAAAATCAGGGAAATTAGAATGAGAGGACGCTATGTAAGTGAAAGGAGAAAAAAGTAAAGAAAGAGGAACTGCTATAGCGGAAGAAGAACTAATGTCTATATAACTAATTATTTAGCACAAAACATATTTACCCCCTAATATTTGATTCCCTCTGTGAATAAGCGAAAGAAGAAAGGTAAATCTCATTCGACAAGACCTGCTAGGAGAACACCTCCATCTTGGATTAAGTATACTCCCGAAGAAGTAGAGAACTTAGTTGTAACACTAGCTAGAAGAGGTTATCCTCCATCAATGATCGGTATTATTCTGAGAGACCAGTACGGAATACCTTTAGTAAAACAAATAACCGGTAAAAAAATATGCCAGATACTTGAAGAGCATGGTCTTGCTCCTCAAATACCAGAAGACTTAGCTAATTTAATTAAAAGAGCTATAAGGATAAGAAAGCATTTAGAAGAACATCCTAAAGACTTGCATTCAAAAAGAGGTCTTCAGCTAGTTGAAGCAAAAATAGCGAGATTAGTCAAATATTACAAGAGAGAAGGAGTGCTACCTCCAGACTGGGAGTATAAAGTAAAGAGAATAAGCATATTTGGCTAATGCTGAATGAAGCTACTAAAGCGTTTCTAAAGCATATTCCTCAGATAGCAGAACAGCTAGAAGACTTTATTGAAGAAGGACCTATTCTTCTATTATCTCACTACGACGCTGATGGTTTAACATCTGCGGCTATTTTAATTCACCTGTTTATTGAAAAGCAGACTGTTTTCCATTTAAAGATAATAGAGCAGCCATCTGCGGAAGATTTAAGGAAAGTAGTAAGTGAGTATAAGCACTATAACAGTATAGTACTATGCGACATGGGCAGTAGGCATGGGCTTTTATTGCATAAGTTTTCCAAAAAATATTCTAAGAAAATTGCAGTAATTGATCATCATACTCCTTCACAGGATATCTCTCATACTCAAGGATCCTTTCTCGAATTAAATCCGTGGAGATATGGAATAAACGGGTCTGTACATGTAAGTTCAGCTGGTTTAGCATATTTGATAATAAAAGAGCTAGATAAGAAGGTTGGTGAGAAAACTATACACTTAGCTCTCGTAGGAGCTCTAGGAGACCGTCAAGATCAGGGAGAGAAGTGCGATTTTCTAGGCCTCAATAAGTTAATCTTGAGTGAAGCTCTGGAAAAAGGGATTGTTACAAGAGAGATTGGCTTAAGACTTTTTGGAATTAGACGAAGACCCTTGTATAAATGTCTAGAGTATACAATCGATCCATTCATACCAGGACTAAGTGGAGATGAGAAAGCATGTATAGATTTTCTCAATAGTATTTCGATAGAACCTTTCTTTAAGGACGGCAGACCAAAAATGCTTGAAGACCTTAGCGAAAGCGAGCTTAGAAAACTCGTAGTGGAGCTAGTTAAATATATGATTTCCGAAGGAGTTCCTCCGCAGGAGGCAGAAAAAATCTTAGGATACTCATACTTTATTAACAGTTTTTATAAATATCCTGAGCTTTACGATGCTAGAGAATTTGCTGTAATACTAAATGCATGCGGCAGACTAAACGAGGAGTGGGCAGGGTTAATGATATGTTTGAATAAGATAGATTACTATGATCAAGTTTTATCGATATTAGCTAGATACAGAAAGACTCTAAAAGATATTTTAAATATGATAGAGAAAGAAGAAATACCGATAAATTACTTGAGTAAAACTGTCGTCGTCGACTGCATAGGTATATTGAATGAAAGACTTAGCGGTGCAGTATCTTCAATAATATCAACTAAACCCAACTTCAAACCATATAAAGTCTTGGCTCTATTGGCGTCTTCTTCTAAGCCTAAACATGTGAAAATATCGCTAAGAGTTCTCAAAGAAATGCCGGGATTCTCTTTAGGAGCAGTAATTTCGAGAATAGCGGAAAATATAGGCGGAGAAGCAGGAGGACACGAAAAAGCAGCTGGAGCAACACTGCTTGAAGAAAAAGTTAATTTGTTTCTAAGAAGACTAGAAAAGGAACTACCTTGAGTGAGGAAATAACTCTTTCACTAAAGTTCCCGTGCACTGACAACAAGTTTTCTAAAAGTGTATATGTAGCATTATTACCTGATAATTTATCGCTACCATCTGGATTAAGCATAAAAATGTCTTTAAAAGAGGGAAGTCTATGTGTTACAATAATAGATTCTGATGGAAGAATAGAGAGAGTTAAGCAAACATTTAATGATATGTTAAGATGTATGTGCGCCGTGTGTAGAGTACTAGAAAAGTGTACTCAACATAAAGACAAATTTAAATAGCAGGACTAAAAGACTTAGTGACGTCAAAAATAGTGTGAGGTGAAAACTTGTC
>Ga0180302_10000271_pt1 | contig 21572 bp, 25 predicted proteins | sample GuaBasSediGuay17_FD_121794 | JGI IMG/M metagenome (GOLD analysis project Ga0180302, IMG submission 121794) | Subseafloor sediment microbial communities from Guaymas Basin, Gulf of California, Mexico - Guay17, Core 4571-4, 12-15 cm | ecosystem: Environmental > Aquatic > Marine > Hydrothermal... | reverse complement strand
GCTCGGGAGTCCCTACGTAGACGAGTTCTATGCGTCTGAACTCTTGTAAGCGAACCAGTCCTTCAACACCGCCACCCTCCCAGCGATAGGTCCATCCTGATGCGTCAAAGAACCGATAGGGAAGCTTGTTGACATCTAACACCTCACCTGCGAGGAACTGCCAGAAGGGCTCGCACTGCGCGGGAGCGAGTACATAATCAGGGTCCTTGAGCACTTTACGCAGTTCAACGCGATCTACCTCATCTTCAACAAACGCGCGCTCCTTGAAACGAGCAAAGGCTTCTGGGTCTCGTGGTGGAGGGCATACGTAATACATCCCCTCAGGTATGCTGGTGAGATAGCCGGGCATTCGTTTCATCACTTCGAGAGGGATGAGCTTGGGTAGGAAGAAGGGTTGGAAGCCGAGCTTGCGTACGATGTGCTCCATGAGTAAGCTTTCGATGGCGTAGATAAGTTCAGCAAAGGGGGGAGTGTATATCCACTGACCGCGACCTGGGAACTCTTTAATCCATCCCAACTCTACAGCTACTTGAGCAGGATCTTTGTTGAAGCGTATTGGTCGTTCAGCGCCTCTCATTATGATGATAGGGGTCGGGCGGCGCGCTGGCGCTGTTGATTCGATAACCAATTTTTCTATGAGCGATACGATACGGTCAGGGACTCCACGCTCTAGATCACGGTCACGAAGGTCAGTAAGTACTGCTCGTAGTGTAGCATCTCTCTGATTAACCTTTACTACGTAGCTAATGCGAGCAATGCGCTCTGAGAGATTACTTGGTAGGGGGGAGTCGAATGTCATTTCAACGGTATACTGAAGCATGGATAGTCCTCGGATACCGATTCTCTTGGATCCGAGTAGCGGTGCTAGCTGTTTTCGTATTCGAAGTGCAGCAGCATGTGCGCGAACTCGGCGACCTGTCTTGATCAAGAAACGGATCTCTGCACCCTCAACCCGCCACTCGGTAATCTGCGCAGCTTCCTCTAGCAAGTCTTGAGGAACTCCACGTGTAAGGACTTCCTTGTTCATGCGGTCGACGAAAGCCTGTAGATCGTCTACAACTACAGATGCATCAGTACTGGTTCGAAAGACGGCGATGCCTTGGGTCTTGATTCTATCCACTTTCATTTTACCGCCCGTAGGGTCCGTTCTGCCACTTGAAGAGCCTCTAAAAGGTCATCGAGCGTTGCAATAAGGCTACGAAGACCTCGAGTGCACTCGATAAGGAACTCTGTAACCTGTTCTTTTCGAAGAGCATGTATCGACAACCCTTCAGGAAGAGTGCGATTATCAGGATGTACTGCTTCGAATACAGCGCTCTCAAGAGCCTCTACTCTAAGGTGAGCTTGTAGTTTAGGCGAGGGCTGTTTCAATTCTCTGTCTGACGAGCTCGATAAATTTCTGTTTATGCCCAGAGTCGAAAGATGCACCCGCTGCGACACCATGACCACCACCTACGCCTCCGACCGCCTCAGCAATTTCCCCAAGCAACCTACCTAAGTGGAGCTTGGGTTGCACCATCTTCCCTGGTGCTGAAACATAGCGAGCTGATACTTTAACTAGTACTTGGTCGCGGTACTTGTATTCTGCGAGACCAACAACTATCGAGTCTTTAGGATAAAGTCCTGAAGTGGCGAGGATCGACACAACGCTACTAATTAATCGCTCGTCAATCAAGTTTCCCGCATCAATGACGTAAAGGTGAGGCGAAATTTGGCGTGAGAGTCCCTGATTGGTTATCAGGGAGAGTGCTGATGCTATTCGTTGTCGATGTTGTTCCATAAGCCGATAAGCCTCTTCCAAAGAGCGCCCCCGATCCCCTAGCGCGATCGCGATACCTATATCTGAACGCCCACCTTTGCCGCATGCATTTAGAAGCGAGGAAAACTCCCTAGCATCATAGGTGGGGTCCTGAGGGTTCTCTTCGGTTATCACATAGTTTTCTCCGAAGAAAGCACTTTCATCTACTGGCTGACCGCTCATAGATGCGATTTTTTCGGCTAACGCGCGCGCGAGAACTTGTTGTTCTACAGGACTGAGGTCTGCTGGTCGGCGCGGTCTACCTGAGTCATCTACTAAGCGAATACCTATGCGAATTAGCAGGTTGGAAGCGGCGGTTTCATCGCCTGATATACCGGGAACGTAGGGGGAGAACATACAAGCAACCGCTTTCTCTACAGGGCGGCGTGCCCAACCGAATACAACGATGCCTTCGCATATTTTCAGGTACCCCTTTAGCGCGGCCTCCTTAGCGATCTTTCTATTCATTCCTTGAAGCTTGTTAATGGGGCGGTCCTGAAGGTCGCCGAGTGCGCCTACGATTGCAAGAGGGGCTAAGCGGTAGGGGTTACTTATGAGGCTTCGGATTGTAAGGTAGGTGACAGCTGCGCCGCTAATCCACTTGTCTCCATCAAAGCCGGAGCGATAGGGATTGACCTCAACTACGTGTTTAGGAGACCCCCTACTTGCGTGGTGATCAAGTACGAAAACGGGCTTGTCTGGTAGTATCTCCTCGATCTCAGGTATCATCGCACTGCCGAGGTCTAGAAACGCTATGGCGTCGTAGGGTAGAGTTTTGATCTCCTCGAGAAAGGAGGTATCGAGCGATAAGATGCTGCGAATCAGGAAGAACTTACGGTGCTCCTCCAACATTTTCGCAAAGATCCCAGCAGCAGCAATTCCATCCGCATCTACGTGCGTTACTACGAGGAAGGAATTTACGGAGAAAAGCGTATCCTTGAGCTTACCTGAAGCTATTTCTACAGCTTGGTGGAAAAGTTCCTCTCGATCGGGTGTGTCTACCCGAACGAGGCTATGGCTGTTTCGTACTTCCAATCTGGCGGCAAGCGACCGATCCGCTTGTAATACTTGGCAAGACGCCGAATCTTCGACTCTACTAGCATTAAGGCGCGCTTGTTGCTGTAGTCCTTTCGATGCTGTTCTAGGTGCTTCCTTATGCGCTGTGCCCGTTTTATTAGGTTAGCCAGATCCTCTGGGATATCGAACTTAATACCGTGGTCTTCGAGTATCTGCGTTATCCGCTTTCCAGTAATTTCGCGAACATCAGGGATGGCATACTGATCGCGTAGTAGAAGCCCGATCATCGAGGGCGAGTAGCCTTGCCTAGCAAGCTTGACAACCAACCCCTCAACTTCCTCCGGGGATACCTGAATGGGTGGACGTAGACCTGGGGGTCGTGGCTTCGACCCCGACTTGCCCTTTCTTCTAGCGTGAATGCGTCCCAACGGGGTGGCTCAGCCTGTGCGCGTACTTAAGTGGTTCGGCGTTGCAGAAACCACTGTGCGAAAGCGGTGAATGCGCGTGCACGGTGAGATACACGGTTCTTTTCCTCGGTAGACATTTCAGAGAAGGGCTTTGTGAATCCCTCTGGAATGAAGATGGGATCAAATCCAAAGCCTGCGATGCGCGCGCCTTCTTGGAGAGCGATTTGACCAGAGACGCAGCCGTGGAATAGTACGGGATCGTGAAGCTGAGGATCTATGAATGCAACAACTGCTCTAAACTCGGCGGCTCTATCGTGGACTCCTTCCATTAGCTTCAGGATGCCGCTACATCCAATAGTGCGAAGCACGTAAGAAGAGAAGGGACCAGGAAAGCCTTTGAGCGCGCGAATAAATAACCCGGAGTCTTCTACAACGAGAGGTTGCTTTAGGATCTTTGCCGCTTGCTGTGCCTTGTGTCGTACAATTTCTTCAAGGTTGTCGGATTGAATTTCGATCAGGTCTAGCTTTTTGGGTATAATGCCAATGCCAAAGGGACGTAAAAGAAGGGCTACCTCCCACGCTTTTCCAGGGTTTCCAGTAACGAAGATAAGTGATTTACCGTAGTTCGCGTGAGACATATCGTCCTCTTCTTTCGATCTCGGAGACCTTCTTAAGAACGGTGTTCGTCCTGTTCTTTCCTGCAACCCGCTGGTAACCTCTGATAAATGCCTCGAATAGTTCGTTAAAGTACTTGAAGTGGACGCTCAGCAAGCTTCGCTTAAACAACAGTACGTCTACTCCAAAGTCTTCAACGGTAACAGCACTCTTTGCAAGTCCAAAGTCGAAGAGTACTACTTGTTCGTCGGAGAATATCGCATTGGATGTGGTGAGATCTCCGTGGACAATGCTGTGGGTGTGGAGGAGTGCTGCGAGACTGCCAAGCTGCTCTACAGCGTCTTCATCAGGTGTACGAAGTAGGTGCTCGCGTAGCAGTATTCCCTCTACGTACTCCATTATGATAGTAGCGTTGTGTAAATCTACGTGAAGAACAGTGGGTGTAGGTACGCCGTAGCGTTTTACCTTGTAGAGAAAGTAGGCTTCAAGCTTCGTGCGCCTCGCGCGGATAATGGTATCCAGCTCGCGCACCCGATAGGGTTTGGAGACGCGAACTTTCGCAACCGCTCGAAAACCGTGCCAGTCCTCGATTAGGTAAATGTGAGCTTCAGCGCCTCTTGCGATCAGGCGTGCTTTCTCCAAGGTATAGGTACTTGATCGATGCGCCACCTCGGTTTAACAAGGCTGTCGCGGATAGGTGTTACGGCTCCACTCTGATAGGCAAGTAAGCCAGTCCATGCGATCATTGCACCATTATCTACCGCAAATCGACGGTCGACAACACCGAACCGTGCACCATGTTCTTTAGCTACAGCAGCCAGCATCTCCTGTAGACGTTGATTTGCTGCCACACCACCGGTAAGCATTAGTTCATCGCTACGCGTGTGTGCAAGGGCTCGTTCGGCGACTTCACAGACCATGGCAAAGGCTGTTTCTTGTAGGCTGTAGCAGACGTCCTCGATAGGAACACCTTGTTTGAGCAGGCGAAGCGCATGGGTGAGTAATCCTGAGAAGGACAGGTCCATGCCCTTGACGGTATACGGGAGCTCGATGTAGCGCTGGGAGCGTTTGGCTAGCCGTTCTACGGCAGGACCGCCTGGAAAGGGGAGGCCTGCGCGTTGAGCAAAGCTGTCGAGAAGATTCCCAAGCGCGATGTCGAGGGTCTCACCGTAAACGCGAAAGAAGCCTTCCTCGAACCGCGTAATGAGGGAGTTTCCTCCTGATACATATACGGTTAGAGGGTTTTTCATGTTCAGCAAGAGACAGCCAATCTCAACATGTGCTACGCAGTGGTTTACTCCAACAAGTGGTTTGTTGAAGTAAGCTGCAAGAGTTCTGGCGACGGTGGCGCCTGTTCGGAGAGCAGGTCCGAGACCCGGTCCTTGAGTGAAAGCGATTACATCCACTTCTTTTATGGAAATACTAGCTTCTTCGAGCGCTCGCCGCAGAATAGTGGGAGCTGATTGCGCGTGATGGCGTGCCGCTTCTCGAGGGTGTATTCCTCCCTTCGGAGGAATATAGCTACTCGTTACTAAGGAGAGGACATGACCGTTGCTATCTACGATTCCGACGGAGAAGTCATTAGCGCTGGACTCAATCCCAAGGCAGATCATCTAACGAGAGCGTTCACGCACCCACTCTGTGTAGTGGCATTTCCCGCAGTACCAGCGAGGTTGAGGCTTGCGGTGAAACGCCATAAAGCTGTCGCAGCGTGGGCACTTGCGGTTTATGCGAGCTAACTTATCGCCTTCGATCTTGTAGTAGCACCATACGCCACGTTTCTCCTTTTTCTCTCGTTCCTTCTTGGGCAACCTACTTCTTGCGTCGTTTCTGCTCTCTTAATCCTTCAAGAACGCGCGCACGCTCCTCTTTAGGCAAGTGCCGTAGAAGTACATGTTGGTGGACGATGCGTTGTAGTGCTTCCTTGCTGGTATAGTAGGAGGCCTTAATTCGGTGAAGACCGGGTTTAGATGATATTTTTTCGATAATGATAAGTTCAGGATCTACTTTAAGCAGTTCTGCGAGTTTTTTACGAACTTCAATACGCGGTGGAGTAGGTGTGAAGCCGCGTTCTATCGCCTCGATCTCGATGCGCTCTAGGAGGGGGTTTTCTCGTTTGGCAATGATTTCCAAGGCAGCTGGTAGCGCAGGTGAGGAATTTAAGCTATGCTTCGACTAGTTCCATAGAGTTGAGAAAGTCTTGGAACCGTGCGCGAGTCTCCGCATTTACGTGGACAAGAACTACACCTTGCTGAGGCTGACCGTAGAGGACGACGCTGCTATCAGGGAGGTACAGCACGACGGGAATAAGAAGTAGGTCCTCTTCACCCCGGACTTCTACGAGTACGGGCTCGGGGCGGTTGATGGCGGACTTAACGGCGTGAATAGCGAGTTCAGTAAGCGTACCTGCAGGGTTTCTCGTTGCGATACGCTGAGAATACGCGGGCCGAATTCGGTCGATGAGGTATGATTCTGCGCGTCTGCGTGCTACACGATAATCGACGATAGCAACCTTGGGCTGTACACCGTGCTGTAGTAAGCTAGCTACTACTACGTCGCCGACGGCGGCAAGTATGGTTGGATTGGGTATCGTCGCTAAAGCGTCCTCAACGGAGGGGAATAGTTGTCCGAGAGGCTTGCGAAGGGTTTTCCGAGTTTCTGAGTCGAGGTACCAGTAGCGTGTTTTCACTGTATGCGGATCCCGTATTTGCCGCTTTCGCTAACACCCAACAACCGTGCGAGTTCTGAATCGTCAGGGTTGAGAACGATCGCTACCCCCACATAGGAAGTTGCTATATCGCTGGACCCACAGTAGGGGCAGCGTTCGGTACCTCTAGGGACTAGGTGTTTGCAGCTTCTGCAAGCCCACTCCTGTACCAACGCTACTTACCGGCTTTCTTCGCCTTTTTCTTTTTCTTCTCTTCTTCTGGCTGAAGTTCAGCTCTAATCCACTCGAACTTACCGAGTCCGGGCTGACGGCAAGTAACACCGATTTTCCAGGCTCGCCCTGGCCTGTACTCAGATACAGAGGATATGCGAAAGCGAATATAATCGCCTATGCGTAAAACACGATGCGTTGTTCTCCCCACTAGTGTATTAGATGCTTTGTCGTAGCGAACGGCGTCGTCGGTAACTTGGGATATGTGCAAGAAGACCTCTCGGTGGGGTAAAACGCGAACAAACGCACCAAAGTCGGCGATATCGGAGACCTGTCCCTCCATTACTTCCCCAGGTTCAGGGCTAAATACAAGCGCAGTAACCGTAGCAGTGTGCACAGTACAGCCTTCTCCAGGCAGTACTCTACCATAGGGGTTTACTCGTACATCGAGGATTGCGAGAATTTCTCCAAGACCGCGAACAACTTGTCGCTCGTACTTAGTTTTCAGTATCGATAATGCAGTTTGTTCAACAGGCTTGTCAAACTCCCTAGGTTCAATCTTCACCATTTCCTCAAACTGGACTAGGAGGAACACGTCGAACCGCGTTAGGTCGTATAATATGTTTTCACGAAGCTAAATCGCACCATCGAGGAAAAGGAGTGCTTTCTTTCTGAGAAAGATGACGGGAACGCCGTGCTTACGGAGCTTTCTCCGCAGCTCTAGGTCGAAGGTCAACACAGGGTATTGTAGTTTGGTAGCCAGTTCGAGAATTGCTTGATCGCCCTGTAGAGTGGGGGAGTGATCTAAGATTCTCCATCCTTTTGTAGAAATTAGCTCGAGGACAGTGCGCGCTAACCTTGCACGACTCTTAGGGGGTTTCTTAGTCAATGCTTCAATTTCATCATATACGGCGCGGGGGATGAGAAGCTCGAATCGACCTACGAGTCCTGTGAGCTGATCTTCTATGTCGATTCCGAGTTGGAGAATGGAGAGAAGCGCGCTCGTATCCACAAGTACCCGTGTAGTCAGAGTTGGCGGACGAACCCGTATCCGATGAGACGCCACTTACGCTGAATGAGGCGACTGAGCGCTACCCTATCTCCTGCCTGCGCACAAATAGGTCGTTTAAGCCGCATGACGATGGCGTCTTTACGCACTTCAGTAACGACACCGGGGCTGAGTGTCGTTCGGTGAGTTACGATAAGCGGTTCGCCTTTTCTAACCGCAGCGACAGGAATTTCGTGCTCCGTTCCTACAACAGCTTCAAACAGTCGGTGCTCGATTTCAACTTCGGAGATAGGTTCAGGAATTGAGCCAGGGGCTCCTGCTAGGTTTCCCACCAGACTATCAGATTTTGTATAGAAGGGGTCGAGGTCTGTTTGTATTGCGATAAGACCTCCAGGTGTTGCTTGGTCAAAGGCGTGGCGTCCAGAGCGTATCTCAAGGACTTCTGCGTAAAGAGGTTCATAGGTCTGTTGTCGTTCGTTAAAAACGCCGGGACGTATCTCAAGTTCGTCCCCAACGCGAACTATGCCTTGGAGAGGGGCACCACCGATGACGCCCCCTTTCAGTTCTGTTATGGGAGTACCAGGTTTGTTTACATCGAAGGAGCGTAGAACGGGCATTTGAAAGGGGAGAGATGTATCGCGTTCAGGTGTGGGAATGTATTCCTGAATTGCCCATAGGACTACATCTAGGTTTACGCGTTGATGCGCGGAGACAGGGATGACAGGGGCGCTAGCGTAGGGGGTTTTAGAAAGGAATTCGCGAATGGATTGGTAGTGTGTGTACGCATCTTCTTTGGATACAAGTTCGATCTTGGACTGAACGACAACTACGTTTTCGACGCCAATGATTGATAGCGCTAAGGTGTGCTCCTTGGTTTGAGGACGGGGACAGGGCTCGTTTGCGGCTATTACTAGCATTGCGCCGTCCATGGCAGCAGTACCTGCTAGCATCGTACTCATCAGGCTGTCATGACCAGGGCAGTCAACGAAGCTGATACGTCGCTGGAACTCCGTTTCAGATAAGCAGTTGGGGCAAACGGGTTGCGTTGTATAGGCTTCAAATCCCTCGCAGGAGGGGCATTTGTATATGTTTACATCTGCAAATCCAATTCGAATTGTGATACCACGCTTTAGCTCCTCACTATGCTTTGCTGCCCATATGCCAGTAATAGCATAGAGTAGTGTAGTCTTTCCGTGATCTACGTGACCAGCGGTCCCTATCGAAACCTCTGGTAGGACGACGGGTTCCTTTTGACGAGTCACTGCTCTGTAGCTTCTTCAGACTTCTTCTTTTCCTCTGCCCGTTCCTCCTTTCCTTTGCTAATGATCACAACGTTCAGCTGTCGTATAAAGGGAGATACAACTTCGCCACGAACGAGCTTTCGACGCCGCTCACCCCTCCTTCTTGGATGAAATCCAACTCCACCTGATAGTAATAAGGCTCGCCTACCCGTGCCTGGTAAACCAGGCTTCATCGGCACGCCATCAACATCGGTTCCTCCAGTTATCTTCAGCTTCCATCCGGTCTTGCCTATTATCGCTCCGTCGATTACATCACCGATACGTTTACCGAAAAGCGCCGCGGATCGACGGTCGTCTAGCTCGAATTTCTCTGCACGCCCTGTTTCTGGATCGGATACTACTAGCTGTATACCCATTGGGAGGAGGGTTCTTCAAAACTCTCTTATGAGTATTTTTCAGACTATCGCGCCCACAGCGGGTCCTTTTCTCGTTTGATGCGGACTAGCTCTAGTAGGACCTCCTTTTCATCAGGTTCTAGTGCCTCCGAGTAACGGCGTAGCCAAGCAAATGCGTGAGGTTCTGGTACGGATACTAATAGAGTGTCTCCTTCCTTGATGTGGCGCCCGATCATTATTCGATCGCTATCGAGGGATATAGCTACCTGGTCGCCTTTAACCGCCTCAGGTATCGATTTTCCGTGTTTTTGGATCGATTTAATGGGTGCTTTGAGTTCCACACCGTCTGGTCGTATGAACGAGTAGCCGGGCTTTATTTTGCCTGCGAGAACTTCTACACCGAAAATGGGGGGCTTACTTCTGCGAAATACGCATCCAGGGATAACGCGCACTTTACCTGGTCGTACCATGAGGTCAATTTCTGACACCTTCTTCGATCTAACTTGCTCCCGCCATTCTAGGTAGTCCTCGAATATGCGGTAAAGGACGTCTCCGCTGAAAATCCTAACAATAAGCCTCACGGCTTCTTCTTGAGCTTCCTCAAGTACCCGTGTTTGAAAAGCAAGGATAGCCCCGAGTTCGGGTTCTTTTCTGCTAACGGCGTGAGCTTCGACTACATCGCGTTTTGAAACAGGACCTACGTCTGCCTTTCGAACTGGTATTTCCACGCGCCGAGCATAGGCAATCATGGCCTCAAGCGAGCCAAGAGTGTCTGCTTTGACGACCACACCTATCCTATCAGTTTCGAAGATCATTTCCCGAAGCTGACCCAGCAGCTGCTTTCGAATCTGCTCTTCGGTTTGGGGGTCAGGTGCGACGAACAACTCTGCACCGGGTAGTACGTTGATCCGATCACTAAACACGATCTTAGCACCTGCAGCAGCGGAGATCGAGTTGACGAACGAGAAACGTGTTCGTCGGTCGCGTATATCTCCCATGCCCGTTGGCATTAGGATAGCCTTGATCGTCGTAGTAACGGGACCCTCTTTGCTAAGAGTAACTATGCGGTCGTTTTTACGTAGGACACCGTCATAAAGAACGATTCGCGCGGTCTCGCCGAGACCCTCTTCCTCAGATACTTCAAGAACAACAGCCTTACCAGGTCCTTCGCTGACGCGAAGCTGATCGGTTAGGTAGCGCTGTGCGAGCCCCATTGTAACTGCGAGAAGTTCAGCAACACCCTCGCCAGTCTTCCCGCTAACTGGAACTACAGCAACGGTACGGGTGAAGTCAGTAATGCTGTAGTAAAGATCCGCATTGAAGCCAAATCGGTTTAGCCCTTCTACAATGGCATAGATTCGTTGAAGAAACTGTGTACGTGCGTCAGCACTCTGCTTTTCCAGCGATTTAGAGATAGGTAGGTCTGGATGCGGTCTCCATCCAGGTATGAGATCGATCTTTGTTGCTGCAACTAGGAAAGGAGTTCGCCGCTCACGCAGTATTTCGATTGCCTCGATTGTCTGCTCCTGTATCCCTTGCATGATATCTATTACCAGAATGGCTATGTCCGCAACTGAACCACCACGCTTTCGCAAGTTGTAGAATATAGCGTGTCCAGGAGTATCTATGAACAGAAGACCTGGTAGCTTGAATGCAGTAGAAAAGGACGGTCCTAGAACGCGGCGGCAGAGCTGAACGATTACATCACTAGGAACAAAGCTAGCTCCAATATGCTGTGTGATCCTTCCTGGCTCGCGAACCGCAACAGTGGTTCCGCGTATCTGGTCAAGTAGCGTAGTTTTGCCGTGGTCGATGTGTCCGAGTACGCAGACCAATGGTTGGCGAAGTGGCAAGGCGTAGGTGGACTATGTGTAGCTAATACGCTTAGCTGATTAGTTCTTCTTCGCGAAATAGAAGCGCTATCTCGCGTTGAGCGTGCTGAAGGGAGTCTGCAGCGTGAACAACATTTTCACGAACGTTTGAACCGAAATCCCCCCGAATAGTACCTTTGGGTGCTTCGGCAGGATTGGTTGGTCCGATAAGTGCGCGTACGCGAGACACAGCATTATCGCCCTCGATGCAAATAGCCACTATGGGTCCGGAGGTCATGAACTCGATTAAAGGCTCGAAGAATTCTTTCCCACGATGCTGGGCGTAAAGAGATTCAGCGAGTGGACGGCTTAGGTGTAGCATTTTGAGACCTACAATCCGAAGGCCTGCTCTCTCTAAGCGGCGGAGGACTTCTCCTACGAGGCCTCGACGTACGCCATCTGGCTTTACGATCACGAGCGTTCTTTCAAGCAATTAACGTCGGCGAGGTCTATACCGTGTAGTCCACTTGAGCTTAGTAGGGTCTCTACCCATTAGGAAGTTCTTTCGGCACTTGCTAGAGCACAGCCAGATAACGGATCCATCATTCTTAACAAACATAATTCCATGTGTTTCCAAGAATTTGCGACCGCAAAAATGACAGATACGCTCACGTGGCATTCACTAGCCGATACGACGTGCCTCTCGCTCCGTTTCTCGTAGCATGAGGATGTCGCCAACGCGAACGGGGCCCTTTACGTTTCTGAGGAGCACGCGTCCTCTATCTTTTCCACGTAGTATCTGTACGCGAACTTGAATTACTTCTCCAGTAATCCCTGTTCGTCCTACGATTTCAACAACACGAGCGGGAGTCGCAGTGTCCTCTTTACTGCTCATTCTGTAGCTACTCCGCGTATCTCGTTGATGCGTTTGATTATTGTTTCAAGAAGAGCTTGAGCATCACCAGCTTCGATTATGGCGGCCGAGGACGCATTGACTTCTAGACCACAGGCTTCGCCAAGCCTACGCTTGCTATCGACGTATCCGTAGGGAACCTTGGTTTCTTCGCAGAGCAGGGGTAAGTGTGCTACAATTTGAGGAGGATCCACGTCTTCAGCAATAGCAACGAACTTGGCCTGTCGCCGTTCAACAGCTTTCGTAGTCTCATTGACCCCCTTGCGAATGCGTCCTGTTTCGCGAGCGATGCGGAAAGCCTCGTATATTTGATCCATTAGGTCCTTGGGGGTCTCGAACTTCACATAGGGTGGTTTTTTGGACATTTTCCCACCTCCGAGTTGCGTCGCCCGCTATTCCGTTTTTAGCGTTTGCTGGCTAACTGTGAGCGTAGTAGAGAACAACGGGCGCAGTACTATCTATGCGAGCGAAGCCAAATCGAACCAGCTGCACCACAGTACTGACGCCCAGCTTTACAACAGAGGGTTCGATCACACCTTTTCTTTCTGAAGCATCGGGCATAACTACCGTTGCGGAGAGGTGATCATGCACAGGAACCCATTGGATAATACGTGCGCCCTGTTTTTTCGCTTCACTCACATCCTTGGAGTGGAACACCGCCTCTGCACGCGTCTCGGAGATTGAGACGATCTTAACGTTGATGAATCCCATAAGACGTACAACATCCCCTAAACTTAGATCGTTAAGATCTACAAAGACAGAAAGTTCGTTACCTGCAGGTATTGTAAACGATCGAGAACCGAGTTTGGTGTGCTCAGGGTGGAAGGGTATCGTAATTTGTAGCATAGGATGCTCCCATTTTATATGAAGAGGAAGCGGGTTGTTTACAAAGAATATGCGGTAAGCGCTAGGTTCTACGTGTTTTTTGTTAATTGCACAGAATTTGGACCAGGAGATCATGGCGTCGGAGGGCTTAATACCTACCTCGTAGATTAGGTCACGTATAGCGTCTGGTGTAAACCCGCGACGACGGAGTGCGGCAAGCGTAACCAGTCGAGGATCATCCCATGATTTGTATAGACCTTCTTTAAGCCCTTTAAGCATCTTAGACTTGCTCATGATAACACCTTCTATTCCAAGGCGCCCGTGATGGATAGTAGTAGGATACTCCCAACCCATCCACTGATACAAGAACCGTTGTTTTTCCTCGTTTGTAACATGCTCCTTACCTCGGATGATGTGCGTAATGCGCATTACGTGATCATCGATCGCACATGCAAAGTTGTAGAGTGGCCAAACAACGTACCTAGACCCCGTTCTTGGATGGGGGTGTTTCTCCGTGTCTATTATACGAAGCCCTGCCCAATCACGAACAGCGGGATTTGGATAGTGTAAGTCCGTTTTAATGCGAAGAACAGCTTCTCCCTCCCCATACTCTCCAGACAGCATCTTGTCAAAGCGCTCGTTATGAACTTCAGGAGGTAGGTTGCGATCAGGGCAAGGTTTTTCCGCGCGTATGTAGCTGCGAAACTGTTCAGGAGGGCAGAGGCAGACATATGCGCCACCTAATGCGATAAGCTGACGTGCTATATCGTAGTATAGCTCCATCCTATCACTCTGGTAGTACTTCTCATCCCAACGGCAGCCGAGCCAGAGCAGATCTTCTTCAATCACTTTGTAGTATTCCAATTGTGGAGGCTTAGTGCGGGGGTCGGTGTCCTCGAACCTCAGTATAAACTGACCGTTGTACATTCTCGCGTAGTCGTGTGAAAGGATAGCAGCGCGAGCAGATCCTAAGTGAAGTACAAAGTCTGGATTCGGCGCCATACGTGTTCTCACAGGACCAGTTACGTTTGGTAAAGGGGGGAGTCCTACGCGTCCTTCTCTCTTTTCGAAAACAATCTCGCCTCGTTCTTCAAGTAATCGTCGCTGTTCTTCTAATGATAGTTGATTCACCTTCTCTACAATCCGTTCGACGAGTTCCCGATATTCGCGCGCGTGTTGTCGTATACTAGGGTAGAGGCGAATGAGTTTTGCAAGAACAGGGTCTACGCGCGCTTTACCACCATACCTGACAGCGTTTTGGAGAGCTAGTGTGAAAACCCTCTCTTCAATCTCATCTTTGAGAGGTAGTGCCACCTTTACAGCGCTTCACACCCTCTCTTAAATGGTTCAGTAGGTCCTTTCGAGCACGAAGTCTGCAAGATCTGAAAGCCTCTGTCGGGCATCAGATTCTCGGAGCTCGCTTAACGCCTGTTTTGCACGATCTAACGCGTCTCTAGCCTGTTTTCGAGCATAGTCTATCGATCCTAGCTGCATTATGGTTTCGATAGCGCACTTTACATCTCTATCACTTGCACTAGGGTTACCTACCACCTTCTCCAAGATCCTACGTGCAGAGCCCTTTGCGTGGGATAGTGCGTGGTATAGGATTAAGGTAGGTTTTCCAGCACGGAGATCATCACCAACAGGCTTGCCAGTTACCTCCTGAACACCGATTACGCCGAGAATATCGTCTACAATCTGAAAGCCAACTCCGAGAAACTTAGCATAAGTTGAAAGCGCGTCAATGTCTGCTTTAGAGGCGCGCGCGATGTAAGCGCCACATCGAACTGCAGCTATCATTAGAGAGGATGTTTTCCACTCGACTATGTGGAAGTATTCGCTAGGAGAAACAAGAGTCTTTTCTCTCAGTATGTCTTCGGCTTGACCTTGACACAGCGTAACGGAGACGTGTGTAATCTCCTGTAGTATTCTGTGAGCCACATGAACAGAGTAGTAGCGCCCTACTCCTGAAAGAACAGCCTCGTAGACTTTTGCGAAAAGAAGGTCCCCCGCATCTATGGCAAGAGGGGTGCCGAACTTTATGTGAACGGTCGGTACTCCACGTCGCATATCTGATTGATCCATAATGTCGTCATGTACGAGGGTGAAGTTGTGGAGAAGCTCGATGGCTGCGGCTACAGGTATTACTGGTTCTATGTTTATGAAGCGACGGGTTGTTGCTTCAAATGCCTTAACGCAGAGATAGGGGCGAAGGCGTTTTCCACCAGCGCGTATCAGGTGTAAGGCTGCAGTACGAAGGAGACGAGGTTTAACGTCTCGAAGAAGGTCGGTTATGAAGCGATCCACTCTTTTGGCGACCCTACCAACGTCCCGTAAGAGAGGTTTAAACCGTCTCAACGGACTAGCTCTATGCCTCTGGTTTTAAGGAGCTGAAGCAAGCTCGGGTCGAGATATAGTGAGGCCTGTTTAAGATCGCTTACACAGCGACCACCTGTGAGGTAGATTGCAGCGCGGAGTTCGAAGATGAGACGTTCACAGAGCTGAAACAGTGTGGCTTCTCCTGTAGCAGCAGCTTTGAGGAAGGGGCGTGCAATACCGACTAAATCGCCTCCAAGAGCCAATGCCTTGGCAACAGTAATGCCGCTCCGAATTCCTCCTGACACTATTACAGGAAGCTTTACAACAGAACGTACCTCCAGCAAGGACAGTAGAGTCGGTATTCCCCACAAATGAAGAGAGGCAGCGGCCTCTGACCTGATGAGATCGCGTGCCTTTCCAGCGCGTAACCCCTCCACTAACGCCCAATTTGTCCCACCCCATCCTCCGATATCGATTGCATCAAAGCCAGCTTCCTCGAAAAGCAAAGCTGTTTCACGAGACACACCACACCCCACTTCCTTAGCGATAATGGGGATACCCAACCGCGCCCTAACTTCAGAGATGCGTTCAGAGGTTGGCAACATTTCTACAGGATCGCCCTCAGGCATGATGAGTTCTTGAAGAGGGTTGAAATGTACAGCTAGTGCGGATGCTTCAAGTTTACTCGCAGCGGTTTCAAGTACGGAAAGCGTATTTGGTGTGCCTTTGAGTAACTGAGCAGCTCCTATGTTGATTATGAGAAAGGCATCAGGAGCTTCTCTTCGAGCTATGAGGTAGGTGGATAGAGTGGAGGGATCCTCCAATACAGGGCGTAAGCTTCCAAGAGCGAGGCTAAGACCATACCGTGTTGCTGCACGTGCAAGTAGTTGGTTGATTTTCGACGCAAAAAGCGTGCCACCTGTCATTGCTTCGATTAGAATGGGCGTTGAGAGGCTTTGATGAAGGAAGGTTGTTGAAAGATCGATATCAGAGAAATCCGCTCTTGGCGTAGCTATGTGGACGAAGTCCACACTATCAAATAGTGTTCTTGCTTCGCCTTCTTCACTAGTGAGATCTACGTCGTCGCGTAGGCAGAGACGAAGGTGGTCGTCCTTTCTCTTGTGCGTTCGGGACAAGGAGCGTGCAGCGTACAGGTTGCCCTTTTAAAGCTAAGTAAACACGATTTTCAACTAGAGCATTAATAAATAAAACAGGTATGCCTTTTTTAGCTACATGGCATGCGATTTGCAATTTGCGTTGGACTCCGCCTGTTACATCGGTTGAGGCTTCAAAGCGTAGGTTTTGAACGTCCTCAGGCGTTAGTTTGGGTATTAAACGCGCCGAAGAACTCCACTTAGGGTTTTCAGTGTATATGCCATCGGCATCCATAGCAAAGACTAGACGCTCAGCCTGTAGATGAATAGCAAGCGCTGCGGCGATGGCATCTCCGGACACTATTAGGTAGCCACGCTCAGAGGGTATTGCGTCCCCGTGGAGTATGGGTATGAGGTTGCTACGAAGAGCCCTTTGAACAGGTTTAACCCAGAGGTAGAGAGGATGTGAGTCGTAGCTGATTGTAGAGGGCGATATTATTATTGGGTGGAGTCCTGCCTTGAAAAACGATCTTGCAATACGAAGGCTCAGCTGGTGCATTAGAAGGTGTATGAGGGAAAAAGCGGTGTTTGGAGGGATCCCTGCGGCTTCTGTAGCCTTTACGAAAGGGTGACCGTATGAACCGCCACCGTGGATGACAACAACTTGGATTCCTTCACTTACTACACGAGCAACCTCGGATGCAACACGGTCCACTACGTTAGCGTAGTAGGATAGGGGTTCGGTTTTATCAGAGAAAGTGGATCCGCCTAACTTGAGTATGGCTAGTTTCATTGCTCGGAGATGTCCTCTCTGTGGACGCCTTGGGCATTTGTTACTACAAGCCACGTTGATGCAGAGACATTTTGAAGAGAGGCTAAGACCCGATACTGTACATCTTCGTCTACTAATGCGATAATGCAACCGCCGCCTCCGGCGCCGGTAAGTTTAGCACCGTAGCTTCCAGCGTTTAACGCAGTCTCAACTAGACGATCAAGTTCTTTGGATGAAACACCGAGCTGACGTAGAAGGAGATGGTTGGCATGAAGCTGTTCGCCCAGTAATGAAAGATCGCCTTGAACTGCTGCACGCGCTGCCTCTTGTGCGATTTCTCCTATGGCAGCCATGATCGTATCTACGTACTCGCGGTTCTTAGCACGAAGCCTACGGACACGACGGACTAGGTCCGCTGTGCGATGCTTGATGCCAGTAAAAGCAACAACAAGCCGCAGTGGTTTTGCATCGATAAACTCCGGTCCTTCGTCGCGCTTGTAGACGAACGTTCCACCGTATGTTACAGCAGTACCATCGATGCCGGAGGGTGTTTCGTGTACAAAGCGCTCGCACAACTGCACCAAATTCGCGATCATAGGTGGCGTTAGATTGAATCCGTATCTAATAGCAGTCGCGCAGATACATGCAGCCGCTACTGCAGCGGAAGTTCCTAAACCAGATCCATCAGGAGCGGGACTTTTTACGACAACACGTGACCCAGGTTCTTCGCCGATGTAGCGACTGGTTAGGTAAACAGCTACAATAGGGTACTGAAGAGGGTGCTTCAAACGCCGTTTTTCAACCAATTTAGCTACGTTTAGTGCGTATTCTCTCCAGCTTCCAAAGCCTTCAGAAAGCACCTCTATAATGCCTACAGGGAGCGGCTCGCTAAGAACCCGAACACGCAGGTCTATTGCAGTTACAAGAGCAGGATACCCGTATACGACAGCATGTTCTCCGCAGAGGATGGTTTTAAGAGGAGCGGACGCTATGCTACTTGCGCTCAAACACGATGCTAGCGTATCCGACGACTGCCGTACGATCTCCGGTTATGTCACCACTTGTTTTGTAGTTGAGTAGACGTGGAGAGGCGTTGTGGTATTTGGCGAATAGTGTGGCTACACCTATTGGACAGTACCCGCATATCGAGAGGGCGTGACGGTGTACAAGTTCGAAGAATCCACGTACGTCTAGTTGAAGTATTCGATCGATGGCTTCACGGTCTTTTCTCGCAGCAACATCGTGCGGCTCATAGTGGGTGAAGTCAGAAGAAGCAATGATAATGAACGAGTATTGTTTGCTAAGATCGTAGAGCGCTTGAGCAAGCATTTCAGCAACTTCAGCCTCCTGAAGAAGTATGGTAATAGGTACTATGCGGAAGGTGTTCCCAAAGAGGTACTGGAGGAAGGGAAGCTGAACTTCTAGAGAATGTTCCTGAATGTGCGCGTAAGTGTCGAATTTCGCAAGGCGGACTCGTGATCGTATTTCTTGTGCAAGTTGTTCGTCTACTTCCACGGAACCAAGAGGGGTCTCCCAACTACCTCGGGGATAGATCGCTATGGGCGCACCTATGCCAGTATGATTAGGACCCACCAGAACAATCACCGGTGGGCACCCATCAGTCGCAAGTTCAGCATAGAAAGAGGCAGCTACGGGTCCTGAGTACATGTAGCCTGCGTGAGGAACGATCCCGGCGATGACTCGCTCCCCCCAGCTTATTGCAGGAGTAGGCTCTTTGCCAGGACCTAATGGGGACTGAAAGCAAGCTGCTATCTGCTCTCTTAGGCGTTCGAGGCTAGCGGCGTAGAAGTAGCCCGCTACGGCGGGAGGGCGTATGCTCATTCTTCCTGAACCTCACTCACTTCTTCAGCAGCTTCTTCAAAAAGCTCAAACTCTTCTTCTCGGTGCTCAAAGTCTCGCCAAGTAAAGGATGGTTCCTCGTCTTCACTCAACTCACCTCGCATACGAAGTAGCTCACGCGCAAGCAACCAGTATAGGAGCGCAAGCGATTTCCGTCCCTTCGTATTGCCTGGAATGATCAAGTCAACGTTCTGAACAGGGCTCTCCATGCTGCAGAAGGCGACTACAGGGATGTTCATCTTGCGAGCTTCTTCTATCGCTTGCGCGTCTACTCTCGGGTCTGTTACGAGAACGATATCCGCTTCCACGTGACCAGGGAGAGCGGGGTTCGTTAAAGTACCTGGTGGAAATCTACCGACACGAGGAGTAGCACCTGTGACTTCGCAGAACTTGAGTACGGGAGTCTTTCCGTACTCTCGTGCTGACACTACTAGTATTCGCTCAGGAGGGTAGTGAGACAGGAGTTTAGCGGCTAGGCGTATTCGTTCGCTGATTTTCTTTACATCGAAGATAACCTGTCCTCCGATCATGCGGAACACGAACTTTCGGAGGTGTTGGTTTCTGAAGGAAGGCGCTATGTGGGCAGCGCACTCACGGAATACATCGTAGGGAATGAGGAAGGGTGCTTCCTCTCCTTCTCTCTCCTTCTTAGCGCTCAATTCCTAGATGCTCCGCGATGCGAATAAGTTCGTTAAGCTTTGCTACACGCTCGGATCCCATAATGCCTGTCTTTATCAAACGAGCACCGATGGCGACTGCAACGTGGGATAGGTAGGCATACTCTGTTTCACCAGATCGGTGGGAAGCGATGCGTACATAGCCGTGGGTATGCGCTAGCTGTGCGACTCGGAAAGTATCTGATAATGTACCCACCTGATTAGGTTTTACAAGTATTGCAGAAGCAGCTCCTTCCTTAATGCCGTGCTCTAACCTTTCCGGATTTGTAACAAATAGGTCATCACCACATACAAGGCAGTCGAATTTCCTAAGCTTATCAGTTATTTCTCTAAAGCCCGCGAAATCGTCTTCATGAAGAGGGTCTTCAACGTACTTAATGGGATAAGTACTGACTAGGTCGATTATGAAATCTATCTGTTCGCCAGGGTCTCTTCGAACGCCTTCTCGTTTGTATACGTATTGCTGCCTTGAAGAATCCCACAGACTTGATGCGGCAACATCAAGACCTACAGCAAGAGGAACACCCGTCTCGTTTGCTACAGACTCGATGATATCTGTGAGGAGACTGAGCGCTTGTTCCGAAGGTAGTGGCGCAGCCCATGCACCTTCGTCATTACGACCTATGGCTGCTTTGGGGAACAGTTCTGTTAAAGCAGAAGAAACGCGTCTATGAACGAGAAAGTTAGCTTCGACCGCCTTACGCAAGCTGGCTTCAGGAAAGGCAAAGACGAGAAACTCCTGGATATCCGGTGCTTGCCCTAGCGTATGTGCACCACCACCAATAACATTACCTAACGGCAGAGGAAGCGCAGTACGCATATTGAATATCTTTGACAAATGAGCGAAAAGAGGGAGGGACGCACTTCGAGCTGCAGCCCATGCTATAGCTACGGAAGTCGCTAATGCGAGATTGCCACCTATTCTTGAAAAATTGGGAGTTCCGTCTACTTCGCGGAGAAACGCATCAACTCCTCTCTGATCGAGTGCATCTCTACCAACGAGCTTGAGAGCTATTTCCTGGTTGAAGATTTGAGCGGAGCGGTAGGGATCGCCATCGGGATAAGGTACTGCCTCGTGGCGCCCTCTACTTTTCCCCGCTGGGGCAGCTGCTGTACCTACTGCCCCAGAAGCGGTTCGTACTTCGACTTCTATGGTAGGAGAGCCCCTACTATCATAGACAATTCGTGCGCGGGCTCTTTCTATTACTGAGGAGCTACCTGAAGACACCCCTCTCCTCTGCTTCCTCTTTCTGACGTTGCTCGATTGCGTTAAAGAGTTCGACGATACGATCGATGATCTCAACGTGAGATATTAGCATGCGTTTACAGCAGTAGCGAGTTACACCAAGTTCCTCAAGAACCTTATGAGGATCCTCTCCCTGCTCTACTCGGCGTTTGAACTCCTCCCATTTGTCGCCAATGAGAGTGCCGCAGGTGAAGCAGCGAATGGGGATTATCATCGCTTGAGTCTAACGGTAGGAGGTTTGGTCGCGTCTTCGAGCGCCAGGTCCACCGTACTTCTTGGGCTCTTTTCTCCTAGGGTCTCCAGCGAGTAGGTAGCGATCATACGTCTTAATCAGCTGCTCTAGAGTTTTGCTTCTGGTATAGGCGCGTAGACCACGCGCAATCGCAGATGCAACTGCAGTAGCTTGTCCCATCACACCACCTCCTTTTACGCTCACCTCTATATCTACTTTCCGAATGTGGTCTTTACAGAGCAGCAATAGGGGGTATATCTTAGACCGAGCAAGCTCTGTTCCCCATAGAAACCAAGGGATCTTGTTGATGGTGATTCGACCTTGACCACCCTCCTTTATGTAAGCGCGTGCTATCGCTGTTTTCCGCTTCCCTACCGCTATCACGACTTTACGTTGCCCGGTCATGGCTTCCACCCGCCAACTATCTTAGCAAGCTCACCCAGTGTTAAGTATTTTCGGTAGT
>Ga0180302_10000270_pt1 | contig 21610 bp, 17 predicted proteins | sample GuaBasSediGuay17_FD_121794 | JGI IMG/M metagenome (GOLD analysis project Ga0180302, IMG submission 121794) | Subseafloor sediment microbial communities from Guaymas Basin, Gulf of California, Mexico - Guay17, Core 4571-4, 12-15 cm | ecosystem: Environmental > Aquatic > Marine > Hydrothermal... | reverse complement strand
TCCATTAGATCTCCACTCTTCTTAACTAGCCTTAGGATGACATCAGAGAAGCTTTCACCAGGTCTCTTTTCTCTAACTAAAGCTTCATATGCTGCTAAGGATATAGTTATTGTCTTGGTACCCATTTTCAAACCCATGTAAGTGTATGCATGCACTTATAAATGTTTTCTCAATCTTTAACCCATAACAACTTATAATAATTATACTCCCATTTAATCATCCATATCCGATAACTATCTTCACTAGTCAACTATTTGAATAGATCTCATCTCACTACAACAGGCTCCTGCTCTATCAGCTCGTAGGATCTACACTTCCTCACCACACTCCACCCTACTGGCAACCTTGATATGAACTCATTATATCTCCTTTTTTAATATCCCAACTAAGCTCTCCAAGTTCATCATCAATACTATTGAAGATATAACCTCATCTGTATAAATAATCTAAAAGATTTTAGGAATATGTTCAATCAACCTTTCGACTTTATCTAACAACCCATATCATGTTTATCGACTATACCTATAGCTCCAGAGAGCATATTTATGAATAAGACCTTCTCATACTCTAGATGGCTATGATTACTGAGTTCATCTTTAGTTTAAAGTCATGGATTGTGAAGAAAAGCTATTTATCTAGAGTATGCTTAGACATGATAGACTATGAAGAAAAAGCGCCTGCTGAGTATGATGAACGGAGAGTACCACTGAGTCGATATGAACTGAGCTGATCAGTATGAAATATAGCTATAGGAGGTATTCATGAAGTTTAAGCCTACTAGATACTTGAAACCAAAAGAGTTTGATAAATATCTAAAGACTATCAGGAGAATTGCGGATTTCAATCCCCTGGAGAAGGTGTGGATACTCAACACTAGAAAGCTTCTTAAGAATATCGATCATGAAAGAGAGCTCATAAGACTTCTTGATGAACTGGCTAAATATATACCCATTAGCGAAGATGAAGTAAGGAAGATACTTAATACCTATAGGGAGAAATCTAGGACTATAGTCTTAGATAAGGATCTGACTTTCAAGGTTAGAATAAACTTGAGTAGAAGTACTTTTAGAGAACTGGTAAAGCTCTGTGAATACTCTAGAGGTAAGTTTAGGCTCAGGAATCCAAGGTACGTTCACGAAGTGGAGGAGCTATTACATAAAGAAGGGCTCTCACTAAAGTATGATAAGGATATTCTAAGAAGGGCTATAGCGGAAGCCAGTATCTGTAGTATAACAAGGAAAGGTGGCTACATTAGAGTTAAGTTCAAGTACTTCGATCAAAAAGTTTGGGAGAAGTTGAGAGATGAATTAACTCTAAGTTATTACGTCGAAAAGCCTGTCTTCGATGAGGATGGTAACCTAAAGGATATAGAGTACATAGAGAGAAGGATAAAAGCGTATGCAGAAGATTTGAAAGACCTGTGTATTGAGACTGCAGTAGGACTTCTGGACAGAGTCATTGAAGTACTGGAAAGAGAGGGATACTCTGTAGACATAGATATAATGGAACTCCCTACTTTAGATGTACCAATGGAACAGAGGTTTAAATTGTATCCATATCAGGAGGCTGCATACAGAGAATGGTTAAAGAGGAAGAGGGGAACTATAGCCATCTTTACGAGAGGTGGTAAGTCCTTCATAGCTATGAAGGCAATAATAGATCTCAAGAAACCTACAGTAATCTTCGTAACAACGAGAGAGCTTGCCCAGACCTGGAGAGGTTATATAGAAAGGTACCTTGGAATACCCTCGCCCCTCATAGGATACCTGGGAGAGGGTATTAGGAAAATAACACCAATAACCATCGCTATCTACAATAGTGCCGTCAAATATATAGAATTGATCAAGGACAAATTTGAACTTTCCATATTCGACGAATGCCATCATGTTCCAGCAAGGACTTTTAAGGAAGTAGCCTTGAAAATATCAGCACTTTATCGCATGGGGCTGTCGGCAACACCTAAGCGTAGGGATAGAAATGAAATTCTACTATATGCACTAGCAGGAGAGCTACTGATAAACATAGACTATGCACAACTATTAGCACTAAAAGTAGTAGCTCCTATCGAGACCTTTAGGACTTATTTTGTAGAGGGTACTGAAGAAAAGATAAGCACTCTACTAGACATAGTTAAAAAGCACAAAGAGTCCAAGATCATAGTATATACGCAGTTACTTAAATCAGCCGATGAGTTATATAGGCAACTCAGGGATAGAGGTTTTAGAGTAGCTCTGATCACTGGAAGGACGGCAGAGAATAGAAGGAAAAGAGCTTTCAAAGATTTCATGAAGGGCGCGGTTAACATAATAGTAACAACAACAGTGCTAGATGAGGGTATAACTGTTCCTGATGCGGATATTGCAATAATCTATGAGGGTACTGGAGAACCTAGACAGATGATTCAAAGGATAGGTAGAGTTCTAGGCTTTCTACCCGGAAAGACAGCTAAGGTGTATGAGTTGGTAGACGTTACTAACAAAAAGGAATTGAGAGCACACTTCAGGCGTAAATGGGTTAAAGAACTATATACAATTCCTCCTCAGGGTTTCAGAATAGATAGCTTCTTCCAGTAATAAGTCTTAAAGTAGTGATGTATTCAATGAAGAAACGGTTAGTAAATCTCCACCTGTAAAGAGGGGAAATAATGTTTTAATCTATGAACTCTTCTCTTTCTATCTTTTCGGGTATGTATTTGTCTGATAGGTATTTGAAGCCAAATCCACTGAATGCCTCTATCTCGACTTTCTCACGTTTTTTAATAAAGAGTGAGAGTTCCTCCTTCCATATCTTAGACTGGAACCATGGGTAGCGTAGTAGTTCCCTAGCCCTTCTAATATCTCTATCAGTGGCTTTAATTATGAATTTCCTTGGTATTTTGTACCTGTATATATCCGATGTAGATACTCCTAGGAACTTAGCTCTAGTGACAGCAAGTCTTTCACTCTCATAGCTAAGACTTATGCTTCCATACTTATAAACTGAATAGATATAGAATCCAAAGGGATCACTGTCCGTAAGTATGTATACCGGTAAATCGAATTCTTCTGATATCCTCTTAGCCATGCGTCTGGTACCTCTATCTGGTTGACCTTTCCCTGTCATTAATACGCAGTTATGCTTCTTCCAGAACTCCTCATTATTCAATCTCTCAAAGATAGCACCCTTCTCGACTATGAGGACATAATCGGCATCTACATCTACTATATCTATATCGCCCACGTTTGGTGGTATAGCGAATGCACCAACACCCATTTTGGAGAGGTCTATGGTATTACCCTTACTCCTTATTATGACCTTACCAACCATTCTTCCCTTTGCATCAAACATTATGCCCATATCCTCTCTCAGTAGGTTCGTGAGTACTTCAATATCCTGTATTATGTAGTCGGATTCATCTTGAGTCTCCCAAGTATTCTCTCTCCTAAGTTTTCCATGTAGATCTTTATACTCTATAGTATGTTTTCCCATATAATACAGATCTCTTATAGTGGGATAGTCCCCCTCTCTTCTAGCTCTGACTATGAGACTTAACATTAGTACAGTCTGCATGAACTTCCTAGTTTCTCTTAGGTTAAAGAACTCTCTAACAGCACATCTCGGACCTAACTTCAGGATTTTCTCCTCAGGACACCATACGGTGTTGCTTAGACTTCTTACTCTTATTTTAAGCTTAGGAGGTCTCTCTTTACCTATATCCTCTAAAATACGTTTACCTATTTCCTCAAGATGTTTTAACACATCATTTCTAGTGGTATTCGTCTTACTACTCATGATCTATATCACCTCTTTTCTTGCTTTCAGTTCTCATGATTCTGTCAAGGATTAGACTTAACTTTTTCGCAATTTTCGTCTCTGAAGTTCCGGTCACCTCAGCGAGAGCTCTTGCAACTTCTGGAATATATTTCGATATTGTTATTCTCTTAGCAATTAATGCACGTTTTCTTTCTATAAGAGTCAGATACTTCCTCAAGCTCCTTGCAGCCTCTTTTATAGCATTCTCTATCTCCTTCTCTACCTCTACTACATCAGCAATAGCCTCCTTCCCAACACCCTTGAATGGCACTTTAGTAGAGCATAGATGCACTATTACAGCTAATGGGGCTGGGAATTTAACTCTGTAAAGACTCCAGTCTATCTTATCTACCACTTGTCTTGCAACGTCTACACCTTCATCATATAATAGTGGAATCTTATTAGCAAACCTATAGAGTATCGGACTTCTAACCATGGGGATTTTACCACCCCACGCCAATCCTACCTCGACTATGAAGGGATTGCCTGAGTACGATGAGGTTTTTCGAGTAACTGTCACAACATACTCAGGACTCAGGATTCTCTCGATACCCTTTCTAAGTAGGTCTTCTCCGAGAGGTGAAAGGGATAGAGCTCTAGGTCTTCTCCAACCCCTGTAGCTTTTCATCTTATTTAGAAGATTCTCTATCTCACTCGTACTTAAATCTTTTAGTTTCTTATCACCATTTAACCTAGCCCATTCTAAGAAATTGTGTGCTATTCCCTCTCCTACTCCCTCAAAGCACTTCATTATGAAATCTCTCAAGGTAATATTCCTATTATGAATCTCTATCAATCTTCTTAACATTTCTAAATCTATTCCGTATGGATGTGGTTTTCCCACTTTTGGTGGAGTGGGCATCTTCCTAGTATTTCTCTTAAATATTAGTTCCACATCTGGACCTTTAAAGTATATATCGGCATAGGGAGTGATCATAGCTGTTCTTCTAATATAATCCTCTATCCTCCTTCTCGCCAGGGTCCAATTTCCCTTTGTTATCAATTTGACAATAGTTCCATGCCATTTACTTCTCTTTTTTCTGAAATTTGCAGATATTACTATTGGCATATTCCTAGATATATCCATTTTAATCCTATACTCAGCTATTATTTTGGAGTTCATAGTGGAGGTCCGAATCCATATAGGTTTTCCTGTAGTTATTTGAGCATACAGTACTGCCATTTTAATGCCTAATCCAAATACTCCTCTCGACTGTCTTAAGACATATTTAGAGCCATAGAATACTCTACCAAATACAAAAGGCACTTCTTCGTGAGGTATTCCTATGCCATTATCTTCTACTAATATACTCACGAGATCTGGAGGTTCCTTTATGGAAATTATTATCTTTATGTCTGGTGGTATTTTATGAAGCTCGGTAGCGTCTAGAGAGTTCTCTACAAGCTCTCTTACAGTTTGATATAGTGCTCTAGTGGGATTAGAGAAACCTGCAATCTCTCTGTTACGGTAGAAGAATTCAGATGGACTTAGACTTTCGTATCTTTCTTCTAACACACTCAAGACTACCACCTCTACTACTATCACTCCTCTAGATGATTGTCCTACTACATAGGTGAACCGTTAACAGCTAAAATATACACTGCTAGATAATATCCTTTCCCTTGAAACAAACACTGTGACCTTAAAATAATCTTTGTAAAATTTCTGAAGACTCTCTCATTGATAGATATCAAAAGCTCAATTTTATGTGAATACGTTGAATTGTAACTAAGGAGAGTTCCAGTGATGAAGAGGAAAATTACGAAAGGCTTAATAAGGACATTAATTGGTGGTTAGTAGGTGATATCAGGCTGGCATACGTACCAAAGACTTTGCTGATAGCAAGATGTATAAGATGTGGAGCACGTATACATAAAGGATACGATGCCTATCACTGCTTCTACGATAATATTTACATATGTACGATATGCTTTAGAAAACTTAGAGGTAAATGTCCTATCTGTAGAAGAGAGCTTAAGGAGATCTAGTACCACTTATAAGAATTGTAAGATATTCTACGACTGGACAGGATTCTAGACATTTAAGACAGTGAGTACATAGGTTTTCATTTACTGATATCCCATTATCATGAATTTTTATAGCACTATTCGGACAAAAAATCGAGCAGAATTCACATAATACACAATTTAGGGACCTTAATAGTGCCTTAAGTACATTCTCAAGAAGCTTAATACCGTCCTCATAACTGTGGTAGTATTCGACTGCTATACTCAAATTGGGCGCTTTATAAAACGTGACCCTACCGAATTCATTTTCCACCTTAATACTCTCTCCTTCTATCCTTACACTTCCTAGAGGCTTAAGGTGTTCAACCAGTGCTTTAGTGTCTATAGGCTTACTTACCTCCACTCTAGCTAGTATCTCAGGAGTCCTACCTTCAATAGAGACAACAAGTCCTCTTCCTCTATCATCTCGTTCTAGTCCCTCTAAGACTTTTCTATCAAGTAACCTTCTAACATCTCCCGGTATGGAGAGCCATCTCCAAAGACCGTAGTTCATCCACTCTTTAGGAAGTTTTCGTTCTTCAGACCATTTTCTAAGGTATTCACTCCAGGTATTCCACATCTCTGGATGATTCCTCTCTACAAGTTCCAATTCAGCCAATTCAGATGCTGGACAGAGCCAACAACCCAATCTATCAAATCCCTTTAGGTATAGAGAATTCACCCTAACTTTATTCATAAGTAGGTAGATCCACACTTCCAGCGCCGTCCAATCGAGTATCGGTGAAGTCACTATCACATTTGGTATCCATCTATTTCTCCATACTCTGGGAGATCTGGCACGAGCTAGGGATTCGTATCTTCTCTGTCCTACAATACTCAGTACTGTGCTATTTCCGAATTTCTCCTTTATCACCTTAGCTATTGGAGCTAGCTTGATTACTTTACAGCACCATCTATAATCTCTAGCAGGTGGTCCAAATACTCTAAGAGATTCGAAGAATTTATCATAAGCAGATGCTAAGACTAGTCTTAGATTATACTCTCTAGCAACCTGGGCCACATATTCTAATGTCTCGGGTAGCTCTATACCGGTATCATTAAAGAGTACATAGAAGTCGTTAATAGCATGCTTGCTTATCAGAAGTGTAGCCATACTATCCTTTCCTCCAGAGAAGGATAAGATGATCCTCTTATCGACAACGTATTTCTTCGAGATACTCTTCAGAAATCTAGTAGATTCCTCAACATCATCTAGTACAAATTCCCTGTTCGCTTTAATGACCTCGTACATAGAACCACTTCTCCTTGGCCTAGGAAATTTACGTGCTCTCCAGGATTTTAACACTCTTATTCTATTCTTCTTTATTAGGACTCCTAGGGCATTATATAGGTCATCTTTTGTCGTAAGTGCTACAAACTCTCCTTTTCTCTCTGGTAGGCTACTTTCAACTATGTCTCCTCTATGAACTACGAAATTTCTACGAAGCTTAGTTAGGCTTGTGACAGCATAGAAACCGATTCTATAATCCAAGATCTTTGAAATTCCAGCATATAAGGGTTTAAATCTCCATTTTCTGAGAGAGAAGTCGTAAAATTGATGACCTATTATATGACCATCCATTATTATCTCATGGGCTAGGTCAGGATATGGTATTTTGTTGAGTAGAATTACTCTTGAGTCTAAGGGAAGAAATCTATCTGAATCTACGGGGTCCTTAAAATAGTTCCTAATTAGATTTCTTATGAATAGTATATCATATCCTAATGCAGGTCTTACATCACTGGGAGGAGTACATTTGATCCTAATGGACTTCTCTGTTCTTCTTAGAACAGGTATATTTCTCTCGATATCCCAGTATATCTTAGCTGAGTAATGGGACCAGTACAATGTACATCACCTTTAGGGGCTCAACAAGGACCCCTCCTCATCTATCAGTGCGCGAAACTTCCTTCATAGCCCCTATACTATATCAGGGCATATTTAAAAACCTATTTCGGTAGAAGATGGCCTTACATGGTTATTCTATACAATACATCTATATTACTATATTACCCATATATCATCATGGTATTCCCTGTACAATATGGGCTTAACAGAAGAGCTCTGAGGAGGGCTATGCTAGACTATCTTACTATTCTCTTGCTCTCCGAGCTAATACTCATAGTATTTGTATTAGCCCATCTAGACGTTGCGAATATAACGATTACATCAATCTTCATAGTATCATTACTACTAATGCTACTACTATCTCCAATACTGATACTAAAACTCATCTTCAATAAGAGACGTAGAAAATCTTTTCTTATTAGAAAAGTCGTAATATATTGATGGCCACACTAATAGCTCTACTGGGAGATTTTCATATCCCCACTAGAGCATATGAGATACCCCCCAAGATAGTGAATCTTATTTACAGTCGTAAGCCCCATATAATTCTGTGTACTGGAGATCTTATAGAGAGATATGTCCTAGAGGAATTAATGGAATTAGCAGATAAGGTAGTAGTAGTCGAAGGTAATATGGATAGGATCAAATTACCTAGAAGTCAAGTGGTAAGAGTCGAGGATCTTAAAATAGGATTAATACATGGACATCAGGTATTTCCTCGAGGTAATATAAGTAAACTAGCTCAGTTAGCTACTAGAATGAAAGTAGATGTTCTAGTATCCGGGCACACCCATAATCCATTTATAGAGGAAATGAGAAAACAGGAGCGTAAAGTTCTTCTACTAAATCCTGGTTCTGCTACAGGTGTGTGGGGTGGTGGAGGAGGTTCTTTAATCCCTGCCTTTATGATACTTGAGGTTCATAGAAATAGGGTGAAAGCTTTGTTATACGAAGGATATGAAACTTTGAGACTGAGTAAGGTTAGGGAGTTCGAGTTTTAAGCTCTTCCTTCTCTAAATATATTCTCTCGATGTAATACCTATTAGATCCACACTTAGGGCATTCTCCTACATTTTTATATATGTAGTCTCCACTCTTAGGTTCTCTAAGCTCTCTATAGTTACATTCATAACACCTTATTAGTGACATAACTTTGCTAGGTTTAGGTGGTTTAAACTTGTAGTACTTAAGAGCGTTATATGTCGAGAATAGAGCAAGACCTAGTAGGATCAAGTTAATAGTAAAATAGGGCTCTCTTACTCCCTCATAGATGAGCACTATTAACATGGCTAGAGTCATTATCATAGATGCTATAGCTATAGTTGTGAATAATATGATCCACCTTTTCCTAATCTGTGCAATCGTAGATTCATCTCCTGAAGAGGACATACTACTTTCGCCTCTCATGTACTCATACTTAACCTTCAGAAGTTTGAGATAGCTTCCATTACATAAACCTTTCTAATATTGGAGATTTTTAGGGATAGACTCCTATTGTATTGCCTACTCCTACTAAGATTACATTTCTTCCCTCTTTACTTCTTTCTCTTATTATTCTCTCCACTCTCTCTACTGCTGTATCTGCAGCAAGTGCTACAGCCTTCGACATTACGGAGAGAGCTTCAGCTTCAGACATCTTCACTAATACTGCATAAAGCGGTATCTGGTTATAAGTAGCTACTTCTTCTATATTGAACTTCTCTACACCCAAGCCACCAATAGCCACACCCACTCCATCTACCACTAGACCAGAGTTCTCTCCCTCCAGTTTTATAGCGGCATCGACAGTAACTATCAGATCGACATTACCGTTTAGATCCTTGAGAAGCTCTCTTAGCGCATCATCAGGATGACCTGTACATCCGCTGGGACCTTTTGCTTTAATGACGTATACTTTTCTACCATCAAATGGGACTTCGACGGCTATAGTGTTTTCCACTATTTCCACTGGTTTAAAATCAGTGGTATGTTTGAATATGAATCGGGAGGCTACTAGGGAACCTACACTATCTCCTATAGGATAACCATTTTTGAATGCATCTAGTGATTTTTCAAGAGCTCGTATTTCCTCGGACATGAAGGGCATTAGTGATTGAAGCTGTATTAATAGCCATAAGCTTTTGAACTTTCTAGCTAGTCTATAGTAATGATCAAGCATCTTATATATAGAGTTGAGCGCTCTAGCTGCTGATACCATATTTTTTAAGTTTTCAACATCGTTATCGTTCAAGGAGGGTACTAATATCTTTATTTCATTACTCAACCTCTTATTCTCAGTTGATATAAGATGCTTGAGCTTTGTTATTATCTTAAATGGATCTTTAGATTCTGGCTGTATGAATACACTCTCTATTAACTGAGAGATCCTATCCTCTAAAACCCTGAGATCGAGCTTCTGTTTATACTTCTGAGCAGCTTCTTTAACGCTAGAGAGTACTACATTAACAGCTCTATCTCTTGCTCTCCTAAAGAATCTAAGGTATCTCTCTATATCCTTAGTTATCCTCCAAATCTCTATCTCTCTATTTCCATAGGCTAGAAGTGTTAGGACTACGAACCATAGCAGGATATTTCCTAGAGTCTCAAAGGATATTCCCTCCTCCAAGATACTATACCCCTCTTCGTATACTATAAGAGGTATCGCTATAGTAGTATAAAAACTTAAGGTATTATCATCAAAATGTCAAATATCATAAAAGGGTTATAGACCCTTAAAGGAACTAAAACGATAATCGATAGAAGTTATCTGCATAACTTTTAGATGTCTATGTTCAGAGGCTCGTGAATAAAGTATTAGGTTCTACATATCCTGAAAGTAAGGGTAGTCTATTGCCAGTTGTAGTTAGATGTAGGAGATGTAGTTTTATACTCTATAGTGGAGAGGAACCTCTGGCACCAATAGATATAATGAAGAGACTAGGTTCGAGATGTCCTAGATGTCTCTCAAGACTTAAAGATAAACCTGTTGAAATACACCTAAGGAGTAGGAGTAGGAAATTTAAAGGTCTTAGAATAAGAGTATAGGATCTCCCCTAGATTCTTGAGTATCTATTTATCTTGTACGATGTATAAATACACCGGGGATCATAGTGGAATATAGGATAAGGAATATAGGGCTAGCTGACAAAGGAAGGAATAGGATCTATTGGGCTGAGAGAAGCATGCCAGTACTAATGAAAATCCGAGAGAAGTTCTCGAAGAGCAGACCCTTGGAGGGTGTCAGAATAGGGGCATCACTCCATGTAACTAAAGAAACTGCAGTTCTCATGAGAACACTAGTAGCAGGTGGTGCTGAAATAACTTTAGTACCATGTAATCCTCTATCTACACAGGATGATGTAGCAGCGGCATTAGTAGAGGAGGGAATTAGCGTATATGCGTGGAGAGGGATGAAAGAAGAAGAATACTATTGGGCTATAGGTAAGGCTCTGGATAGTAACCCTAACATAACTATGGATGATGGTGCTGATATAGTTTCAACTGTACATAAGCTGTACTACAACGAAACGGGAAAAGATGTAGAGGTAGTACGAAGTATCCTAAAGAAACCTATAGAGGAGATACTTTCAGGTATTATAGGGGGGACTGAAGAAACTACTACTGGAGTCCTTAGATTAAGAGCATTAGAGAAGGCAGGACTATTAAAATATCCCATCATAGCAGTGAATGAGGCGTTTACTAAGTATCTATTTGATAATAGGTATGGAACTGGACAGAGTACCCTAGATGGAATAATAAGGGCTACTAATATGTTATTGGCCGGAAAGAGAGTAGTTATTGCTGGATATGGATGGTGTGGTAGAGGTATAGCCATGAGGGCTAAAGGTATGGGAGCACATGTTATAATAACTGAAGTCAATCCTATAAGAGCTTTAGAAGCAGTCTATGATGGATTTGAAGTAATGCCCATGGATAGAGCAGCTGAGATAGGAGATGTATTCATAACAGCTACTGGTGATATAAACGTCATCAGGAAGGAACATATGCTCAAGATGAAGAGTGGCGCTGTACTGGCTAATGCAGGACACTTCAATGTAGAGATAAATCTCAGAGATTTAGAGGAAATAGCCGAGAAAAAGAGACAAGTGAGGGAAAACGTAACTGAGTACATACTAGCTGACGGTAGGAGAATCTACCTTCTTGCTGAGGGTAGGTTAGTAAACTTAGTTGCTGCTGAAGGACATCCCAGTGAAGTAATGGATATGAGTTTCTCAAACCAGGCTATGGCAGTTAAGTTTCTTGTCGAGCATAGGAGTGAACTCAAGCCAAAAGTGTACAAACTACCCCAAGAGATGGATGAAAATATAGCTAGAATGAAGCTAGAAGCACTAGGTATCTCTATAGACGAGCTTACAGAGGAGCAACAGAGATATCTGAGTGAGTGGAAATTAGGGACTTAAAAGCATAGTTAGTCGTGGTCTGAACTCTATAGAAAAGGTATTTGATATAGAGTAGTAGATAATAATGAGAGGTGGGGTACTTGACCAGAAAATGGTTAATCTGTGCAGCATGGCCATATATAAATGCTATACCACACCTAGGTACGATGATAGGCTCGGTACTTTCAGCTGATGTATCGGCTAGATACTTTAGGATAAAAGGTGACAAGGTAGTATTCGTAAGTGGATCTGATGAACACGGTACACCTATAGAGGTAGAAGCTATTAGAAAAAGGATTAAACCCGAAGAGCTCACCAACAGAAACCACAAGATAGTGAAAGATCTATTTGACAAATGGTGGATATCTTTCGATAATTACACCAGGACCGAGAGTGAGATTCATAAGAAATTCGTAAGAGATTTTTACATGGTATTATACAATAAAGGGTATATATTTGAGAAAGAGGATGAGATGCCCTACTGTCCAGTGGATAAAATGTTCCTCCCCGATAGGTTCATAGTAGGAAGGTGTCCCTACTGTGGCTACGAGGATGCGAAGGGAGATCAGTGCGATAGCTGCGGTAGACTACTGACACCACTAACCCTAGTAGATCCTAAATGTGCTATATGTGGAACCAAGCCTATATCCAAGAAGACTAAACACTGGTACATAGACCTAAAGAAGCTTGAAAGAACTCTCAGGGATTATATAGAAAACAATAAACAATTGCCAGCTAACGCCAGAAGAATGAGTCTCTCTATCCTTAAAGAAGGACTTAAGGCTAGATCTCTTACTAGAGATAACAAATGGGGTATTCCAGCACCTTTCCCAGGAGCCTCAGGTAAGACTATTTATGTCTGGATGGAAGCTGTACTCGGATATATATCAGCAACAATAGAGTACTTCAAAAAGATAGGTGAGCCCGAGGGTTGGAGAGAATTTTGGCTCTCTAATGATACTAGAAGTGTGTACTTTATAGGAAAGGATAATATACCATTCCACACATTAATATTCCCAGCATTATTAATAGCCTCAGGAGAGAAATACGTACTTCCATGGACTGTAGCATCTACTGAATACCTATTATTTGAAGGACAGAAATTCTCAAAGAGTAGAAGAATAGGTGTATGGATAGATGAAGCCCTAGAACTGTTACCAGTAGATTACTGGCGATTTGTACTTATATACTTCAGACCTGAACTTAGAGATATCAACTTCAGTTGGAAAAGCATGGTGAATATAGTGAATAGCCTATTAAATGATACTATAGGAAACTTCATACATAGAGTACTCTCCATGATATGGAAAAATCTGAGAGGTGAGATAAGAAGACCGGAATACCTTCAAGAATATTATAACCAAGTCCTGGAAGAGCTGAAAGATAGGATCAAGAAAGTTGAGGAAAATATGGAGAAATTTAGGCTTAGAGATGCACTTCTCGAAGTGGTAGGTATAGCATCTCTTGGTAATAAGTTCCTAAATGAAACAAGACCTTGGGAAAAGCTGAAGAAAATCCCCAAAGAAGGAGAGACTATACTATACATTGCTTTCAGAATAGCTAAAGCTCTTGCTGTCCTACTATACCCCTTTATACCGATGAGCGCGCAGAGACTTTGGAAGATGCTGGGATACTTTAAGGAGATCTCATGGGAAGAAGCAATATCAGATATAGATAGTGTTCATAGAATAAACAGACCTGAACCTCTCTTTAGAAAGATAGATCCAAAAGACTTAGAGGAAATATTGAAGAGATTAGAGTACATTAGGAATAATAGACTAGTTCCGAGTGCTAGAGTATGAGTTCACAATGGAACCTCTCAGATCTATTGGTGTAGCCTGGCATACTTTTATCTCCACTATCTCTCCGACGCAAATATCTTTACATCCTTTATCTATTATCACTGGTTTGTAATTTACAGCTAACCTACCTTTCATATAGTCATCAAATATTTTTAATACCACACTTTTCATAAGACTACCTACGAACATAGTGTTTCTATTTAGAGCTATATCAAAAGCTATCTTTGTTAGTACTTTCGACCTTCTTTTCTTTTCAGCTTCAGACACAGTATAATTCATGATATATCCTAAGGTAAATGGTCTAGGAGTATACCGAGCAACATGTACTTTATCGGGCTTTATCTCCTTAATTACGTTTATTGTGTTCTCGAATGCTCTAGCATCCTCTCCTGGGAAACCCACTATAACATCTGTGACAAGAGTTAGCATAGGATACTTCTCCCTAAATGTACGTATAATCTCTATGTACTCATCCACTGTATACTTCCTGTTCATTAATTTCAGTACTTTATCATCACCAGATTGAAGAGGTAAGTGTAGGTATTTCACCATTCGTGGATCACTGTACAGCTCTAGAATCTCATCAAGCATTGACATGAGTGAGGAGGGCTCCATCATACCCAGTCTTAGCAAGTAATCTCCTTTTATATTCTGCAGTAGTTCACTTAGTAAATCTACTAGATTTATACTTCTATCCACGCCATATGCAGCTACATCTTGCCCTGTCAGTACAATCACTCTAGCACCACACTTTACAGCATCATCGACACGTGATATTATCGTGCTCTTTGGGAGACTGGAAACTCTTGGCTTTACTATGGGCTCTATGCAGAATGAACACCTATTTGTACACCCAAGCTGTATAGGAACTATATATTCAGCACCATCGATCTCAGGTGAGTACTTATGGGGACATAGAGAGGCCCAACCTTGAGAGGGTAATATCGATACTTCAGGTCTACCCGTCTTTATAATGCTGAGTATATTATCTATTGAGTAAGGACCTACTAATGAGATCCGGCTGCTCATATATCGTAGTGTACTAGGTCTTAGTGGAGGAAGACATCCAGCGACTATTACTCTCTTATTCTCCTGCACAAGTTTTGTAATATCTCTCAGAATCCTTCTCTCGACAGAAGACCTCACTGCACACGTGAGGACTATTACCACATCTGCTCTCTGAGGCTTGTCCACTACACTTACTCCACTTCCGGTAAGGGCATTATAGATAGATCTACTTATGGCCTTATTTAACCAGCATCCGTATACTATTATATGTACTTTCATATAGCACTTTATAGGACTCATAAGTGTAAGATTAAACTATCGGAGTAGGCATAATTCCGTACCACATCGAAAGGGCTTTAAATAGTCAAACTACAATAGCATGAAGCGAGGACTACACTGGGAGAGACATCCATGCACAGGAATACGAAGATCATAGGAATAGTATTCATATTGATACTACCAATACTAGTCCGTGGAGTTATCGTAGAGAAGGGAATAAGTACTGATATTAATATAGTTATAAAAGAAGGATATATAGTGATTAAATATAATATTAATCTCACTAGAAGCACGGAATTAGAGTATGAGTTCAATAGATCACAAGTCCTGTACACATACTCAGAAAAGGCACAATTAGAGTACGACAGCACCACAGGTATCCTGAGAATTAAGGCTCCAAAGGGAGAAAGCACCTTTTATGTAGTGCTTTCAAATGTACATTCACTCCAAGAAAAGGTATTTAGATTTGAATTCGAAGTACCTCTTCTTCCAGTAGGAGTAAGGGGAATAGTGACTCTAAACATAAGTGCACCTGCAGGTATCATAGAGAATTACACTATAAATCCTCCACTGAATATAACAGAGCATGACAGGGATCTGATTATGGTAATAGAAGCAGCCGAGGAGGGTATGAGACTAGCTCTTAACTTTAGTATAAAACCCTACCTTAGCGGTTGGCTGTGCATAGAAGAACTACTCAGGAGAATAGTATTCGAGGAGTACAATAAAGTGACTGTGGTGGAGGAGTTGGTATTGATAAACCAAGGTCCTAGATCCGTGGATGAAGTCGAATTGTATATACCTCCAAATTCAACAATCCAGTACGTTAGAGGAGCTATAGTAGAGTATCCAAGAAATATTAGAACCTATGGATATACAGTCACTGACCTCAATGGTACAATAAAGCTTTATATCAAGCTCATCTCAAGAATTGGAGTAGGAGAAAAAATATACCTTAAACTAGGTTACTCGACCTCTACGAAAAGAGTGGGAGATAAACTCGTAATACCAGCATATTATTGGCCTGGAATTCTAGTAAAAGAGGCTAATCTAGAGGTAATGGTTAAAGGTACTATAGAGGAGATTCCACAAAACTTTGATAGGCTCTCCAGAGGAGAGTGGGATATAGCCAGAGCTTCTAGAGTAATGTTAACTGTAGAAAACTTAGGAGACTACGAACTCTCATTAGCAATTACAGTTACAAGAGCGCCCAAACCCATTTTATATGCTCCAATACTAGTGATAGTACTTATAGCTGTGACACTATACGTACGAAGAAGGTGGATAGCTGTTAGACGTGTAGAGAAACCACCAGTAGAAGTACTTGTTCTCACTGAAACTATGGATAAGCTATCGAAGAGAGTTATGGAAATAGTATCCAGTCTTGATTCAATTGAAGGTATTATCGAGAGCGCTAAAAAGAGGAAAATACGTAGAGACACTGTACGTAGAAGTCTAAGAGAGTATAGCTATAGATTGAACAGCGATATAGTAGAACTTAAAAGTCATTTGAAGCATATAGTAGATCTCAGAGGGGATATTAAAGAACTAGCAGATGATATTGAGAAAGAAATCGTAAGAGCTAAGGAAGACATGCTTAGAGCACTTAGACTAGTAGCAGTACGTGGGATGAAAGTATCCTCTAAAGACTTGGATAAATACACATCTAGGGCTAGGAAGAGTATAGAGCGCGCTATGAATGTAATGAATAGATTAAGAGATCTGATAGAGTAATAGTCCTAAATTACTGGTATTCTATGAAGAATATAGTTATTCAGGGCATCTGAATACTGATAGAATATTTAAGTATGCACTACTATATTTAAGGGCAGGTGATTAATCTGGCATGGTCTCGAAAGCCTACATATAGAGTTGAAAATGTAGTAGCTTCGGTAATATTTGATAAGGGAATAGATCTAGATAGAGTTGCAGAGAGAGTTCCTTACTCCGAGTATAATCCTGATCAATTTCCGGGACTAGTACTAAGGCTTACTAAGCCGAAGACAGCATTACTTGTATTCAGTACGGGTAAGATGGTGTGTACCGGCGCCAAGAGTGAAGATGGTGTTTATAAGGCTATAGAGAAAGTCACTAGACTGTTCGAAAAACACGGGATAAAAATAGGAGAACCGAGAATAACCATACAAAATATAGTGGCATCTGGAAATTTAAATGCTGCAGTGGATCTGGAAAAAGCAGCTTATCTACTGGAGAATTCCATGTACGAACCTGAGCAGTTCCCAGGACTTATATATAGAATGGAAGATCCCCATGTGGTAATCCTGATCTTTAGTTCAGGAAAAGTGGTAATCACAGGAGCTAAGAAGGAAGGTGATGTAAAGGAGGCTATAGAAAAACTCTCACATAAACTAAGCGACTTGGGAGTACTCTACTAACAGGATAATGAACCTCATCATAACTCACGGAGATGTAGACGGAGTAACCTCAGCAGCCCTAGCACTATCTATCTACCCAGATTCTCAGATATTCTTTTCTCATCCTGTTGGACTATTCTCGGATCTCAAAGGATTAGGATCGGATTTTGAGAAGATATTGATATTGGATATAGCATTAAATGAAGTACATCTAAATGGACTTCTAAAACTATTTGAAGAATATTCCAAAAACACTGAAATCACGTATATAGATCATCATCCACCACCACTTTCAATAAAATTATACGAACTTCCGATAGAAGTCTTCCATGAGGAGGATGTATGTACTGCTGAGCTGACATTTAGGTATTTCTCGGATAGAATAGATCCATCTATGAGTAGAGTAGCACTGTATGGAGCCATAGGCGACTATGCTCTAGATACTCCCTTCGTAAGAGAACAGTTGAAAGTATGGGATATAAGAGCTCTCTTCTTCGAAGCTGGACTTCTCTCACAAGGTTTAGAAGGAAGTAGAAAAATGTACGATTTCAAGAGAGAAGTGGTATTACATCTAAGCAGAAATAGGCTTCCTAGTGAGCTCTCTCCTCTCCTCATAAGGGCTTTGATTCAGAGTCTAAAAGATGAAGAGATGAGAAGATCACTACCACAATTAGTTAAGACTCACGGTGAGATAGCATATGTCCTTAACCCCTCAGGAAGTTTAGGAAGAGCTGCATTCTATGCCTACGTCCTAACCTCTAAGAGAGTAGGCGTAGCTGGGGAGGTAAGAGAGAAGAAGATAGTAATGAGTCTAAGAACAGCCGATCCCTACATAGACTTGAATAACATATTGAGAATAATAATGCCACAACTAGGAGGAAGTGGAGGCGGGCACAAAAAAGCAGCTGGTGCTAGAGTTCCAGTAGATAACTTTGAAGAGTTCCTGGAGAAGTTAAATCAATATATCCTCAGAGTTCGTCGAAATGAATCCTAGGATACAGGCTCAAAGCATAGTCCCAACTTTCTTGCGAGAGTATAGGCCTTACTCATCTCTGATGATGAGGGTCTTCTAGCTATATCTCGCCACTTATCTGGGTATAGAGCAACCTGGTACTCCGGTCTATACTGAGCCATTACATTCACAAGTGCTTTAGGATAGTTTTTAGAGATCCACTCTAGAATAGGCACAGTACAGCACTCCAGGTGATTAGGGAGTACTAGGTGGCGTATTATGGCATCCTCATTCTTATCCGCTAATATCTTTAGATTCCTAGTGACAACTTCGTAATACCTATCCACATTAGACAACCTCATTGCACACTCATCTGAACCGTATTTGAAGTCAGGTAGCCATATATCGATAATCTCTAGTAGTAGATCTAAGCTTTGTAATGTGAGGTACATATTACTGTTCCAGAGTAGCGGTACATTGATGTTCATGTATTTGAGAGATTCTATTATTGTATGAAGTTGTTGATCTGGATTTCCTCCTACATAATTTATATTCCTAGCCCCTCTCCTTCTAAGATCCGTAGCTATCCTAGCAAGTCTTTTTGCATCTACGGGCTCCCCTGCTAGTGGGTGTTGACTTATATCCCAGTTCTGACAGAAGACACACTTGAAGCTACATCCCGTAAAGAATATAGTACCCGAGGGTACTAATGGAGACTCTTCTCCCATATGAAGAAATTCTGAGGCTACATATGTCCTCGCATCTAGACCGCAAAAGCCTTTCATACCTGCCTCTCTATTTACACCACATCTCCTCTCACAGAATATACAATTTCGTAGTATTCTTCTGGCTATTTCACTCTTCAAATCTATTAGATTAGGGCTGGCTATGGGAATACTTTCTATGTCTAAATCATTATTTCTCACATTATCTAATAACTCGTAGAACTCTTTTATTGCTTCGGAGTGCCTCTTCCAAAGTTCCTCATAGCTCAATTCCTTTAGCTCTCCCTCTACATGAACTCTTTTAGCTATAAGATACTTAGCCGGCTTTCTATTATCCATTACAGCTTTGTACCATGCAAGTCTTTCCTTCACTTCCCTATTTCTCCATACCAGTTCTGCATCAGGCCTAACTAATATCCACATGACTCCTAATACCCCTTCAATTATTCCAAACCATATACGCAACTATACTTATATTTCTTCTACTACATCTCCATCAGATATTCTGGATCTCTATCCCTATTTATTACTCCATGTCTCGACGATGAGTTCAGAGTACCTAATTCCATGGAATACTAGGATCAATATCCATATTGTAAAAGATACCAATAAAGCTAATCTAGTAGGAAGATCTAGGGGATAGAGATTGATACTGGCCAGGAGCGACTTAATTAAGTGTATTGAATCTGGTGAGATAGTAATAGAACCTTTCGATGAGGACATCGTCAGAGAGAATGGAGTAGATCTCAGGATAGGCGATGAAGCTGCAGTCCTCATAAATAATCCAGATCCTCTAGATCCAGAAGACTTAGAGCAAGTAGACCTAAGACAGTACTATAAAGTGGTTAAGATAGATAATGAGCTTATACTTCAACCTTACATGAAGATCTTAGTGACTACTCTGGAGTACATTAAAGTACCGACCTACATAGCTGGTCTGGTCGAACTACGTAGTACTTTTGCAAGACTGGGACTTAGTATTCCACCTACAATAATAGACGCTGGTTTTGAAGGACAAATAACGTTAGAAGTACATGGTGGAGCTTTTCCAGTTGTTCTGAGAAAAGGATTGAAATTTGCTCACGTGGTCTTCATGAAATTGACAACGAATACAGAGCCTTATAGAGGAAGGTACTTTAGACAGAGAGGAGTTACACTACCACGGTAGAAGTAATCAATTATTATACTGTTGAGATAACTTCGCATTATTGAGTGTCGAAGACCTCCTCCTACTTTAGGAGCAGTCTACAACAGAGTATGTGAAGGAAAGTAACAACTTCTTCATTCCTGGCTAAGAGAATTTTTATGTATACCTGTCAGTATTCTATGTATAAAATCTAGTACATTCTTTCTGTACTGCATGTAGTAATTTAAGGGATCAGTAGGGATCTCTCCTTTTCTATAGATCTTTACATGTATTCCTATGAATCTCCTGAACTCCTTGGCTAACTTTGGATCTCTCGATTCGAGTAATTTCTTAAGTTCTCCCCACCTGGTGGTCTCTTCACCTAGATACAATCTTACTGCTGCTATAGTAGCATTGAAGAGATTCTCAAAGGCATTTCTTAGGTATATAAGAGCCATATTCCCTTCTCTCATATATCTCCACTTCTCGAAATCCTCATCTGCCTTTCTAATGAATCCTTCTACCTCACTCGGTATTGGTGAACGTCGAATAGGCTCAAGATTTATAGGTGCTATTGGAGAAGGCTCTATTCTCTTAGTAAAGGGCAATCTCTTAGGAATGCACCATACCCTCATTTCCATCAAGTCAACTAGGTCACCACTCATGGAAAGGGCTATCAAGCCTGAGACTACATAGAAGATTATATAGAAAACTTCTCTCGGTATGTAGAGCCTAACCTCGTAAATATACGTGTAGGCTAGTAATGAAATAGTGGATAGTACCAATGTTACCGCTATGATAGATACCTTCTCCTTGAACATATCGAGAGCGAAAAGTGCTACTGTAAAGAATATGGATAGGGCTAACGAGAGGGATAGAAGTCCTATAGGACTCCTGGAATACCCGGAATATACTTCATCCGCTATAAAGGGATATGGAATTTCTATAATTCCAATAAATTGTAGCAGGATTATTAGACCAATTGTGGGTGGTATTAATGATAAAATTAGGTTCAAAGGTCTTCCAATATTGTACAGTAATACCGAGGTTCCTAGGAGTATCATTCCTAGTGGAAGTATGTAGGCTATCACAGGATTTACGTAGAGTAGAAAATATACTGGTAGGAGTATCCAGTGCAATCTAAGTAGGACTGAACCTATTTTGCCTATTATGGCTTTTCTACTGAGACTCTGAGAGCTGTTTCTGATACTTCTAAGGGACCAGTAGACTAAAATTGAGATGAATGAAATGTAAAAGAATATTTGAACATGTACTGATGGATAAAATACAACGTACGGATAGAGTTCAACTATACT
>Ga0180302_10000269_pt1 | contig 21706 bp, 21 predicted proteins | sample GuaBasSediGuay17_FD_121794 | JGI IMG/M metagenome (GOLD analysis project Ga0180302, IMG submission 121794) | Subseafloor sediment microbial communities from Guaymas Basin, Gulf of California, Mexico - Guay17, Core 4571-4, 12-15 cm | ecosystem: Environmental > Aquatic > Marine > Hydrothermal... | reverse complement strand
TAAGGGAATTACTTAAGATAGCGGTTAAAAAGGGAATTAGGGTTTTGGGAGTCACAGACCATAATACTATTGAGGGAGGATTAAAAGCTTATAAGTTGTCCAAGGAGGGAGGATATAACTTAATCGTTATTCCTGGGATTGAGGTATCGACAAAGTATGGTCATTTAATTGCTTTAAACGTATTTGAGGAAATACGTAGGAAGGGGAGTATATTTGAGATTATTGAGGAAATTCATAAAAAGGGAGGAATATCAATTGCAGCGCATCCATTTGATATAATAATGCCATTTAAAAATCTCAATGAGCTATCAAGATATATTGACGCTATAGAATATGCTAATGCATTAACAATTAACTTCAAGGAACACATAAGGAAAGCAGAGGAACATTTAAGAGAGTATAATAACTTAGGTTACAGCGTAGGTAGCGATTCCCATATACCCGATACTATAGGTAATGTAGTCGGTATTTATGAGGAGGAGGTTGAGAGAATAGATGATGTAATTGATGTAATTTTAAATCGTAAACTATCATTTAGCGGTAAGAGGACAAAATTATATCACAGAATTAAAAAGATATTTTTGACGAAATTAAGGGTTAGGAGAGAGGTTTACCCTGAAGCCAAACAGGGTTTACATCGACTATTTTAGCCTTAATGATATCTCCCAATTTTAATCTATCGTTAAACACAATAGGCTTAAAAGCATAATTTCTACCAACCATAGTTCCTCCTTTACCATACTCATCGATTATTACTTCACCTACCCATCCTCTCCAAAGTTCATTTCTCATTTTCATAATCTTAAATGATAATTCGGTCATCCTTCTACTCCTTTCCTTAATTATATTAGTTGGAACCTTTTTCATCATTTTAGCCTCGGTATTCGGTCTAGGGAAGAATTTAGAGATATTTATGTAATCGGGCATAGTCTCCTTAATGATTTCAATTGTATATTCAAAATCTTGATCCTCCTCTCCCGGATGACCAATTAGTACATCAGTAATAATTGTGAATCGGTTACCTACTTCAGCTCTAATTCTCTTCACACTCTCAACGTATTCTTCGACGCCATGTCCTCTCCTCATAATCCTAAGTACCTTGTCACTTCCCGATTGAACCGGAATATGAAGAAAGTGGTAAAGATGCTTACTATTCTTAAAGATTTCTATGAAATCATCTAGCCACTTAAATACCCATCTAGGATTAACCATTCCAAGCCTAACTTTAAAGACCCCCTCTATTTTTTCAATTTCCCTTAGCAAGTCGATAATATTTTTTCTAGGCTTTAAATCGAAACCATATGCCCCACTATCTGGCGAGGTTAAATAGAACTCCTTTACCCCTAACTTTAAGCACTTCTCTATGTGGTCTACTATTTTATCAATTGGAATGCTATTTAACTTAGATCTTGCAAATTTCGTTGCACAAAACGCGCAATTATCAAGACATCCAAATGAAATTCCTATAGGCTCAATAACCTCTGCACTATATGTAGGGGGAATTAGTGGAGACTGACCACCCGACCATACATCTATAATCGGCTTATTAATATTTAGCTTAGATAACACATCAAGTATTTTATATCCTGGAGAAACACCGATAATAGCATCTGAGTATGTTTCCTTTATAAGTCTATCAAGGTTAATTATTGGTAGACAACCGGCAACAACAATCTTTTTTCTTCTCTCATATTTCATATTTAATTGCTTTAAATATGAAATTATTCGATCTTCAGTTTGCTTTTTAACTCCACACGTATTAATTATCAATACATCCGACTCATCTGGATTTTCAACAAGATGATAACCACTATTTAAAAGTATTCTCTTCATTGATAGTGAATCAAATTTATTTAATGTACAACCGAAGGTTTTTATATATACCTTCATAACTTACTACTCAAGCTAATTAACTAATCAACTAAACTTAAAAATTACGGTTATATTCTTACCACTCAAGCTTATTTCATCTTCCTTTTCATCCATAAGTATGATGGAGCCATACTTCTGATTCTCGACGCTTCAGCCTCATTAATTCTATGAACTGAGGTATTTGTGGGGGCGGACTTAACCTTTTCCGGTGAATTATATGCCTCGTTGACGATTCTGCTGAATATTTCAACTATACTATCTAGATCATCTTTACTTAAACTTTCAGTAGGCTCTATCATCATAGCTTCCTTAACAATTAACGGAAAGTAGATTGTAGGAGCATGTATGCCATAGTCTAATAGTCTTTTAGCAAAATCTAATGCGGTTATTCCAGTGTCTCTTTTTAACTCCTCTAGACTAATTACAAATTCATGCTTTCTGGGTTTACTAGGATTATGTTTAGCTGTAATACCCCTTAACTTTAATAGCTTTCTAAATAGGTAATTAGAATTTAATACTGAGATATTAGCAATTTGCTTCAAACCGTCTTTACCAAGAGATCTTATATAGAGGTATGCTTTAATGAGAACACCTATATTTCCATAGTATCCGTGTACCTTACCTATTGAATACTTTAAATCATAATTTAGATAATACCTACCATCTTTATACTCGATAATTGGAGTCGGTAGGAAATCCTTTAAGAAACTTTTAACACAAATTGGCCCAGCTCCAGGTCCTCCACCACCATGAGGCGAACCGAATGTTTTATGAACATTAATATGTACTATGTCAAATCCCATATCTCCCGGTCTAACTTTACATAATATCGCGTTTAAATTAGCTCCATCATAGTATAGAAGACCGTTAACTGAATGTATGATATCCGATATTTCAAGTATCTTATCTTCAAATATACCTAAGGTGTTTGGATTAGTTAGCATTAATCCGGCGGTTTTATCAGAAACCACGTTTTTAAGAGCATCTATATCGATAGTACCATCTTCATTACTTGGAACCTCGATAACTTTAAATCCAGCCATTTTAGCGCTAGCTGGGTTAGTTCCATGAGCAGAGTCAGGAATGATAATTTCATCTTTATAATCCCTTCCCATAACCTCATGATACTTTCTTATAATTAGCGCGCCAGCGAATTCTCCGTGTGCCCCGGCAGCGGGCTGTAAACTACAATAATCCATACCTGTAATCTCAGCAAAATATCTCGATAATTCGTATAATATAGCTAATAAACCCTGGAGAGTATCAACTGGCTGATAAGGATGGACATATATTAAGTCTGTACTTAAGATCTCTTCACATATCTTTGGATTATACTTCATGGTACAACTACCAAGGGGATATGGTCCTAAGTCAACTGAATAATTCATTTGAGATAGTCTAATAAAATGTCGTGCAACTATAGGTTCTGATAAATTAGGTAATTCTAGGGAACTACGAATTAAGTGTTTTGGGAGGAATTTAGATATGTCTTCCCTTGGAGTATTAGAAGGTTCACTTGCTAACTCGAAAATTAAGGGTTCATCCCATTTTGCCTGCTTATAACTATTCACTTATCAATCACCTCTCTAAGAATATTAACATAATTTTCAATTGCTAATTCATCATGAAAGTCATTAATTGAGACATGTATAGGGTTCCTATAGATGCCTTTATACCATTCTGAAACATCCCTACCTATTAATACTCCCTTATTAGCGGCTAATGAAATTGCTTCACTAGGATTAATATTTAACTCAACAATAAACTCTCGAAAGTATGATGCTGAATATGGAGGTGCATTTAAACCGATCTCTCTAAGAGCATTAGCTAATTTATGTGCTAAATTAGTCATTTTAATAGCCTTCTTAATTAGGCCATTTCCACCTAGTAGTGATAAATACACAGCGGCTGCAATTGCAGTTAAAGCTTCATTTGTACAGATATTTGAGGTGGCTTTTTCTCTTCTAATATGTTGCTCTCTAACTTGTAGGATCATTGTAAATGCTCTCTCACCATTAAAAGTGCTAGCCATGCCAACAATCTTTCCAGGCATTTGCCTAATTAACTTAATATCGCCTTTAACCGCGAAGACCCCCAGCAGTGGGCCACCCCAGAAAAGGGGAGAACCGAATAGTTGACCTTCACCAACGACGATATCAACTCCAAACTCCCCCGGAGGCTTAATTAAGGGGAGAAGCCATAGGTCTACACCTAAAATAAATAGGGCACCACGTTTATGAGACTCTTCAACTATTAACTGTATGTCTTCCTCTATGGCTCCGGAGAAGTATGGAAGTTCCATGTAAACACATGCAGTGTCACTAATTACGTCAGGTAGTTCATCAAGATTGATTAAGCCCGTATTTTTATCAGCTTTTAATGTGTAAATTCTCGTATTATGCGGATATAGATATGTTTTAATGACGTTAAACCTTTCAGGCGCAATATCGCCAATAATACAAACTTTATTTCTACCAGTAACTCGTAAAGCCATCAATATAGCTTCAGCAGCTGCTGAGGCCCAGTCATACATAGAAGCATTAACAACCTCCAATCCAGTTAATATTGATATGAAACTTTGATATTCAAACAATGCTTGAAGAGTACCTTGACAAATTTCAGGCTGATATGGTGTATAAGAGGTTAGAAATTCGCTTCTTGAAATTATATACTTAACTAACGAAGGAACATAAATAGGCGAAACACCACCGCCCAGAAACACATTCTTAGGATGATAGAATTTACATTTACTACATATCTCACGTATTAAATCATAAAGCACATTTTCCTCAACTCCAGTAGGAATATTAAGTTCATTTGTAAGGAGGAGTTTACGTGGAACATCAGAAAATAAGTCGTCAATATCATTTATACCGAGATCCTTAAGCATAGCCTTAAGATCCTTATCTGAGATAGATATATACTTATGAAAATTACTCATCTCAAACAAAACTAATAGGAACACTGAAAATTAAAATCGTAAATATAATAGGAGAACAAACTTATTTAAAGAATTAAAAGATAATTAATTCAATAAGAAATTAGGAGGAAAAATAAATTGAGAAAAATAACATTAATACTAATTATAACTATTATGCTACTATTTCTAACGACACCAATAATAGATTTAAAAGCACAGAAGCAGGTAGGAATACAACTTTCAGAGAGATATATCTTATATAAGTATGGTGGAAATTTAGTATGCCAAATAGAAATTAAAGTTACCGATAGGGTGGATATATTAGAAATTAGATATCCAAATTATATACCACAAAAAATAGTAGGGTTAAGAGCTGTCTATAATGGTATACTAATTCCAGTTGAAATCAAGAAAACTGATACTGATACGATAATAACATTGAGAGATTTACGTGACATTGTAGAACCTGGGGAGGCTATAGAGATTAGTTACATAGTACCTTTAGCAGTGAAAACTATAGATGGAAGAATATATAATGTAACGATACCATATGCGCCAATACTAAATTATAACCTAACACGCTTAAACATAACAATAGACCTTCCATTAGGGGTAGAACCAACAACAACGCCAAAGGATATGATAAAGAAGATGATGAAGATCGAAAAGGGAGAACAGCAGTTTCAATTATATGCGAAATTGGCTGGCGAGAAAGCAAGGAGTAAACAAGGAGTATTAATAAATTTAAGGCTGAGGTCTAAAGAAGAGGGGGCAATTCAGATTATGATAGTAAATATAATTAGGAATGTACATGTAAATCCTGACTTAACTTATAGCGTAGAAGATATTATAAAGTTAAAGAACTTATGCGGAACTACATTAGAGAAGGGAACGACCATAGTGTTTAATAAAACAGATTCTATATCTGAGATAGAGGCATATAGTAGCGTAAAACAACCATTAAAACTAAATATTGAAAAGCAGGCAGTAGAGGTAAGAATACCATATACATTAAAGCAAAATGAAACATTAACTGTGATATTAAAGTACAATGTAAATCCAGATAGAGAAATTCAAGGTAGCATATTATCTATGAGAGCTATGATACCTGTTAAAGATTTCATATATATGACATATTACATGGAAAACGTAATGATAAATATAATATCTCCTATGAATCAAACACCTATAGTAAGGGTATTAACTGATCAAATAGGTCGGATAAATGAGGATGTAGCAGTAGTAATTGTAGAGACAACCCCATACGTTATAACAAGGCATATAGCTCCAATCTTATACATAATAGTGATAATTGGCGTAGTAATGACAATAGTTAAAGCACCAAAAGTAAAGCAATTACTAAATGAAGACGTAAAAGCATTTGTGGGAATGATAAGGGAAGAAGTACAGATATTGGAGAAAGTGATAGAATTAGAGGAGAGATATGGGGAGAGACGAATAAGGATGAAGGAATATATACAGCAAACGAAACAGTTAAATCAGAAATTAAAATCAATACAACAGAAAGTGGAGAAGAAAGAGGAAGCCGTTAGGAAGAAAGTAAGCGGTATAGTGGAAATAAGGAGGAAGATGATGGAGACTTTAAATCAACTAAGAAAATTACAGTTACAATTACAGCAGAGAAAAATTACACCTAAAGAGTATACGGAGCGGAAACAACAAATTGTGCGACAGTTAAAAGTATATATTGTAAAGTTAAAGATATGGATAGATTGAAAACATGAGCTTGCTAGTAGAGAAAAAGTTAATGTCTAAATGTAAAAACCTTATCAACAACCAAGGACAAAGAAATAATAGGAGGATTGGAAAAAGCCCCGGTAGCTCAGAGGAGGAGCGCCCGGCTCATAGATGAATTATGGGATTAAGAAACCGGGAGAGGAAGAGAAGATTTCCCTTCCCCTGAGGTCCCGGGTTCGAACCCCGGCCGGGCACCAAATTTATACTTAGAAATGTCTTAATTAGGGGGTTATTATTTTTGGATTTTCGTGATCTTATTAAGGAGACGGATGGATTTATTTCTAGATTTTTGAATAGGAGGATTTCCTTTAGAATCACGCGTTTCATCATAGATCATGATATTAGATTATCCCCTAATCAGGTTTCTATTATTAGTTGTATCTTAGGTGTTTTCTCTGCTTTCTTCTTTATCTTTAACCTTCCTGTCTTAGGTGGAATCGGTGTTCAAATTTCCTCTATTATTGATGGAGTTGATGGAGAATTAGCTAGGTTAAAAGGCTTATCGTCGAAATTTGGCGGTTTCTTCGACGCTATACTTGATAGGATCGTTGATATCATCACCTTAATTTGTGTTTTCATATATTTATCTAGCATTTATGGTGAAAATGTTCTTATTAACATATTCTGCTTTCTCGCTTTAAGTGGCGATTTAATGGTTAGTTATATTCACGCTCGTGGTGAAGCTTCCCTTCATACTCATCCAGCTTTATTAGGCATTAAATGCTTTATTAGTAGAGATGTTAGGTTATTCTTAATTTTTCTGTTTAGTTTATTTGAACTAATATTTCAGGGAATAGTGTTGTTTGCCGTTATAATAATCGCCTTCTTAAGCTATCTATATATCTTCATTAAGGTTTTCGATGCCTATAAATTCAGATCCAGATATGAATAATTTACAGCTATAATATTTGTAAAAATTTGATATTCCTGTAATTTACTTATTTATACTTGATTTACTTATCCTTTTGATATGAGTGCTGTTAGTCGTAAAGTTAAGGATTTAATGATTGGTAAGGAAAAACTTATTACATTAAGTGCTGATGCCTCCATTTCAGATGCAGCAAAAGTTATGGAGAAAAATAATGTTGGTTCTGTGCTTATCGTTGAGGAAGGGAAACTTAAGGGTATATTCACTGAGAGAGACATTGTTAGGGCTATTGCTAAAAACATACCGGTTACAGAAAAAATAGGTAATGTCATGACTACAGATGTAATTACAGTTTGCGAGGATGATTATTTAAGTAAAGCGGTTTACATAGTCAGTGAAAAAGGAATTAGACACCTGCCAGTCACTGATAAGGAGGGAAATCTTGTTGGTATAATCTCTGCTAAAGACTTAGCTAAATACTATTCAGAGTATATAGAGGCTTTTGAGTGAAAATAGAGGTAATATGTTTAATTAGCTGTCTTAAGAATTGGGAGAATGGAGGCCGCCGCAGGGACTATCGGGTAGGCTTAATAGCCTACCTTTCGAACCCTGAACCTCCGGCTCCACAGGCCGGCGCTCTAACCCTTGAGCTACGGCGGCCACCATCCTAAGTGATATACATACTTATCTCTATATTTCTCCATTTATTTTTATGCTTAAGTTGTTGATAAGGTTTTTTATTTTGATGACTATAGCCTTTTGCTTAAGTCATTTTTTATAAGTGACTTATTAAGTGACTTATATTTAGATTTCCACTGAGTGTTTTTACTTGGTGGTGTTTTATGGTTTGGATTCGTCGTTTTGATGTTCCCGTCGCATTAAGTATTGCAGGTAGTGATTCCGGCGGTGGTGCTGGTATTGAGGCTGATTTAAAGGCTTTTGCCGCTGTTGGTGTTCATGGTGCTATTGCCTTAACAGCTCTTACCGCTCAAAATTCTACTGGCGTTTTTGGTGTTTTCCCTGTCTCTCCGGATTTTGTATTTAAGCAGATTGAGGTTGTTTTCGAGGATATGGGTATTAATGCTGCTAAGACTGGAATGCTATTTAATAGTGAAATTATTTCAGCAGTTTGTGAAGCTATTGATAAGTTTAAATTTCCTGTTGTCGTGGATCCAGTTATGATAGCTAAGAGCGGCGCTCCTCTACTTAAAGATGATGCTATTGATACTCTAATTAGCGAGCTTATTCCCAGAGCACTAATAGTTACTCCTAATGTTTTTGAAGCTGAAAGAATCTATGGCTCTAAAATTTCTAATATTGCTGATGCTGAGCATGCAGCTAAGGAGATCTCTAAGCTTGGTGTTAAAGCCGTTGTTATTAAAGGCGGTCATTTAAGTGGCGATGAAAGTACTGATATCTTATTTTATAGAGGAAGGACGTGGAGATTTAGCTTACCCAGACTTAACTCCAAAAATACCCATGGAACTGGCTGCTGCTTCTCAGCAGCTATAGCTGGTTACTTAGCTAAGGGATTTAGTATTGTTGAAGCTGTTAAGAGAGCTAAGGAGCTTACTTATTATGCTATTATGTATGGATTACCCGTTGGTAAAGGTGTTGGTAGTGTGAATCCATTAGCTATTACCTATCTTGATAGTGAGAGATTTAGAGTTTTAAGGGATTTAGAGGAGGGATTCAATTTACTTAGGAATCTTAAGGGTATATCTGACTTAATTCCTCAATGCAGAAGTAACTTTGTCTATGCATTACCAGATGCTGTTAATGTTTATGATGTAGCTGGTTTCCCAGGTAGGATATCCGTTATTAATGGAAAATTAGTTGCCTTTTCACCACCTAAATTTGGCGGTTCTGACCATGTCGCCAGAATTATTCTTACAGCTATAAAATATGATCCTAATATTAGGTCTGCAATTAATCTTAAATATAGTGAGGATATAGTTAATGCTGCTATTAAAGCTGGTTTAAAGGTTTCAATGTTTGATAGAGCTTTAGAGCCTACTGAAATTAAGAAAATTGAGGGTATGAGTTTACCGTGGGGTGTTAAGACTGCTATTGAGGAGGTAGGCTTTGTCCCCGATATTATCTATGATAGGGGCGGTTTTAATAGAGAAGCCATGGTTAGAGTTTTAGGTAAAGACCCATATGATATTGTTAAAAAAGTTAAAGCTATTTTAAGGGAACTTTAAAATGGTTATTACCAGATTTATTGCGTTAACCTCTGTACTAGCGGCATTAGATGTAGTTATCGCTCCATTTATCTGGTTTCCTTTTATGGGTAGTAAGGCCTATCCCGGGCAACATTTAATTAACGCTATAGCTGGTATTTATTTAGGACCTTGGTGGGCTGCATTAATAGCCATCATAGCCGGAACTATTAGAATTGGCCTTGGTATTGGTACAATATATGCATACCCAGGAGGGATTTTTGGAGGAATCATAGTGGGCTATGCATACAAGCTTTTAAGGAGAATTCTTACTGAAAGAAGAAGTTTGATTGCTGCCTTAACAGAGCCCATAGGTACTTTATTTATAGGTGCTCCACTCGCATTATCAATCGTATCACCTATCGCCACAATATTTAATCAGCCTCAAATAACTTTTAGACCGGAAGGATACCTTATTACACTTATTTACCTATGGTTTGGCTGGGGGGCGAGTACAATATCTGGAAGTATAGCTGCATACATAATATTAAACATTCTATATAGGTACGGATTTTCGAGGGAGGCAGTTATTGGACATGAATAGTAAGAATTTAATTGGTAGGAAAATACTAATTGTAGGTCCCGTTAAAAGTGGTAAGACAAAACTTCTATCTAAAATTATTAAGGACTTCCTTAAGCTAGGACTTAAAAATGACATTATAATACTTGATTTTTCACCTTCTAAATTACCAGGTATAGGGGGGCCATTAAATCAATATTTGCATATTGGTGATATTAATTATATTCATCCTAACGGTATTAAAGCTCCACGCTTAGAAGGTAAGGATAGTAATGAGGTTATAGGGTTTGCCGAATATAATTATAGGCTTTTAGATAAATACGTTGATATAGCATTAGATAGCAAGCATAGAATTGTCATTATAAATGATATTACAATTTACTTACATCGAGGCAACCTCGAGAAGGTTATTAAGTTAATTAAGAAAAGCGATACTTTTGTCGCTACTGCATATTACGGTAACGACTTTGATGATAAGGGTAGTAAGTTAAATAAGCTGGAGAAGATGGTAGTTGAAAAATTGATGAATATTGTTGATGAAGTTATTAGGTTAGGTGATTAATTATGGGGTTTTTAAAGGATAAGATAAGGTATCCACCTGAATGGGGTATTAAGCCAGTTCCTAAAGAGATTAAAGTGTTAAGAGGTATAGACTACTTTGTTTTGTGGAGTAGTTTAGCTGTTGGCTTATTAGTTATGCAGGCAGGATCCTTACTAACATCACCTGAATACTTATCTTTAGACCTAATTACCGCACTTATTGTATCGATAGTTGGCTCTATAATCGGTAGCTTCATGCTTGCATTAGCTGGTGTGATTGGTAGTAGGCATGGAGTTCCGACTATGGTTAGTTTAAGACCCGCATTTGGGAAGTTAGGTTCATATATACCTACCATATTAAATATTATACAGCTTATTGGGTGGGCTACATTTGAAATTATAATTATGGGAGAAGCGGCTACAGCCTTAAGCGGCGAGTTTTTAGGCTGGTTTACAAGGTATTTCTGGATGACAGTTATAGCTATTTGGTGTTACTTATTAGCTGCATTAGGTCCGTTAGCTGTTGTTAGAGAATGGATGGAGAAATTTGCAATATGGATAGTGTATATAACTACAGCATACTTAACCATCTACTTACTATCATCTCCGATTAAACTGGAAAGTTCAACCATTGAATTATCAAGTATCATGTTGGGTATCGACCTTGTAGTTGCTATGCCAATTTCATGGATGCCATTGGTATCTGACTATAATCGTTTTTCCATTAATGATAAGGAGGCATTTAAAGGCACTTTAATAGGATATACTTTAGCAAACACTTGGTTTTACATGTTAGGCGCGATACTAATTATACTCTATCCTGGTGAGGCGATAGTATATTCTATTGCATTAATTATTTTTGGATGGATAGCTCTACTAGCAATTTTAGTTGATGAAACTGATAATGCATTTGCAGATATTTATTCAGCTGCAGTATCTATTCAAAATCTGCTTCCACGAATATCACAGAGAAAACTGACACTTATAGTCATGTTAATTAGCTTATTACTTGCATACACGATTCCAATAGCAAAGTATGAAAGCTTCCTATTACTAATTGGAGCCTCATTCATCCCAGTATTTGCAATACTTGTCTCCGACTATTTCCTACTTAAAAGATATGAAAATTATAGTGAGTGGAGGAAATATGAGGAGGCTCCGAAAGCTAACATCATAGCTATTGTAAGCTGGGTAGTGGGCTTCATACTATATAATTACCTAACATTTACGCCATTAGGAGCTACAATTCCAACATTTATAATTACCCTTATAATCTATGTCATACTAAGTAAGCTGAGAAAGTCATAGTCATGGGCTTTTAATCTCCCTGACCTTAATCCTATATGCACTTACTATTCTTGTAAATATTTTAAATAATTCGTCGTTAAATCCTATTTCCTCAAGAGTCGTTATACCATAGTTCCTCATATATCCATTGTATGCCATTTCAATGATTGTAGCGAATACGTATGCTGTAGCTGAGGCTAATGCAGACATCTTATTCTTACGATCATATGTTTTATGTAATAGGTACTCTACCTTATTCTCTTCTCTAACCGCCTTTACATAAAGAATTAATCTATCCATATAGGTGTTCGTAATTACTCTACTTAGGAGGCTAGCTAGTAGCTTAATTGCCCTTATACTCGATCCATTAACTTTAACTACCTCATTACTTAAAAGATGAAGATCTCTTAAAAACTTCATTTTCTGTATATGTCCGGGATACCTCAATGTATACTCCGCCATTTCCTTAACAAATTTACGTAATCTTAACAATGTTCTTAAACCATCAGAAACAAAATATTCATACGTACCTAATTTTGGTATTGAAATTACCCCCGTAGTTTCAAGGGGATCAACATACATAATTCTATGATTCTTAATAATCCTAGCCTTATTAACGTATTGACTTAGTAAGTCCTCTGGAGACCATGTCAACGCTAATCCTAGTAGATTATCTGGACTATAGGAAATTCCCCCTACAAATATACCTACATTATCAGCAGAACCAAGTTTCCTAAGTGATCTACCAACTAATATATTTGATAAACCGGGAGCAATACCCGCATCAGGAATATAAAATACCTTATTTTTAATTGCATACTCCTCCAAACCTTTAAAATCTTCAGGATAAAATGAAACATCGACTATCGACTTCCCCATCTTAAGTAATGCTTTAATACAATTATACGCTATTGAACCGGGTAATGCTACAGCTACAATATCCACACCTCTAAGGTATTCATTCAATAATGATAATTCTCTAATATCTACCTTACTAACCTTTAACCCATAAGCACTTAATTCTTTAAGAATACTCTCTTCCCTATCTAAAATCAATATGTTAAATCCCCTATCTACCAATGCACGAGCTGTGATTCTACCTATCCTCCCAGCACCAATTAATGCTAAATCAACCATCAAATACACCCTTATAGTATCCTAACAACTTTAATGATTTTAAAATTAAGGAATTAAAATACGGTATTTGCTAGATAGCTAAGATTACATATTAAAGTACTATATCTATATCTAGCTATACCTATTGGGATTCCACTATATTTAATAACTACATATGTATGATCTGGAAGATTAAGGCTTTTCCTCATAAAACCCTTATTAATCAACTCTCTTAACTCCCCTTTAGATAGGACAACTACATTTCTCTTAATGAGGCTTTTAAATATATGTGGTATAGCATTAGTAGGTTCTAAACTCCCTCCTCTAATTTTAAATACTTTAATACCTACTCTTCTAGGATTAACCTTAGCTAATATATCTATAGATGATGTAAGTAGAAAAATTCCATTTCTATACTTAAAATATACATACTTTTTACTAATTTTCTTATCAATACCAAAATTCTCATACAAGTAATTAATTAAGTCCTTAACTTCCTCTTTACTTAATACCTTCCAACCTACCATATCAATCACACTTTCCTTAAGAGAGATAGGTAGAGATAACCTATTGAACCTTGATAATCATCATAGTTTAGATGTGGATATAACCTAACTGTATGCTTAGAAATTGAAGAGTCAAAGCGAATTACCTTTCCACTTATCTTCCACTCATCTAATCCTTTAGAAAACTTAAATGGTAATCTAGGTAGTTTCTCAACTTTAAAGCCCACTTCTAATGCATAATTAATTACATCCTCAGCCTCTTCAGGTGCAAAAGTACATACAGAGTATACGAGTAAGCCACCATGGTCGATAATCTCATATGCATTTCTAATAATGGATTTTTGTAATTGAGAATACTTAATATAGGTACTTTCACTTAGCATTTTAAGGTCGCGAGCACTCATTTCGTATAATAATGATTCAGATGAGCATGGAGCATCAAATATAATACCATCAAATAACGTGGTCTTAGGAAAATATCTACCATCATAACCTGTAATTATGATGTTAGGGAGAGTTAACCTTTCAACATTAATAATTAATGCTCTCCTCCTCACATTATCAGGCTCATTCGCAATAACTAAACTATTAAGATTTTCTCTTAAAAGTAACTGTGACATATGAGTGCATTTACCTCCAGGAGCAGCTGCTAAATCTAAAATCTTAAGCTTTCGCCTTAAAGATTTGAATAGAATTATTGGAGGAAGTAGCGAAACTAAATCTTCAACGTAATAATATCCTAATCCATGATATAACGTCCTACCTAATCCTTTATTCATCGAATAAAAGGCATAATTAAGCCATTTAACAGGATATAAGTTAAAATTAAGTGTGGTAAGAATATTATGAAGTTCTTTCGGATCTACCTTAAAAAAATTCACTCTAATACATCTAATCGGTCTACTCAAAACTACATTAATGAAAAAGTCAAAATCAGGGATAACATCCCTATATCTACTCAAAATCCTAATACACTTAGATACGTTAACCATAACTACTAAAAATATTAAGATAGTAAACATTTAAGATTGGAGCCCCGGCCGGGACTCGAACCCGGGACCGCCGGCTCTTTAGAATATATTTACCAAGCCGGCGCTCTTAGCATATATTTCTGCCAGCTGAGCTACCGGGGCTTATTGTTTTACTAAAAATAGTTAATTTATATGGGCTATTAAACTTTAGTTTCCTTTTATCGAATGTATTATTAGTTTATATTAATAGCTGTTTTGTTTTTGTTGATTATGTTTATAGATTTAGCATTTTAGCTATAATTGTGTTAGTGGAGGTTCTTTATGGTTGTAAAGGGTGGTTATGGAGGGAGTATTCTACATATTAATTTAAGTGAGAATAGAATTTCTAAGATTTCCACCGATACTGTAGTATCTAGTAAGTTTGTTGGAGGACATGTGGTAAATTTAAAGTTATTTATTGAGAGATTTAAGCCTGGGGTCGACCCTTTTTCAGGTGATAATATTGTTGTTTTGGGTACTGGTCCGCTTACTGGAACTATAGCTCCATGTTCAACTAAGTTAATAGTGACTACTAAGTTACCTCATACCGGTACCGTGGCATCATGTAGTTCAGGGGGAGTATTTGCTCGTGCAATGAAGTTTGCGGGGTACGATCATATTATAATTGAGGGTAGATGTGAAAAGCCATCATATATTGAAATTTTAGATGATCATGTGGAGATTTGTGATGCTAAAGATATATGGGGTAAGGATATATTTGAAGCTACTAAGTGGTTATGGAGGAAGTATCATAGGGATGAATATAGTACTTCATGTGGTGTAGTTTGTATTGGTCAAGCTGGTGAAAAATTAGTATCATATTCAATATGTTTGGTTGATCTATTTGCTCATTTAGGTAAGGGTGGGTTGGGAGCAGTATTTGGATCTAAGAATTTAAAGGCTATAATTGTAAGAGGGACTAAAGGTGTTAGGGTAGCTGATTCAGAGAGGTTTATGAGTATAGTAAGGAAAGTTATAGAGAGAATTAGGAATGATAAAGTTAGAGAGAGCTTTACTAAGTGGGGGATATTAATTGGTTGGGAGTATTGGGCTAAAAGTGGTCAAATATATTGGAAGAATTATAGTGAGGCTTACCCAGCTGAAAAGGCAATTAATAAGTTTGGTGTGGAGGTTCATGATAAGTATAAGATTGGCACAGTTGGATGTCCATCATGCTTAGAACCTTGTAAAGCATATTTCAACTTTAATGGAATTGAATTATATTGTTCTGAGTATTTCTCTATGATATTACCATTTGGATGCAAGCTTGATACCGATATAATAAATGCGGCTAAGTTATTCCATAAGGCTAACGCGTATGGAATAGACTCATTTGAAGTTTCCGGTATACTTGAATTTTTAATTGAGGTTTGTGAGAGAGAATTAGTAGATAAGGAAAAAGTTTTTGTAGATAGAAACCCTGAGACATGGAGTAGGTTAATTGATGATATAGTTAATAGGCGGGGGATAGGTGAAGTTTTAGCTGATGGTTGGAGTAGGATATTTGATTACTTTGGTAAGGATCTTAAGAAGTATGCTGTAGTTTATAAGGGCACCTCTCCAGTATTTGATGTAAGGACTTTATTAAGTGCTGAAGCATTTGGACATATTACAAATCCTAGGGGTTGGGAGGGGCCGGTTCAAATAACTGTTATACCTGGAAGGAGTGTAGATACGATTAAGAGATTTTTAGTTAGAATTGGCTGTCCAGATGATGCTATAGATAGAATATTTAGGGATGGAGTTATGAATACTGCGAGGTATACTAAGTGGGTTGAGGATTACCTTTACATGTTAAATTGTTTAGGTATATGTAGAAGGGAGAGCTCAACAAGATTTTATACAACTGATGAGCTCGCAATACTTTATACTGCTGCAACTGGAATAGAAATTACATCTAGAGAATTACTTATGAATGGTGAGAGAGCTTGGAATTTAGAGAGAATATGTAATTTTATGGAGGGATATAGAGATTTTAATCAGTGGTTTCAATATCCAGAGAGAATATTTGAACCATTAATTTTTGAGGGTAAAAAGCTTGAAATTATGGATTACCATAAGAGAAGAAGGTACTCAAAGGATGAATTCATACGGTTATTATTTGATTATTGTGATGAGAGGGGATGGAATTTAGATACTGGAGCACCAACTAAGGAAACATTATCCAAGCTAGGTTTAGATGAATATTTAAGGTTTTTAGAGGGGTGAGTTATGAAGATATTGATTCTTAATCCTGATAGATGTATTGGATGCGGAACTTGTGAGATGGTTTGCTCACTTACTAATGAGGGAATATTTAACCCGACATTATCAAGGATAAACGTATTTAGATATTCAGATAGGGGGATAAATTTTCCAATAACATGTTTACACTGTGACGATCCACTTTGCAGTAAAATATGTCCAGTAGATGCTATATCTAAGGATGAGCATGGAGCGGTAATAGTAGATCAATCAAGGTGCGTTGGATGTAAAGCTTGTATGATGATCTGTCCATTTGGAGCTATAATATTCGACATATATAGAGGGGAAGTTATTAAATGTAATTTATGTAGTGGAGAACCTAAATGTGCACAAACATGTGTTTGGGATGCTATAGAGTGGATAGAACCTACATTAGAGGTCGCTAGAAAAAGAAGAGAAGTTATTGAAAAAATACTACATTATTCATCAACTTGATAAATATGAAGATAGTCGTAGTTGGTAATGGGATAGCTGGATATACAGCTGCAAGCGAAATATGTAGATTAGCTAAGAAATTAAACGAGAAGATAGATGTTACAATAGTAACTAAGGAGAAAACACCAATATACTCACCATGCATATTCCACCTATACTTATCAGGCCAGATAGAGAGGGATAGGCTATTTATACATTCCTATAGGGAGTATAGAGAGAAAGGAATCAAATTAGTATTTGGAGAGGTTAAAGAGGTTAGGGATGAATCCATCTTAGTGGAGGGATATGGAGAACTACCTTATGATAAATTAGTTTTAGCTATTGGTAGTAAACCAGCTATACCACCTATAAAAGGTGTAAATTTAAATGGAGTATTTACTTGCAAGACTATCTCAGATATAGATGAAGTTAAGAGCTATTTAGATAGGGTTAATCCTAGGAGAGCTGTAATTATAGGTGCCGGATTAATTGGAGTTGAGATGGCAGTAGCATTAAGAATGAGAGGTATAGAGGTATGCCTTGTTGAATTAATGCCAAGAGTACTACCGTTATTATTAGATGAAGAAGCATCAAATATAGTGTTAAGTGAGTTAGAGAAGAATAAGGTTAAAGTGCATCTTAATGCGAGGGTTCTGGAGATAATGGGTGACGATAGGGTTAATAAGGTAGTTCTAGATAGTGGAGATGAAATTGAGAGTCAAATAGTAATTGTAGCTACTGGTATGAAGCCAAATACGGAAATACTGAGGAAAACTGGAATAAGATTAGGCGATAGAGGAGGAATAATAGTAGATAGGTATATGATGACGAGTAAGAGGGACATATATGCTTGTGGAGACTGCATAGAATACAAGGATGCAATAACAAATAAGCCAACCATAAATATGCTATGGATAAACTCTAGAATACAAGGTGAAATTACGGCCTCGAACATTATAGGTATAGAGAGGGAATATCTAGGAGAATATAATATAACAGGGGTAAGTATATTTAATAAACATGTTATAGCAGCTGGAAGAAAAGAGGAAGAACTAAGAGGAAGAAAATATGATGTAGTTGAAGAGAAAAGAGAAGACAGATATTATAAGATTATAATTAGTGATGGAAAGATTATCGGATTTCAACTAATTGGAGAATTTAGAGTAGCTGGGATATTACATACATTAGCAATAAAAAAGGTAAATATTCAAGAAATGATTAAGAAGATAGAATTACCACGTCAACTAAGATTAATACCGTATAGTATGAAACTTATTTAATAGATTTTAGATGATTGTATATAGGTTTGTGATGGAAAATTAGAGTATATCCTCTATAAATTTACCGTTTTCATACACTAAATCTCCATCAGCATATACCTTCGCTTTACCCATACCTTTAATTAAATCCCAATGTATAGCTGACTTATTAGTCCCCCCAGTTTTTAAATATGCTGCTCCCAACGCCATATGTATAGTACCTCCAATCTTCTCATCAAATAGTATCTCCTTAACCATCCTATCAATATCATAATTTAATCCAAATGCAAACTCACCTATCCTTCTAGCCCCCTCATCAGTCTCCAACATCTTCTTAAGAAAGTCCTCGCCAACCTCAGCATATGCTTCAATAACTTCACCACGCTTAAACTTAAGCTTTATATTTTTAACCTCATAACCCCTCCAAATAGCTGGATAATCAAATCGAATATACCCCTCAGCAGAATCCTCAATTGGACACGTAAAAACCTCTCCACCAGGCATATTAACCTTACCATCATCATTAATCCACTTCCTACCAGAAACATTAATAGTTAAATTTGTATCTTCAGACTCAATTTTTAACTCAGAAACCTTACTTAGGAAGTTAATAATTTTCTCCTGCCATTTAGCTTGCTTAATCCAAGCATTAACTGGATCATCACTATATAGCTTTAAAGCTCTAAATACGAAGTCTTCAAATTCTAGTGGTGACATCCCAGCTTCCTGAGCCATAGCTCTAGTCGGATACGCTGTAACCAACCACCTAAGACTACCCTCAAAATCCCTCCTCATAAAAATCTCAGTAAGCTTAGCAACAGCCTGAGCTCTAACCTTCATCCTACTAGGGTCAACATTTACTAAAGGCTTAGTATGAGAGGAAGATAAAATCCTAATGCGCACATCAACATTGCTAATAATAAACTCGTCAATCTTAGAGTAATGCCTTAACAAGCTTTCAGGAGCATACCTATAGAAAATCTCAGTTAAAACCTCATCAGTAACGTCAAATCTAGGATAAGCACCCCTCTTAACAACCTCCGTCCAAAGAGACCTAACAAGCGGAAACGCCTCAAACCCAGCCTGAATTAAAACCTCATCGCCACCCTTAATATTACAACAATACTCACAAATCAACCTAGCAAACCGATCATACAAAACAAACCACCAAAAATACCAAAGAATAAAAAATTAAATAATTTCAAAAATTAAAAGAAAAATAACTTGAAAAATAATATTGTTATACCCAGTATTGCGGCTTACTACTTGTTCTCTCACGATCCTCACCGATAAAAGACCAAATACCAGTTTTAGCGCGCTTAATAACGATGCCTAATGCCTCCATTAAAGAATCACTAATTATAACTTCATATTCGCCAGAAACGGAGACAGCTACACAGCTAACCCATTCAGTGATAACATCTTCAGTAACCACTCTAACATCTACTTTAGGTAGTCTATAGACTGAAACCTCAGCTCCAACAACCCTATATCTATCACTTAACAACCCCTTAAGATCAATTCCTAATTCCTCGGCTAACCTAATTGGAATATGAATCTCGGGTTCTTCAGCCTCATAACCACTATTTACAATGGCAGAAGTTCTAACCAACCTATCTCCATATTTAGTCTCAATATTAACTCTAACTACCAAAAAACTCACCTAACCCTCCTAAATCTACCGAAACCCTTCTTAAGATATCTCTTCCTATACAAGTATAATGGAATAAACCTGCCAAACCTCTTCATAAAACACCCACACAAATAAATGTAATTATAAAAATAAAAGATGAGGAGAATACAGTTAAAATAATGAGCTAAGGGATTATTTAACTTAGATTTAGTTTAGAATACAATATCAACTCCTCTTCTAACTTTATCTGGAGGATCGTCTTTAAGCCTCCACTCCCCCCTCTTTAAATCTAATAATATAATTCCTAATTCACTTGCAACATAATCACTTAAAGCTACCTCATCAACATATGGATTCACTATAATATTCACTCTAACCTCCTTTGGCTCCCTATCATCTAATAATAAAATTAAATCAGCGCACTCCCTATAATATGGAGAGCTCACCTCTCCACCACCTGTATCTAATAAAGCTGTATCACTACCCTTCGGAGGCCATAATCCAAGCTTCTTAGCTAAATCAATTGGAATGACAATATCGGCGGCGTCAGATTCAAAGCCGCTATTAACCAATGCACTAGTCTCCTCTACTAACTGGCCAACTCTAATCCTTACCTTAACCCTACAAACCATATTTAGTCACTTAAAACCATCTTCTTCTTCATATAACCAAGCTTCCTACGAGGAATAATCTTAGCAATATATTCCTTAATAATCCTAATCTCCTCCCTAGATGCAGGCATATAAAGCCCACCACAAATAAACTCAATAAAAATAAAAACAAACGGTATTATTAAGCTAAAAACAATACTCATCGGAATACGACAAAACTAAATGTAGATAGAATAAAATTGGAGGGAGAGTAGAGTCTAATTATGAAGCGATGACAATTAAATTATAAAGCCTAATATTAAATCAGTTATTGGGTGTTACATTTGACAGACAAGATTGGATACCTCAAAGAAAGAAACATCGAAAGAATAGGGAGAATATATCCAATAGATGAGGTGGAGATTAGTGGCCATAAGACTAAAGCTAAAATTAGAAAGAGGAAATAAGGCTGTAGAGGTGATAGCATTAGTAAATAGTGGATATGAAACATTAGAGCCGGAAATATTATTACCTGAAAACCATGCTAATAATCTAGGAATATACTCAAACCTACCGCCAGAAAGCATAGTCAAAGAATATAAATTAGCGGATGGAAGCACGACTAAACTAATTAGAGTATTAAAGCAGCAAAAGTAAGTGTAATTGAAGAAGACAGAACAGTAGGAAATGTAACGTCAAACATATTAATCAGTGAAAAAGCGGATGAGCCATTAATAAGCGATAAATTAGCCAGCAAACTAGGAATAGTGGCACTCGACATAGGAGAAGGACTATGGTGCTTCAAGGACGAAATCGGAACAAAAACGAGAAAAACAAAATAAAAACTAATTTCTATAAATTTCTATTAACATTGTTATATTAAATAATAATATAATTGATTAAAATGATATAAAGCCATCCTTAGCATTTCCAAAACTTCCATCATC
>Ga0180302_10000267_pt1 | contig 21767 bp, 18 predicted proteins | sample GuaBasSediGuay17_FD_121794 | JGI IMG/M metagenome (GOLD analysis project Ga0180302, IMG submission 121794) | Subseafloor sediment microbial communities from Guaymas Basin, Gulf of California, Mexico - Guay17, Core 4571-4, 12-15 cm | ecosystem: Environmental > Aquatic > Marine > Hydrothermal... | reverse complement strand
ATCCCGACGTCTGTGTCGAATACCACGATTTCATACCCGTCCTCCCCCGTGTACCCCGTCCTGCTCACTACAGCTTCGGACCCCAGCACCTCGGCCCTCCTGACCCTGAACTTCTTCATCGTGAACTCCTGACCCACCACCCCGTGGACGAGCTGCCTGGCTTCGGGGCCCTGGACAGCTACCATGACCGTCTCGAACGTCACGTCTCGGATGTCCACTCCGAACCCCTTGTCTTCGTTCACCTCCCTCATCCAGCTCAAGATCTTCTCCCTACTTGCCGCGTTCACCACCATCAGGAACTCTTCCTCGCCCAGCCTCATGGCCACATCGTCGTCCTTTATTCCTCCCCTTTCGTTCAGGACCAGGGTGTACCTCGTCCTCCCCTCTCGGACGTCCATCTGGTTGCTGCTCACGTAGTTCAGGAACTCGACAACCCTCTCCCCCGAGAGCACCAGCCTCCCCATGTGAGAAACGTCGAAGCAGCCGACCCGCTCCCTGACGCTCATCACTTCCTCTCCGAGCCTTCCATATCTAAGGGGCATCTCCCACCCGGCGAACTCCGTGAGGACGGCCCCGAACTCCCGATGGACCTCGTAGAGGGCGGTCTTCAGCAGGCCCATACAGAGGCGCACCCCCTGGCGTGAGACCCTGTTATCCTTTTAATCAGCCCCGGCTCTCTCCAGGTGATGTCGGAAGAGTTTGTAAAGATCCTGAGGAAATTGTGCGGCAGGGAGAACGTATTTAATAATGAAATGGAGTTGGCGTCTTACTCTTACGACGCCTCTTACATCAGAGGACAGCCGAAGGTGGTGGTTAGGCCCTCGAGCGTAGAGGACGTGGCCGAGGTGATTTCGGCGGCCGCAGAACACGGGGTCCCAATCACCCCCAGGGGCGCTGGCACTTCACTAGTGGGCGGGCCAGTCCCCGTCAGAGGGGGGATCGTCCTGGACATGCTCCGGATGAACGAGATTGTGGAGGTCGACGAGGAGAACATGCACGCGATCGTGGAGGCCGGAGTTAGGGTCAGGGATCTGAACGCCAGGCTTGACGGGATGTTTTTTCCGATAGATCCGGACGGTCTCGGCGTCTCCACGGTGGCTGGGCTGATAGCTGAGGATGCTGCTTCCCCCCTCTCTCCGGCTTACGGGACCGCCAGAGACAGCGTCCTCTCGGTGGAGATGGTGCTGGGCTCAGGGAGGGTAGTCCGCCTCTCCGGGAGCATGGTGAATCTGGCTGTGGGGTCTGAGGGAACCCTGGGTGTCATAACCAGGGCTGTGGTCAGGCTCTCGCCGACACCAGAGTCCATGTCCTCATTCTCTATCAGGGTGATAGACGCATCGGACGGACTCGACCTCCTCTCTCTGGTGTACTCCAAGGGATATCGGCCAGAGGTCTTTGAGATAATCCACAGAGACGTCCTGGACATCCTGGAGGTGGATCCAGAGATCGGGGCCATCGTGGAGGCAGCCTTCATAGGCTCTGAGCCCTGGGTCTCAGCTCAGTCTGAGGCCCTCAGATCCTCGGTCGAGGAGGTGAAACCTCTCGGGGTGGAGGAGGCCGAGGAACTCCCCAGGCCCTCTATGTCATGGCTCACGGAGGCCCTGAAGAAGGCGGAGAGGTCTGCGGTCTTTATCAGCGTGAGCGTCTCCAGGTCCTCTATAAGAGACGTCCTGCAGGAGATAGACAGGGTAGCCATGAGGATGAGACTAAAGACGATAACTGCTGTGAACGCCCCGCTGGGGTGGATAATCTCCGGCATCCTCTTCGACCCGCTGGACGAGAGGGAGTACCAGAGGGCGATAAAGGCATCTGAGCAGGTAGTGCACGCGACTCTCAGGATATGCTCATCCGCCAGGTTAGGCTTTGGGACCGGAATCGGAGCCTCCATGGCTCGGGCGTTCGAGGCTGGCTTCCCCGAGGAAGCCGACGTGTTCAGGGCGATTAAGTCCGCATTGGATCCAATGGGAGTGATGAACCCCGGGAAGATTATCCCATAGCGAGGGGGAGGTCCTTGACCCTGTTCTCTGAAGATCTTCTCTACGCGCTATCCAGATGCATTGGGTGCGGCAACTGCAACACCTTCTGTCAAGTGTTTTTCCTGGTGGATCAGAGGGAGAAGCTCTCCCCTAGAGCCTGGATAAGGACGTCCTCCATGGTGGGGCTTGGCCAGGTCAAGGTTTCCGTGGAGTACATAGAGTCCCTCTACGCTTGCACTCAGTGCTCCCTTTGTAGGAACAGCTGTCCAGTAGGACTTGATCCCTTCGCCCTCATAATGTCGTCCAGGAAGGAACTCATAGATCAGGGCTATGTCCCGCCCATAGAGGTGGCCGCCCTTCCAGAGGAAGTCGTGGAGGGGTCTCCTCTCCTCCCCGGGCCCCACTGGGAGAGGAACAAGTGGCTCCCCAGGGATATGCCCCGCTCCGGGAGGTACCTCTTCATATCTGGCGCCTGGGCCAGGTCCGCCCCGGACTCTGCGGTGGCCTCTATAGAACTCGCCAGGAGGAGACTCGACCTCTTTGTGGCCGATAGAGAGCCCGAGTGCGGCCTCATCCTCAGGCTTGCAGGATACTTGGATCAGTATCGTGAGCTGACCGGGGAGATGCTGGCATTGATAGAAGACCTCTCCCCTGTAGGCGTGGTCTCCGGCTGCCCCGCGAGGGCCGAATCCCTGAGAGAGCTGGGGGTCAACGCCCTCCACCCGGTGGACCTGCTGGTAGAGGAATCTCCATCCGCGCGCAGGAAGAAGCCCAAGGTGGCTCTGATACCAGACCCCCTTGCCAGGTCCACCTCGAAGGCTGCCGAGGAGCTGCTCCAATCAGTGTTGGGCCCGGAGTTCCTGGGTTCGCTCCCGAGATTCTCGGCATCGTGCGGTCACCTCATAACCTTCCGATCTAATCCTGACATAGTTCGGAGCCTCTTCCTCACCGCCCTGAAGGAGGCAGAGTACATGGGGGCGAGCGAGGCGGTCTTCCTCAACCCCCTAGCCTTTGCGCTGGCCAGAGAGATCCTGAGGGGGGAGAGGGTCAGAGTGAAGATATCTGAACTCTCTCAGACTCTCTTGAAAGTACTGAGTTGAGCCTCTCTATCATCCCCACAGATACATAGACGAGACCCATGGCCTCTACCTCTCTCGGATCAAGAGCCCACTTCCCGTCAAACACCACGGTCCCTCGAGGGAGCCTGGAGAGTTCCCTCCTGAACTCCCTCGTCTTGAACTCTGGGTGATCCGCGCCTATGAGCACCAGGTCAGCCCCATTCAAGGCTTCCTCGAGGCTCTCGGCTCTCTTCCCCCCGAACGTCTCCTCCGTCCTCGGGTCGTACACCACCACCTCCACCCCACGGGAGAGCAGGCCCCTCACTATTGGCTCGACGGGGCTCTCCCTGTGGTCTCCGACTCCTCCCTTGTACGTCACCCCAAGCACCGCAACCCTCTTCCTTCCGTTCCCCGTCCGGCTCAGGGAGTCTAGAATTATGCGGAGGGCGTAAAAGGGCATATCCTCGTTGAGCACCCTGGAACTCTCAACCACCTTCGGGGAGTAGCCAGCCTCCTCCGCGGAGGAGGCCAGGAAGACTGGGTCCTTAGTTAGGCAGCTGCCGCCAACCCCTATGCCCGGGATCAGAAGATTCACCCTGGGATGCTTGTTTGCTATCTCTATGACTTCCCTCGCGCTGACTCCGAGGGCGTCGCATATCCTCGCCACCTCGTTTGCGAGGGCTATGTTCACGTCTCTGAACGTGTTCTCAACTAGCTTGACGACCTCTGCCACCTCTGGGGTGGTTATTGTGATGTCCCCCTTGGAGAAGCTGCGGTAGAGCAGCTCCGCCATGCGGGCGGACTTCCCGTCGTAGGCCCCTATGACTCTCGGATTCTCCACGAGCTCTCTCACGAGCCTCCCCGGCATCGCTCTCTCCGGGCAGTAGGCGGCCAGGAAATCCCTCCCCAGGAGACCAGCACCGCCCAGGCTCCTGTCTATCATCCTCCTGAACGCGCCTGGAGGGAGGGTGCTCTCCACCACGACCCCGAAGGGAGGCCTGGCCCTCTCCGCGACCTCCCTCAGCGCCGACCACACATAGGAGAGATCCGCCCCCCCGTTAGACCTGGGGGTGGGGACTGCCACGATGAACACGTCCGACTCCTCTAACGCGGAGGGGTCTCCCGTTGGCGTGTACCTCTCCCCAGCCTCCTCCAAGAGGTCTGAGAGCCCCTTCTCCTCTATAGGCAGGTCTCCCCTCTCCAGCCTCCTAACGAGGCTCTTGTTCACGTCGTAGCCCACCACGGAGTATCCGGAGCTGGCCAGGAGGAGGGAGAGGGGAAGCCCTATGTACCCCTGGCCCAGGACCGCGACTCTGGCAGTCCTCCTCTCCACGGTCTCTACCAGCGCCTCCGCCGTCATCTCCATTCAACACTTGAAGGCCGAGCCCCCATGATAAATCAAGACGGCCGGAACACCTGAAACGGTTGATACGGTCTCACACGAGGGTCCCGCGAAGCTCCCTCACCTTGAGCCGCGTGATGTACCCGGCTATCCTGTTCCTGTAGACCTTGGACCTTATCTCAGCTATTTGGCTGAGGACCCTCTTATTGTGCTCGAAGTCCGTGCTCCACAGCTCCGGGTACTGCTTGACCAGCATGTAGGCGGTGCGCTTTATGGCCTTCTCCCTCACGGTCCCCATGCTCCTCGGTGGGCTCGCTGCTCGGGGGCTTTTTAAACTTGACCGCCCCCGGCCCCGGGCCACCTGCCGTCCAGATTCGGGCCGGGCCGTCCCGTTCAGAATCATTAAAAATCGGGCACTGCCACTAGTACTGGCGCCTACCACGGAAGACCTCGGGGGAGGGAGGACGGCGTGGGCCGACCCATGACCCCGAGGACTAGTCGGTAGGCGCACAAACGCTCTATGGTATCCGTTTCGCTCCGGATCTGCGTGGAGGTGTTCGTCGATTGGAACAGTACAGATCTAATAATGGTAAGTACCTTATCGTTTTAGATCTGATGGTGAGCGGCCACGTTGATGCTAGTGATGTTATCGGGGCGATATTCGGCCAGCTCGAGGGCCTCCTGGGCCCGGAGCTGGAGCTGAAGGACCTCCAGAAGAGTGGGAAGATAAGCAGAATCAACGTGAGGCTCTGGCCGGACGGAGAGAGGATGAGGGGGATAATTCAGCTCCACAGCGGGCTAGACAAGATCAGGACCGCGCTCATAGCGGCGGCCCTGGAGACCGTGGACAAGGTGGGCCCCTACTCCGCCTCCGTCTCGATAAAGAGGATATCCGACGAGAGGGAGGAAAAGAGGAAAAGGATAGCCAAGAGGGCCGTTCAGCTCCTCAGGGAGTGGAGGAGCAGGTCGGCGGAGGAGTTCAGGGGCCTGGTGGACAGGGTCATGCAGGAGATAGCTAAGGAGGAGGTGAGCTACTACGGGCCCGACAGGCTCCCGGCGGCCCCTGGCGTGGACAAGGCGGAGGAGATCATAGTAGTCGAGGGGAGGGCCGACGTGATCAACATGATGAGGTACGGGTGGAACAACGTCATATCCATAGGCGGGGCCGTGGAGAAGATCCCGAGAACCCTCGTGAAGCTGATAGCCGAGAGGGAGGCTACGGCCTTCGTCGACGGAGACAGGGGAGGCGAGCTCGTCCTCAGGGCCCTGCTCGAGCAGACCGACGTAGACTACGTGGCCGTCGCTCCGCCGGGGAAGTCCGTCCAGGACCTGACCGCCAAGGAGATAAGGAAGGCCCTCTCGTCCGCCGAGCCCGCGGACGAGGTCAGGGCGAGGCTGGGCATACCGGTCAGGAGGAAGCCCTCGAGGGGAGAGAAGCCCCAGCAGGAGGCCGCCCCGATCCCCTCCAGGATACCAAAGGGTCTCAGGGAGCTCTACGAGGAGTCTAGGAGGGCTGGCGTCGCCATACTAGCGGACGAGGACCTCCGCCCGCTGGCTAGGATACCGGTGAGCGACCTCTACGAGGAGCTGGACAGGGTGAGCGGGGCCAGGGTCCTGGTGTACTCCGGGAACCTGACTCAGAGGATCGTGGACAAGGCCTTCAGGGTGGGCCTCCGGATACTCGTGGCCGACAGGATGTACGAGGTGGCCCGAATACCGGCTGGTCTCAGGATATTCACCTTAGAGTGAGCCACCATGAAGGTATTGGAACTCGACGAGAGGAGGGGGCTGATCAAGCTCAGGTTAGAGAGCCTGGACGACATGTATTGGCTGATGTCCATACTCGAGGAGGGGGACGTGGTAAGGGCCAGGACTGTCAGGAGGGTCAAGCCAGACTCCTCGAGACCCGACAGCGGGGAGAGGGTGCCAGTGACCCTCTCGGTATCAGTCGAGAAGGTCGACGTCGACGGCTTCTCCGGGAGGCTGAGGATCACGGGGGTCATCGTGGACGCGCCGGAGTGGCTCGGGATCAAGGGCAGGCACCACACGATATCCATCTCCCCGGGACGCCAGGTGACCGTCGTGAAGGAGGAGATCTCGCCCGGGGTTCTGGAGATCCTCAAGAGGGCGGAGGCCATGTCCGAGAGACCCAGGGCCCTGATAGTCGTGATGGACGAGAGGAGGGCGGTCGTCGCTGAGGCGAGCGACTACAGGGTGAGGGTCGTCCTGGAGCTGTCTTCCGGGGTCCCGGGGAAGGTGGCGTCGGACAGGGAGAGGGCCGCCGCGCTCGGGGGGTACTTCAGAGAGCTCGCCGACGCGATAGCCTCCAGGGCCGAGAGGGGGGATTACGAGGTTGTGATCGTGGCCGGCCCGGGGCCCGTCAAGGAGGAGTTCCTGGGGTTCCTGAGGGGTAGGCTCCCCGAGCTGGGGGAGAGGGTTAGGCTGGGTCACGCGTCCACCGCGACGGTCAACGGGGTCTACGAGGTAATAAAGAGGGGGGAGCTGGACAGGTGGCTCAGGGAGTTCGCTATTTCCAGGGATATCAGGGAGCTGGACGAGTTCATGTCCATGCTCGCCAGGAGGTCTAGGCTGGTGGCGTACGGCCTGAGCGAGGTCTCGCTCGCCGCCGAGTGCGGGGCGGTCGAGAGGTGTCTGATATCCAGCGCCCTCCTCTTCTCCGAGAAGAGGGGAGAGGTCCTCTCTCTGATAGAGAGCCTCAGGAGGACCCGGGCAGAGTTCCACATAGTAGACTCCGGCACGGAGCCCGGGGAGATCCTAGACTCTCTCGGGGGGGTGGTGGCCTTCCTTAGATTCTCTATCAGCTGAGCAGCTCGAGTATGAAGAAGAGCACCACCCCGGAGGTTATCAGCCTCTTCCCCTTGTAGGAGAATATATCGCTCGCCCACAGCACGACTCCCACCACTATGAGGACTCCGGAGAGCACCCTACCTAGAGTTACGAACCAGTCCTTTATCGAGACCAGTATGTCCATGATAATCTGGAACTCCCTCTCCAGGGCCTCGCTTATTGGATCCTGAGCCCACACGGTGGTCACCCTGACGAGCGCGAGGACCGCAAGAATGGCGGCCAGAACCCTCCCAGCTCTCACGCCTCTCCCCCCTGCTAGGGAGAGGGGCCTCGGCTTTTTCGGTCGATCCCCACCTAAAACATTCCCTCGAGCCTATTCCTCACCCCCTTCTTCCTCCTGGCCAGGTCGCTGAGGGCCTCCTCGAGGGGGATCCCTAGGGGGACGCTCTCGTCGACGTAGAGGCCGGATCTCCCCTCGAACCTCCTCTTGGTCAGGACCCTCACCCTCTCCTCAACCGTCTGCTGGGAGATCCCCAATATCTCCGCGACGTGAGACTCCATCCCGACCACGGGGACTTCCGCGTGCCCCTCCTCGGTCGGGAGTATGAGCCTGAGGGACTTGTTGACGCCCGGGACCCGCACGCCCCCCTCCAGCTCTCCCACGCGCACCATCCCCCCGAACCTGTAGAACTCCTCCTCCCTCTCCCTCAGCCTGGACACTGGGAAGGACACCACCTCCCTCTCAGTGATGTAGAGGTAGACCTTGATGGGGCCCTGGGGGTTGGCCTGCACTATCTTCCTCATCATTGGGGGCCCGACCGACGAGCTCACCAGCTCCTCCACCATCGAGGGGGAGCTCGGGGGATCGAGCAGGACGATATCTAGATCGCTCCTCTCGTCCACGTCACCCCTGGCCACGCTGCCGTAGGCCGCCCCCCTCAGTCCGACCCTCTCCAGGGACCTGAGGATCTGCAGCGCCCTCTCCCTCATCCTCCGGAGGAGACCCCACATCTCCTCGTCGTAGATGACCACCCTCTCAGCTTTCTTAATGAGGTAGGATAGCCTCTCATCTCGGGGAGTCGCCATGAACTCTCACGGTGAGCTCTGCAGTAGGTGCTCAAAAAGGGTTGCCGTGCTCTTCAGGAGGTACTCCGGGGAGAGGCTCTGCTCCAGGTGCCTCAGGGACTCTCTCTTGCTGAAGATGAGACGCGCCATATCTGGGGGGCGGCTGCTCTCCGAGAGAGACAGGATGGCCGTGCTCCTCACTGGGGACGGGGCCCACAACAGGGCCGCCGAACTCTTCCTGGAGCTGGAGTCGGAGTTCCCCATGGTCGAGGTCACCACGATCTCTCCCGGAGACCTGGGCTCGCCCGGCCTCTCCTCGCCAGGAGACAGGTGGGGTAGGCTCGCAGACCTGGTGAAGAGGGCTCGCCTGAGGAGTTCTGGCAGGAAACTGGTGGTCCCCCTGCTGGCTGAGGATCTGATATCCCTCTTCCTCCTGCTCCTGATGGGCAGGCCTCTCGGGCTGGTCGTGGACGGCGTGCTCAGGCTGGGACCCCCTCCCGGGGTCCCCGCGGCGGTCGTCCCTACTTACCCCCTCCTGAGGACCGAAGTCCTGGCTCTCTCTGGGGAGGAGGACAGGGCCGGGGATCCCCTCCTAAGGTTCATTGACGACCTCGAGTCAGCCTCTCCCGGGGCGAAGTACAACCTCCTGTCTTCCATCGACAGGATTATTCAGGCGCTTGGGTATCGTTTAATTTGAGCTGAGATCCCGAGAGGCCCCGGAGGTCAATATGCTGGGAGAAAGGAAAGCCTTTGAACTCCCTCCCAGGTCAGAGGAATTTCCCAGGTGGTTCGACGAGGTTCTGTTTAAGGCTGAGATCGTGGACTTCAGGTACCCCGTCAAGGGGATGTACGTCTGGCTCCCCTACGGATACGAGATAATGTCGAGGATCATGGAGATAATGGAAGAGCTGCTCAGAGAGGCGGGCCACAAGAGGGTGTACTTCCCCGGGGTGGTCCCGGAGAGCGTCCTCTCGAGGGAGTTCAAGTTCAAGCAGGGGTTCGAGGGCTCCGTCTACTGGATAACCAGGCTGGGGAGGGAGGAGGCGCCGGAGCGGATGGCCCTCAGGCCCACCAGCGAGGCCATAATGTACGAGGTCCTCTCCAGGTGGATAAAGAGCTACGCGGACCTCCCCCTGAAGATCTACCAGATAGTCCCCGTCTACAGGTACGAGACCAAGGCGACCAGGCCCCTCCTCAGGGTCAGGGAGATAGCCTTCTTCAAGGAGGCCCACACGTTCCACTCCTCCTACGAGGAGGCGGCCGCTCAGGTGGAGGAGGGCGTCCGAATATACAGGGATTTCTACGACAGGCTCCTCATCCCGTACATAGTCGTCAAGACTCCTAAGTGGGACACCTTCCCGGGGGCCCACTACAACTACGACGTAATCACTGTGATGCCCGACGGCAAGGCCCTCGAGCTGGGGAGCGTGATAAACTTTGGGGACATCTTCGCGGGCGCCTACGAGCTGAAGTACATGGATCGAGACGGGAAGATGAAGAACGTAAACACGACCTCCTACGGGATATCCGAGAGGAGCCTGGCGGCCGTAATAGCGATACACGGAGACGACAGGGGGATGAGGCTGCCCCCGGAGATAGCCCCCGTCCAGGTGGTCGTTGTGCCCATACCTAAGAAGGGGGAGGAGGAGCTGGTCGCCTCGGCTGCAAGAGAGGCGGAGGAGAGGATCAGATCGCTGGGCCTCAGGACCGTGCTCGACGACTCGGAGGAGAGGCCAGGGTACAAGTACTACAAGTGGGAGGTCAGGGGGGTTCCCCTGAGAGTGGAGGTCGGCCCGGGAGAGGCGCGGGGAGGCTTCGTCTCCGTGGTGAAGAGGACAGCCCCCGGAAGGAGGATCAGGGTCGAGCTGGACTCTCTGGCTGAGGAGATTCCATCCCTCCTGGAGGAGGTCAGGGAGGACCTCCTCAGGGAGGCCCTCGAGTACTTTAGGGGGTGGATCCGAGAGGCCAACACCCTGGAGGAGGTGGTGGAGCTTGTCGGGAGCAAGATAGTCTCCTTCCCATGGTGCGGAGACGAGGAGTGCGGTCACGAGGTTGAGGAGGCGGCCGGGTACAGCCTCCTGGGCTACGAGGAGAACGCGCTCCTCGGGAGCGGGGCCTCTTGCGTCGCGTGTGGGAGGGAGGCCCCGCACAGAGCCTGGATAGGTCGCAGCTACTGAACCCATCCGGGAAGTTTATTACGGGGGGCTGGCCGACTACTGGGGGTAAGGAGTTGCCCAGAAAGAGGAAGAACAGGGGTAGGAGCCTGTCGGACTCCGGTCGGGAGCGTCCAGTCCAGTGCACTGCGTGCGGTAGGCTCGTCCCGGCCGACAAGGCCGTGAGGATAACCAGGTGGGTCTCCCCGGTCACGGGCTCCATAGCCAGGGAACTCGAGAGGCAGGGCGTCTACGTATCCAAGAGGCTGGAGACCAGGTACTACTGCATCAGCTGCGCGGTCCACATGGGGCTCGTCAGGCCCAGGGCCTGGCACGAGAGGAAGGAGTCTGTTCCTCTCCAGTCCTCCGGTAGGAAGAGGAGTTCGTCAAAGCTCCCCCTGAAGTTCCTCAAGTTCTAGATGGGCGGAGGGGGGCTACAGGAAGGCTTCGAGTCCCACGGCCCCTCCCCTCACGTCTCTTATTGCCTTGATGGTCCTCTCCATGACCTGGTCGAAGAGCCTTAGGTAGTAGCCTATGTCGCAGTCCTCCAGGTCGAAGAACTCGGCTGGTCTTGCCCTCTCGTTTATGCTCCCCCTCCCCCTCACTATCAGTATCCTCAGGACCTGGCCCCTGTGGATCTCAATCCCCTTATGCTCCCTGAGCCACACTCCGACGTGGTAGCCCTTGGTGGCCCTCTCGAAGTCCTCCAACTTCTTGCCCACGGTCTCTATAATTATCAGGTCTTCCTTCCGGACCTCCCCCCTCTCCAGCCTCTCCCTGTACTCTCTTATCCTCCTCCTTATCTCCTCCAGGGGCTCCCCCCTGAGCGCCATGATCACGGCCCCCCTCTGGGCCTCCTTCACTATTGGAGGGTAGTCCCTCCTGACGAACTCGAACCCCCTGGCGATCAGCCTCCCGCCGACGAGGTGGGCGTACTTCTTCTTCGTCAGGTACATGGCCCTCTCCGCCACGTACTCCAACTCTATCGAGAGGGGGAGTTCCCTGTTGACCTCCTCCACGAGGCGCTCGTAGTCCTCCTCATCTCCCCCGACCAGCTGTATTCCGTCCGTGTCTATGTAGATCGGCTCCAGCCCCCTCCGCCTCGCCATGTCCGCCACCTCCTTTATGTACTTCCTGCCGAGGGCCGCGGTCAGCTCGGCGGCGTCTCTGTTGTAGAGGCTCGCCCCCTCCCAGCCCATGTAACCGTACAGGGCGTTCGTCAGCACCTTGATCGCCCTCTGGAGGGCGTCTAGCCTCCTCCACTCTGGGCCCCCCTCCTCGACGGCCCTCATCTCCTCCTTGACCCTAGACCTAGCCTCCATCAGCTCCCTCGCCGTCTCGGCCACCAGCCCCCTCGGGCTCCTGCAGACCCTCTTCCTCACCCCCTCCGCCTCGATCGTCGAGGCTTCGCACGCCCCCTCCCTAGGCTCCACGGTCTCCGCGCTTATGTTGAAGTGGGACATTATCGACGGATACATGCTCTTGAAGTCCAGGTACCCCACCGATTCGTAGATGCCGGGCTCCTTTAGCCACACGTACCCCCCCGGGAAGTAGCCGGCCCTCTTCTTCTGGGCTGGGAGGACCCATCCCCTCTCCCTTGCCCTCCTGTGGAGCAGCCCCTCGACCAGGGACCCGACAGTCGACCTGGTGGCCTCGTGGAGGGGCTTCAGAGTCATCCTCCCCAGCTCTGCCTGATGCGGGAGCAGCTTCCTTGCTATCTCCCTGACGGTCGCCACCCTCCCCCTGAGGTAGCTCAGCAGGCCGTCCCTGTCGGAACTCCACCTCTCGGCTATCCTGAACTTCTGGACGTACGGGGGCCTCTCCACCCCTATCTCGTCCGCCAGCTCGTACCAGCTCTTCGTCGGCAGGTACGGGAAGTCCCTCCACGCCACGGAGAAGAGGTCTACGTTGGCCCTCCCCTCCACCCTGTGCTCCACCAGTATCATCCCTCTGAAGAACCTCCCGGTCTCCACGGGCTCCCCGCCCCTCCTCCCGATCCCAAACCCCAGCCCGTGCCCCGCGGCCCTGGCCATCATGTGCTTGAGCTCGTCGGCGTCGTGTCCGTATCCGACGATCAGGTCTGGATCCTCCCTCCCGACCAGATCCACGAACTCCCTCAGCACGGAGGAGTCGTCGAGGTCGCCCGCCTCTATCACCTCCGGCTGGGCGTCCCCCACGGCATATCCCACGGCCGCCACGGGGCTCTCTCCGACTACGGGGAACCCGTCCCTGCTGTAGACCAGGGCCGATATGTACAGGACCTTGAGATCCTCCAGCCCCCCCTCGCCGACCTTCTCCGGTTCCTCCCCCAGGGTCACCCTGGATAGGGGCTCCAGCCCCGTCTCCAGGAGGAACTGCTGCCAGGTGGGCACGCCAGCCTCCCTGGCCCCCTTGACCAGCCTGACCAGCCTTCTCCTATGATCCTCGTCCCGGGCCCAGACCTTGATGAACCTCCTCTCGGCCAGGAAGTCCACTCCCTCCACGGTCTCGACCCTCAGGGCCTTCGGGGCGAGGGCGGACCAGGCCTCCTCGGAGTGCTCCACGTAGAAGTAGGGGTGGAACTCGTATCTCCTGTTCTCTCCTCCGGCGAGCCAGACCCTCACCCCTCCGGGCTCCTGGTCCAGGTGGAAGAACACGCCCTCCATCGGGGGATCGGGGGGTTGGAAGTTAATTACTCTGCCAGCCCTGTCAGACGGTCATGCGCCTCGTCAAGAATGCCGTGCTGGTGAGGTACTCTGAGATAGGCCTGAAGAGCAGGAGGACCCGCAGGGAGATGGAGAGGCTCCTGATGGAGAACGTGAGGGAGTCCCTCATGTCCCGGGGGATATCGATCGCCTCGGTGGTCAAGAAGGCCAGCAGGATAGTAGCCTACACCGTGGACGAGAGGGCCCCTTGCGTGATCTCCAAGGTCTTCGGTGTGAGGTCGGTGAGCCATGCCGTGGAGCTGCCGGCCGACCTCGAGACGCTGAAGCGCGCGGCGATCGAGCTGGCGTCCGGGTCCAGCGGATCCTTCGCGGTCAGGGTCCAGAGGGTGACCAAGGAGTTCCCCCTGACCTCGACGGAGGTCGCCAGGGTGGTGGGCGGCGCCGTGAAGGCCTCCACAGGGAGGCCCGTGGACCTCTCGAGCCCGGACCAGACGATATTCATCGAGATAATAGGAGATATGGCTTACCTCTTCGACTCCAAGGTGGAGGGGCCGGGCGGGCTCCCCCTCGGGTCTCAGGGGAGCGCGGTGGCCCTGGTCAGCGGGGGGATAGACAGCCCCGTGGCCGCCTGGATGGTCATGAGGAGGGGGGTCTCGGTCAGGCCGGTCCACATGAGACTGACTGAGGAGGGGGAGGAGCAGTTCCTGAGGGCCGTGTCAGCCCTCGAAGAATACTCCCCAAGGTCCCTCGATCCCCTCGTGGTGGACCACAGGGAGACGCTGGAGGAGGTCGCCGCCAGGCTGAGGGACGCCGGGGCCCCGGAGTGGACGTGCATATTCTGCAAGAGGCTGATGCTGCTCGAGGCCGCCAGGACGGCCGAGAGGCTCAGGGCCTCTGCCGTGGTGACCGGAGAGTCGATAGGCCAGGTGGCGTCCCAGACCCTCGCCAACATGGCGGTCATCTCCCGAGGCATAGACGCGCTGGTGCTGAGGCCCCTGGTCGGGATGAACAAGGAGGACATAGTCAGGCTGGCGGAGAGAATAGGAGTAATGGCGGGCTACCGGCCGGTGGAGTGCCCGCTCAGGCCGGCCAGGGTGATCACCGGGGCCTCGTGGGACAGGTTCGTCTGGGTGGCCAGGGAGGCGGGTCTCTCTAGCCTCGCTGGAGTAGAGAGCTGACGTACTCCCTCATCCTCTCCACCCCCTCCTCTATCAGCTCGACCTCCTCCACGAGGGGGGCGAAGGACGCCCTTATCCACCCCTCGGCCCCGAAGTCCCTCCCCGGGACCACCGCGACCTGGTACCCCCTGAGGAGCCCGTCCGAGAACTCCTTAGACCCCACGCCCAGCTCCTCTATGCTGAAGAACACGTAGAACCCACCGGCTGGCTCTAGGATCCTCAGCCCCTCGACGCTGCCAAGGAGCTCCGCCGTGTAGCTGGCCACCTTCCCGTACTTCCTCGGGGTGTACTCGAGCAGGTACCTCCTCAGCTCGCCCGGGTCCACGCTCTCCACCATCCTGGCGATAGCCCTCTGGATCGGCCTGCAGGGGGCCAGGGTCCTGGCCTGCTCTATGGTCTCCAGGGCCCTGATGAGCCCCGGGTCGGCGTACACGTAGCCCACCCTCCAGCCCGGTATCCTGAGTTCCTTCGACAGGGAGCATATCCAGACCTCGTGGTCCCTCCTCTCCCGGCTCAGGTAGCGGGGGGATCCGTCGTAGTGGAACGCCCTGTAGGCCACGTCTATCAGGAGCCAGACCCCCCGGTCCTCAGCCAGGTCCGAGACGGCCCTCAACTGCTCGTCGGAGAAGACCTGCCCGTCAGGATTCCCCGGCGTGCTTATGAGGATGGCCCTGGTGTTCTCCGTCACCATTTCCTTCAGCTCCTCGAGGTCGGGGTCGAACCTCCCCTCCCTGAGGATAGGCCACCTCCTGATCCGAACCCGGCCGACCTCCACCGACACCTGCCTCTCGTAGTTCAGGTAGGCGGGGGAGGCCAGTATCAGCTCGGACCCCTCGTCCAGCAGGGCCAGGAAGAGGGCCCCAGTCAGGGCGGTGCTGCCGAGCCCGGAGAGGATCTCCTCTGACTCCACGGTCCTCCCGAAGACCTCCCTCTCGTACGCCGCCAGGGCGTCGACGAACTCCGGGTCCCCCCTGGTCGGGGGGTAGCCTGCGGTGCTGGCGAACTCCCTCTCAGCTACCTCGACGAGCGCCTCCCTCAGGAACTCGGGCGGGGGGTCCTGAGGCCAACCCCCGGCCATGTATATCAGTCTCCTGGGGTACTTCTCCGGGTGCCTCTTGTAGTCCGCCACGAGACTCATTATCTCCCTGATGGCGCTGGGCCTCTCCACCGCCCGCCTGGCTCGCTCGGAGAGCCAGCCCGTGCGAATCACCCCGGGGCCCGGCTCGGTCTAATTATTTTACCTTGCGAAGCGAGTGGAGGGGCTTAGCAGCTTCCGTGTTTCCCGGGCCCTTGCGGAGCCCAGTACTCCACGGAACGTGGCCGGGCTTAACTTCCGGGTTCGGCATGGGTCCGGGTGTGTCCCCGGCCACTATGGCCGCTCGCCCCTCCACCCTCCGGCCACCCAACGGACTTTTAAATCTTCGCTCGGGAGTCCGCCCCCGGGCCCGGGTGATAGGACTTGCCAAAGGTCAGGCCGCTGGAGACTAGGTACGACCCCAAGCGAGTCGAGGACGAGGTTAAGAGGTTCTGGGAGGAGGAGAGGATATACGACAGGGCGAGGGAGGCCCTCTCTTCTGGCCCGAAGTTCTACTTCCTGGACGGCCCCCCCTACCCCTCGGCCGAGGAGCCCCACCCAGGCACGTGCTGGAACAAGTTCATCAAGGACTCCGTCATAAGGTTCAGGAGGCTCCTTGGGTATAACGTGAACGACAGGCCCGGCTGGGACACCCACGGCCTCCCGATAGAGGTCATGGTGGAGAAGAGTCTCGGCATAAAGTCGAAGAGGGAGATAGAGAGGCGCGGCATTGCCTCCTTCGTCGAGACCTGCCGGGACACGGCCCTCAGGAACATGAGGAAGATGGAGGCCAGGTTCTGGGATCTGGGGGTCTCCCTGAACTGGGGAGACCCGTACGTGACCCTCTCGGACGACTACGTCGAGTCCATATGGTGGGGGATCAAGAAGATCTGGGAGCAGGGCCGCCTCCAGAGGGGCCCGATGGTGGTCCACTGGTGCCCCAGGTGCGAGACCGTCCTCTCCGACTACGAGACGAGCGAGTACAGAGATCTGGTGGACCCGTCCATATACGTCAGGTTCAGACTGAAGGACGGGAGTGGCTACATCCTCATATGGACCACCACCCCCTGGACCCTCCCGGCGAACGTGGCCGTCATGGTGCACCCGGAGGCCAGCTACGTCAGGGTCAGGGCGGGCGGAGACGTGTACATACTCGCCAGGGAGAGGCTGAACGCCGTCGCGGATGAGGTCGGGTGGGAGGACTACGAGGTCCTCGAGGAGTTCCCAGGGGCCGAGCTGGAGGGCCTGGAGTACGAGCACCCCCTGAGGGACCTGGTGACAGCCCTCTCCAACCTGGAGGGGGCTCACAGGGTGGTCCTCTCCTCCGAGTATGTCTCGATGGAGGAGGGGACCGGCTGCGTCCACGCGGCCCCGGGCCACGGCCAGGAGGACTTTGAGGTCGTCCACGAGAGGTACGGGATGCCCGTCCTCTCCTTCGTCGACGACAGGGGGGTGTACACTGAGGAGGCGGGGAAGTACGCTGGCCTGTTCGTGAGGGACGCCAACCCCGTCATAGTGGAGGACCTCAGGGAGAGGGGGGCCCTGGTTTATGAGGGGAGGATATCTCACAGGTACCCCATCTGCTGGAGGTGCAAGACCCCCCTCATCCTTAGGACCACCCCACAGTGGTTCATAAGGCTCAGGGACCTGAAGGAGGAACTGATCGAGGAGGCCCGGAAGGTCATGTGGGTCCCCGCCTGGGCCGGAGAGAAGAGGATGGTGAACTGGCTCTCCGACCTGAGGGACTGGGTCATCTCCAGGCAGAGGTACTGGGGCACCCCCCTCCCGATATGGATCTGTGACTCGTGCGGCAAGGTGGTGGTCGTGGGCTCCAGGGAGGAGCTGGAGGAGCTCTCCGGGACGGCCCCCAGGGAGCTGCACCGGCCCTGGATAGACGAGGTGTCGTGGCCCTGCGAGTGCGGGGGGACCTTCAGGAGGGTCCCAGACGTGCTGGACGTCTGGTTCGACTCCGGCGCCTCGTTCTACGCCAGCCTGGGGTACCCCAAGAGGGCCCAGGAGGCCCTGAGGTGGATGCCAGCCGACTTCATAACGGAGGGCCACGACCAGATAAGAGGGTGGTTCTTCTCCCTCCTCAGGATAGGATACCTCCTGTTCGGGTCCGCCCCCTACACGACCGTGCTCATGCACGGCTTCATGCTGGACGAGAGGGGCATGGAGATGCACAAGTCCCTCGGGAACTTTGTCCCCCCGGCCGATATAGTGAAGAGGGTCGGCAGAGACCCATTCAGGATATTCGTTCTCTCCAAGGTCCCGTGGAAGGACGTCAGGTTCAGCTGGAGAGAGCTTGAGAACTTCAGGAGGAGGCTCTCGATAGTCTGGAGCGTCCACGCGTTCGTCGGGTTGTACTTCAGGGATATCGAGCTGGAGCCGACCGAGCTGGACCCGCTCGACAGGTGGCTCCTCTCCAGGGCCGCCTCCACGGCCAAGAGGGTTGCGGAGGCCATGGAGAGATATCACATACACGAGGCAGTGGAGGCCGTCCTCTCGTTCTACGTTGAGGACGTGAGCCACACCTACATCCCCGTGATCCGGAGGGAACTCAGGCTGGGCCCCCCGGAGAAGAAGAAGGCCAGGGGCTGGACGCTCTACTCTGCCTTGAGGCACGTCCTCCCTATGTTGAGTCTGTTCGCCCCGTTCATCGCCGAGAAGATATGGACCTCCTCCCTGGCTCAGGAGGGAGATCCTCCCTCCGTGAACATGCTGAGGTACTCCCCGAGGGACGAGTGGATCGACAAGGAGCTGGAGGAGCTGATGGAGGTGGCCAGGTCCGCCATCACGACCGCCCTCTCAGTCAGGGCTAAGGCCGGGGTGAAGCGCAGGCTCCCGGTCAGGGAGGTGGTGGTGGTCCCGCTGTCGGGCAGGTGTCGCAGGGCCGTGAAGCTGTTCGCCGAGGCGATAAGATCCCACGTCAACGCCAGGTCGGTCAGGGTTTCCGAGAGCAGGCCCGAGGGGGACGGGTGGGGGTCTCTTCAGTTCTCTGACGGAGAGGTGTTCCTGAGCCTGGAGATCGGGCCGGAAGAGGTTGCCATATGGCTGGCCAGAGAGGTCGCCAGGAGGATACAGGAGACTAGGAAGGAGATGGGTCTCTCGGTCGGCGTGGAGGTGGTGGAGGTGTTCTTGAGGGCCGACGATGAAGTGAGGAGGGCCGTCTCCAGACTCGCGGAAGAGGTAATGGCCGAGGTGGACGCCTCCAAGATAACCTTCATCGAGGGGGAGCCCCCCGAGGGGTGTCACGGGCGGGAATGGGAGATAGACGGCAGGAGGGTCGGCATATGGGTGAGGAGGGTCTAATGAGGGTGGGCGGCTGGGTCAGCGAGGTAAGGACCCTGGGCAGGAACTTGAGGTTCGTGGTCCTGAGGGGCTGGGGCCGGACGGTCCAGCTGACTCTCAAGAGGGGGCTGGTCCCAGATGAACTCTTCGAGATAACGGAGGACCTCACCCAGGAGAGCGTCGTCGAGGCGTACGGGAGGCCCGTCAAGGAGAAGATCGCGAAGTCCGCCGACGTGGAGCTGATACCGGAGAGGATAGTGGTCCACTCCGTGGCCGCCCGGAGCCTCCCCCTGGACCCCAACTGGAAGGTGAAGGCCCTCCTCCCAACCAGGCTGGACAACAGGCCCCTCGACCTGAGGAGGCCCGAGGTCCAGGCGGTCTTCAAGGTGACGGCCTCCCTCGTGAGGGGCATGAGGGACTGGCTGGACTCCCACGGGTTCATAGAGGTGTTCACGCCCTCTATAATCGGGGCGTACAGCGAGAGCGGGGCCGAGGTGTTCAGGGTCGACTACTTCGGGAGGCCTGCCTACCTGAGGCAGGACCCCCAGCTTCACAGACAGCTCACGATCTTAGGGGGCTTCGAGAGGATATACGACCTGGGACCGAACTGGAGGGCGGACCCAAGCCACACCACCAGGCACCTGAGCGAGTTCAGGTCTCTGGCGGTCGAGATGGCCTTCATACGGGACGAGCGAGATGTGATGAGGGTGGAGGAGGAGGTCATCAGGGCTGGTGTGGAGAGGGTGGTCGAGGAGAGGTGGAGGGAGCTGGAGCTACTGGGGGTCGATCTGGAGGTTCCTGAGACCCCCTTCCCGGAGGTCAGGTTCCCGGAGGTTTACGACATCCTCTCCGAGATGGGAAAGGAGATAGAGTACGGGGGAGACTACGACACAGAGTCTGAGAGGCTCCTGTGGGAGTACGTGAGGGAGAAGTACGGGTCGGACTTCCTCTTCGTCAACAGGTTCCCCTTCGACGCTAAGCCCTTTTACGTCATGAAGGCGGAGCCCTTCGAGCTGGGCGGGGAGACCAAGTGGTGGGCCAGGAGCGTGGACCTCATCTACCGGGGCCTGGAGCTGAGCTCCGGGGGGCAGAGGGAGCACAGGTACGAGGTCCTGCTGGAGCAGGTCCGAGAGAAGGGGATGAACCCGGAGCAGGTGATGTGGTTCGTCGAGTTCTTCAAGTACGGGGCCCCCCCGCATGGGGGATTCGCCGTCGGGATAGAGAGGCTGGTCATGCAGATGCTTCGCCTGGAGAACGTCAGGGAGGCCGCCCTCTTCCCGAGGGACGCCAGCAGGGTGATGCCCTAGAACCCCCTGATGAGGCTCCTCTCCCTTATCACCTCCAGCACCATCCCCTCTATCCTTATCGGGGGGGAGGCCCTGGCCACCTCGAGGGCGTTCTGGAGCTTGGCGGGGCTCTCCGCGTATATCTCTAGGAGGGGCTGCCCGGCCTCGACCCTGTCGCCCCTCTTCGCGAATATCCTCACCCCCGCTCCCTTGTCCCTCGGGGCCCCGGCGGCCCTAGCTATCCTCACTATCGTCTTGTTCGACACGGCGGCGACGTACCCGCTCGTGGGCGCGTTTATTGTCTCCTTGTACTCCCCGACGGGTATGTCCTCCGGCTTCACGTCTGGATCCCCGCCCTGGGCCTCTATTATCTCTCTCATCTTCTGGTAGGCCTTCCTGCTCTCCAGTATGCTCCTGGCCGCCTTCTCTCCGTAGCCTATCGGGGCGACTCCCCCCATCTCGAGCAGTATCCCGGCCAGCGCCACGGCCTTCTCCACTATACTCCTGGAGCCCTTCCCCCCGCTGGCCAGTATCTCGAGGGCCTCCCTGGCCTCCAGGGCCGGCCCCACGCACCTCCCGACGGGCTGGCCCCCGTAGGATATGGCGACCTCAGTGTGTATCCCGAGCCTCTCTCCCAGGTCGGCCATGTTCCTGCCTATCCTCCTGGCGTCCCTCATGGACTCCACCTTAGCCTCCGGGCCCACCGGTATGTCGAGGAGCAGCCTCCTTATCCCGGCCGCGTACTTCTTCGACATTATAGAGGCGTATATCAGGCTCTCCGGGTCTACGGAGAGGGGGTACTCCACCCTCTCTATGAACACGCTGTCCACCGGAGAGAGGTTCGCGCTGGCCGTCCAGGCTATGACCCCGCCGACCCTCTTCGTTATCTCCACTATCTCCTCGGCCGTCAGGTCCACCGGGGCCAGCACCTCCATGGTGTCGGCCGTCCCCGCAGGGCTCATTATGGCCCTGCTGCTGGTTTTGGGTATCAGCAGGCCGGCGGACGCCACTATCGGGACTATTATGAGGGAGTCCTTGCTGGTGCCGGGGACTCCGCCTATCCCGTGCTTGTCGACCACGAGGGAGTCTCCGAAGTCCAGCCTGTTCCCGACCGACGCCATCGCCTTGGTCAGAGACTCGACCTCGTCGACGTCCATCCCCCTGTACTCCAGGGCCAGTATGAAGGCGGTCAGCTCCACGTCGCTCAGAAACCCCTCGTAGGCGTCCCTTATGATGGCCTCCACCTCCTCGCTGGTCAGCCTGCCTCCGGCCATCTTCTTCTTTATCAGGGAGACCGAGGGGGGAGGGGGGACGTAGGTCACGTCTACCTCGTCCCCGTCCTCTAGGCTCACCCTCTTGAGCACGTCGGCGAACACCCCTATCTCTCCCGGCCCGCTAACCTCCCTGCTGTTGGTTATGCTCACCAGGGTCACGACGTGTCCGCCTTCCGCCGATATCTTCACCCTGTCCCTGGTCGTCACGCCTATCTTCTCGGCGTCCTCAACGTTCACTACGGACCTGAGTTCTCCTATCTCCACGTTGAATATTTTCACCCTGAGCTTTATCCAGACCACCCCCGCTCCCTTGGGGGTCGGACCTACTCCTTTTAAACTTGGGATTTCCGGGAACTCAAGAGATGCTGGAGTGGATGCTCATCGGCGTTTTGCTCCTCGCTCAACCGCCCACAGAGGTAGACCTGAGGATAGAGGCGCCTGTATCCTCTCGGGTGGATTCGAGGGTGGATCTGACTGTTGAGATCGCGGCCATCTCCGCCGTCGAGGGAGCCACCCTGTCGATCGAGATCTCTGGGCCCTCCGGCCCCGTCCTGATGGAGGATAGGATTGTCGGCGCGGTCTCCCCAGGAGAGACGCGGGGCGTCTCGTGCTCGTT
>Ga0180302_10000265_pt1 | contig 21853 bp, 20 predicted proteins | sample GuaBasSediGuay17_FD_121794 | JGI IMG/M metagenome (GOLD analysis project Ga0180302, IMG submission 121794) | Subseafloor sediment microbial communities from Guaymas Basin, Gulf of California, Mexico - Guay17, Core 4571-4, 12-15 cm | ecosystem: Environmental > Aquatic > Marine > Hydrothermal... | reverse complement strand
CTATGTGGAGCGCTTGGATGATTAAGCGTTAGCTGGACGCGGATACCGGATGGTCGTGGGTTCAAATCCCACCGCGGGGACCACACTCTTCTTTAATAGCTTTTTGTCTCCCTTCTTTTCTTGTGAAAAGCTGTTCGTAGGAGCTTAGGCTTGTGTTTTAGGTTTTTCGAATTTTTTCGTTGTGCTGTTGTTTAGTTGTTTGTAGCAAACTTTATTTAGTGGTTTATAGGCTGTTACCTCGCACGGGTCGTGATTTGGTGTTTACTGTTTCTCAGGGTGGTTTCTCGTTGGTGAAGATTGATGTGTTAAAGTATTCGGGAGTGGACGCTAGGGTTTTGTCTAAGGAGGAAGCTAAGGAGCTGCTAGAGCGCTATGGCATTGTGCCTAGGCAGCTTCCTTGGCTTCGCTCCTCAGATCCTCTTGCTAAAGCTTTAGGCGCTAAGCCTGGTGATATTGTTAAGATCGTTAGGAAGAGCCCCATGGCTGGTGAAGCAGTGGTTTATAGAGTTGTTGTACCGGGGTGAGGTGAAGCTTGACTTTCCCAACTGTTGAAGATCGATGGGTTTTAATGTCGGCTTTCTTTAAGGAGAAGGGGCTTGTACGCCAACACCTAGATTCATATAACGATTTTGTTAAAAACCAGCTTCAAGCTACTGTAGATGAGCAGGGTGTTATTGAAACTGATATCCCTGGCTTTAAGATAAAGTTGGGCAAGATTGAGGTCGAGTATCCAACTGTTCAAGAAGCTGATGGCTCTACAAAGCCCTTATTGCCTATGGAAGCTCGCCTAAGAAACCTAACGTATTCATCTGCCATATACCTGTGGGTTACTCCTGTAGTAGATGGCTATGAAGAGGAGCCTATGCGCGTCTACATCGGCAGATTGCCCATAATGGTCAAATCCGCTTACTGCCCGCTATCGCAGATGTCTCGTGAGGAGCTCATCAGCATAGGGGAAGACCCCGATGACCCAGGCGGCTACTTCATAATCAACGGCTCAGAGCGCGTCATCGTAACACAAGAAGACTTAGCTGTTAACAGGGTCTTGGTCGACGTCGGAGGAGCTGGCTCATCAGCTACTCACGTAGCTAAAGTCTTCTCGTCGACAGCTGGCTTAAGAGCTCCCGTAACCCTTGAGCGCTTGCGTGACGGCACGCTACAAGTATCGTTCCCAGCAATTCCAGGTAAGCTGCCTTTCGCTGTCGTAATGATGGCCCTCGGGCTTAAATCAGATAAGGAGATCGTTGAGGCAGTCTCCTTAGACCCCGAAATTCAGAAGCACTTAATCCCGTCGATTGAGCAAGCTGCTAGCATTGGCAGCGTTGAAGACGCTCTAGACTACATAGGTAATAGGGTTGCTGTAGGTCAGACGAGAGAGTATAGGATTAAGAGAGCTGCTCAAATCCTAGACAAGTACTTCCTACCCCACTTAGGCTCCTCGCCTGAAGATAGGAAGAAGAAGGCTTATTACCTTGGGCAAATGGCTGAGCGCTTGCTAGAGCTTGTCTTAGGCAAGCGCCCACCAGATGACAAAGACCACTACGCTAACAAGAGGCTTAAGCTCGCAGGCGACCTCTTAGCAAGCTTGTTTAGAGTTGCGTTCAAGAGCTTCTGTAGAGACCTCAAATATCAGCTTGAGAGAGCTAAGAGCAGGAGCAAGAAGGTGACCATACAAACCCTAGTTAGAGCTGACGTGATCACAGAAAGGCTTAGACACGCATTGGCTACAGGCAACTGGGTTGGAGGCAAAGCTGGCGTAAGCCAGCTTCTCGACCGCACAAACTATCTCTCAACGCTAAGCCACCTTAGGAGAGTTGTCTCACCACTAAGCAGAAGCCAGCCACACTTCGAAGCGAGAGATCTACACCCGACGCAGTGGGGCAAGCTTTGCCCAAACGAGACGCCTGAAGGGCCTAACTGCGGCTTAGTAAAGAACTTAGCCTTAATGGCCTACATCTCGGTAGGCACCGATGAGAGAGCTATTGAGGAGCTTCTATACGATCAAGGAGTTGAGCCAATAGAGACTGCTCGCAAGAAAGGGCTTAAGGGAGCTAAAGTCTTCCTCAATGGCCGCTTAATAGGCATATACGCGAAGGCTGACCCCGAGCTCCTCGTAGCTGAGATACGTAAGCTTAGGAGAAGAGGCTTAATCAGCAATGAGGTGAACGTAGCCAAGTACAGGGTGACAGACGTAGATGAAATACACGTAAACTGCGATGCTGGAAGAGTTAGGCGCCCGCTAATAATAGTTGAAAACGGCGTTCCAAAGCTAAAGCCAATTCACGTAGAGAGGTTAAAGAGCGGAGAATGGGTTTGGAACGACCTAGTTAAGGAAGGCATTGTAGAGTACTTAGACGCTGAAGAGGAGGAAAACGCCTACATAGCTCTTAACCCAGAGGAGCTGACACCTGAACACACGCACTTAGAGATCGCCCCAGCTACAATACTGGGCATCTGTGCATCGATGATACCCTTCGCTGAAGCAAATCAGTCTCCCAGAAATACCTATGGAGCAGCTATGGTCAAGCAAGCTCTAGGCTTAAGCGCGCCAAACGCTTTAAAGCGCGTTGACTCACGTGGGCACCTGTTACACTATCCTGAAAAGCCTCTCGTAATCACGCGTGGCGCTAAGATAATAGACTACGATAAGAGACCTGCAGGTCAAAACCTCGTCGTAGCGGTTCTCTCATACACAGGCTACAACATCGAGGACGCCATCATAATGAACAAGTCAGCCATAGATAGAGGTCTTGCCCGCTCAACATTCTTCAGGTCATATGAAGCTGAGGAGAAGAGGTATCCTGGCGGCCAAGAAGACAAGATAGAGCGTCCAAAGCCTGAGACAAGAGGCTATAGATCTGAAGAAGCCTATCGCTTCTTAGACGACGACGGCATAATAGCTCCTGAGTCGAGAGTTCAAGGAGGCGACGTGTTGATAGGTAGGACGAGCCCGCCGAGGTTCATGGAGGAGTATAGGGAATTTGAAGTTGGAGGGGCAATACGCAGAGAGACGTCAGTAACCATGAGGCCAGGCGAGACAGGCATAGTTGATTACGTGGTAGTCACGGAGACAGCTGATGGAAACAAGCTGGTAAAAGTTAGAGTTAGGAGCGAGCGTATACCTGAGCTTGGCGATAAGTTTGCCTCACGCCATGGACAGAAAGGAGTTATCGGAATGCTGCTTCCACAAGAAGATATGCCGTACACAGCTGACGGCATCGTACCTGACCTGATAATTAATCCACACGCGATACCTTCAAGAATGACCGTGGGGCAGCTCATAGAGATAATCGCGGGTAAAGCAGCTGCTTTAAGAGGTAAGCCTGTAGATGGCACGCCGTTCAGCGGCGAGCCTGAAGAAGTGATTAAACAAGCTCTCATAGAAGCTGGCTTCAAACCTAACGGAAAAGAGGTAATGTACGACGGTAGGACAGGTCAAATACTGGAAGCTGAAGTCTTCATAGGCATAGCGTATTACCAGAAGCTACACCACATGGTAGCTGACAAGATGCACGCTCGCGCGAGAGGCCCTGTTCAAATATTGACTAGGCAACCAACTGAAGGTAGGGCTAGAGAAGGTGGTTTAAGGTTTGGTGAGATGGAGAGGGACTGCCTGATAGGACATGGTGCAGCCCTCTTGTTAAAGGAAAGGCTGTTAGACGAATCTGATAGAACGATTGTCTACGTATGTGAAAACTGCGGCCTCCTAGCATATTACGATAGGATACACGATAGGTACTACTGCCCAGTTTGTGGCGAGAAAGCCAAGATATCAGCTACAGTAATGTCGTATGCGTTCAAGCTGTTGTTACAGGAGTTGATGAGCTTGTGTATAGCACCTAGGTTAAAGCTTGGTGAGAGGGTGTAGCGCTCATGTCGTATTCAGAAGTCATAAAGCAGATAAAGTCGATAAAGTTTGGCTTACTATCACCTGATGAAATAAGGAAGATGTCTGTCGCCGCAATAGTAGCGGCGGATACATACGATGAAGACGGCACACCTGTTGAGTCTGGCTTAATGGATAGGCGCCTAGGAACTGTGGAGCCTGGGCAGAGATGTAAGACATGTGGCAATAGAGTTGGTCAATGTCCAGGGCACTTCGGGCACATCGAGCTCGCAAGACCAGTTATCCACGTCGGCTTTGCTAAGCTCATATACACCCTGTTAAGGGTAACTTGCTGGAACTGCGGCAGAATATTGCTGCCTCAGCCTGAGCTTGAGAAATACATGAAGCTCATGGAGAAGTATAAGAAGCGCTGGCCACACCTAGCTAGGCGCTTATCTGAGCATATCATAAAGAAAGCATTAAAGAGCTCAGAATGCCCGCATTGTGGAGAAGCTCAGTACACGATCAAGCTTGATAAGCCCACAACCTTCTATGAAGAGAGAAAAGAAGGCGTCGTCAAGCTAACCCCAAGTGAGGTTAGAGCAAGATTAGAGAGAATTCCAGATGAAGATGTGTTCCTCTTAGGCATGGATCCTAAGTCAGCTAGACCAGAATGGCTTGTATTAACAGTTTTACCAGTACCTCCAATAGCTGTACGTCCCTCCATAACCCTTGAATCTGGCATGAGGTCTGAAGATGACTTAACACATAAGCTCGTTGACATAATAAGGATTAATGAAAGGCTACGTGAAAACATTGAAGCTGGAGCCCCTCAGTTAATCATCGAGGACTTATGGGAGCTACTACAATATCACGTCACTACATACTTCGATAACGAGACATCAGGTATACCGCCAGCTCGCCATAGATCAGGTAGACCCCTGAGAACTCTAGCTCAAAGACTTAAAGGAAAGGAAGGCAGGTTTAGGAGCAACTTATCAGGTAAAAGAGTTGACTTCTCAGCTAGGACCGTTATCTCACCTGATCCCTACATAAGCATAAACGAAGTAGGCGTCCCAATAGACGTAGCTAAGCAGCTAACGATACCTGAGAGAGTTAACCCATTCAACATAGAGGAGCTTAGAGAGCTCGTATTAAGAGGACCCGACGTACACCCAGGTGCTAACTACATCATTAGGCCCGATGGCAGGAGAATAGATCTACGCTTTGCTAAAGATAGGAAAGCCATAGCAGAATCCCTTACACCAGGCTTCATAGTAGAGAGGCACTTAAGGGATGGCGACATCGTATTATTCAATAGGCAGCCTTCACTACACAGAATGTCGATAATGGCTCATAGAGTCAGAGTACTACCCTATAGGACGTTTAGGCTCAACCTATGCGTATGCCCGCCATACAACGCTGACTTCGACGGCGACGAAATGAACCTGCACGTGCCGCAAAGCGAAGAAGCCCGTGCTGAAGCTCAAGTCCTAATGCTCGTCCAAGAGCAAATACTGTCTCCAAGGTACGGCGGCCCCATCATGGGGGCAATACAAGACTACATCTCAGGGGCTTTCCTGTTAACTTATAAGCAGACGTTGCTTGACAAAGATCAGGTATGCGACTTACTGGCAGCCGCAGACTATAAAGGTGATTTACCACAACCAGCTTTCTTAAAGCCTAAGAAGCTCTGGACTGGTAAGCAGCTTGTAAGCCTCTTCATGCCCAAAGGCTTAAACTACTCACTTAAGTCAAGCTTCTGCTCAAAATGCCCAGAATGTGCAAAGGAGAACTGCAAGTATGATGCTTACGTAGTGATAAGAGATGGTATCTTAATATCGGGCGTATTGGATAAGAAGTCCATTGGAGCAGGTCAAGCAGAAAGCGTCTTACACAGGATAATAAAGGACTACGGAACAGAAGCTGGGAGATACTTCATAGACTCAGCTTTCAAAATGTTCTTAGCACACATCGATCGCTATGGCTTTACAATAGGGCTCACTGAATTAGATATACCTGAAGAAGCTAAGGCGAGGATTAGAGCCTTATTAGCAGAAGCCGAAGCTAAGGTCCAGGAGCTCATTGATGCCTATCGGCGCGGAGAACTAGAGCGTCTGCCTGGCAGGACATTAGAGGAGACGCTTGAAATGAAGATCATGCAGGTGCTAGCAGAAGCACGGGATGGAGCAGGCGAAATCGCTAGCAGCTTCTTAAAGAGCGATAACTCGGCATTGATAATGGCTAAGACAGGGGCTAGAGGAAACATCCTTAACCTCGCTCAAATGATGGCATGCGTAGGGCAACAGTCAGTTAGAGGCGAGAGAATCGTTAGGGGATACCGCAATAGAACATTACCACACTTCAAGCCACACGACATAGGAGCTAAAGCTAGGGGCTTCGTGTACAGCAGCTATAGAGATAGGCTTAACCCAGTGGAGTTCTTCTTCCACGCTATGGGAGGACGAGAAGGTCTGGTAGATACGGCTGTAAGGACATCTCAAAGCGGCTACATGCAGAGAAGGCTTATAAACGCGCTTCAAGACTTACGCGTTGAATACGACGGCACAGTTAGAAGCCCAGGCGGCGCAATAATCCAGTTCATGTATGGAGAAGACGGCGTAGATCCAGCTAAAAGCGATCACGGCAAAGCAGTCAACGTCGATAAGATAATAGAGAAGGTATTGGGCACGGTAGGTGAGTAAGCCATGTCAGCCATAAATGAAGCTAAGATCAACGAGCTGCTAAACGCATACGAAAACTCGATGCCAAAGAAGCTCATTGACGAGTTAAGGTCAAAGCTTTCAAAGCTGAAAATAACTGAAGAGCAGTGCAAGAAGATTATCGAAGAAGTATACAAAGCTTATCGCAAAGCACTCGTCGAGCCTGGAGAAGCTGTAGGCACTGTAGCTGCTCAATCTATAGGCGAGCCTGGCACACAAATGACCTTGAGGACATTCCATTACGCAGGTGTAAGAGAACTTAACGTTACGCTAGGCTTGCCTAGACTCATAGAGATACTTGATGCTAGGAGGCAGCCATCAACCCCGATGATGACCATATACCTAGATGAAGAACATAGGTATGATAGGGAAAAGGCGAAGGAGATAGCTTCTAAGATAGAGAGGGTAACAGTAGAGAATGTCTGTAAAAACGCTGAAGTAGACTTAATGACAGCGTCGATAATCATAACGCTAGATGAAGAGGTTTTAGAAGATAAGGGAATTACCAAAGAGCAGGTTAAGCAAGCTTTACAAAGACTTAAGCCAGCAAGCTTAGAAGAGGAAGGAGACAAGCTAATCTTCGTCGTAGGGGGTTCTCCAAGTTACGAAAAGCTTCACAAGATTAGGGAGAGGATTCTCGACTTAAGGCTTAAAGGGATTAAAAACATCAAGAGAGTAGTTATTCAAAAGGAAGGAGACGAATACGTGCTATACACCGACGGCTCGGATTTAGAGGCTGTCCTCCAAGTTAAAGGCGTCGATCCGTCAAGAACGACAACCAACAACATCTATGAGATAGCAAATGTGCTTGGAATAGAGGCTGCGCGAGCTGCCATAATAAGGGAAGCTGCTAAGGTCTTAGAGGAGCAAGGTCTCGACGTGGACATGAGGCACGTAATGCTAGTCGCAGACTTAATGACTCAAAGCGGCACAATAAAGCAAATAGGCCGCCACGGCGTGAGCGGAGAAAAGCCAAGCGTATTAGCTAGAGCGGCTTTCGAGGTAACGGTTAAGCACTTACTTGAAGCAGCTGTTAGAGGGGAAGAAGATCAGCTACAAGGAGTAACTGAAAACGTCATCGTAGGGCAGCCAATACCATTAGGTACAGGTTTAGTTGAGCTGCTCATAAAGCCCTCGCGCGAGGGAGCAAGGCTTGATTGACGTAGCAAAGGAATTGAAAGTTGCCATGCAAACAGGTAAGGTGGTTTTAGGATCTAAACAAGCTATGAGGTTAGCGAGCAAGGGTAAAGCTAAGCTGATAATAATGGCGTCAAACACGCCTCAAGGCATCAAGGATAAGATATCAGCTTACGCTAGAGTGTCTAAAATACCTATTTACATATACCCAGGTTCTAGCTGGGATCTTGGGGCAATATGCGGTAAACCTTTTGTAGTGGCGGCAGTCTCCGTCATTGATGAAGGTGACTCAGAAATACTGAAGCTAGCAGGCGAGGGGGGTTAGAAAGTTCCCTCGATAAAGCTCACTGCCGACGAAATGCGGTACATAGCGCTATTCGAGAATCTAACAGGGGCTATTGCAAAGGACTGTGTAATAGATAACTCAATGGGTAGGATAATCTTCGTAGTGAGACCAGGTGATATGGGCTTAGCAATAGGTAGAAACGGAGCTAATATACAGAGGCTGAGAAGCATCTTAGGCAAGCAAGTTGAGGTCGTGGAGTACGCCGATAACCCCGAGCTCTTTATTAAAAACCTGTTTGCTCCCGCTAAGGTTAAGGCAATTAAGATAACTAAGATGCCTGATGGTAGGAAAGTAGCCTACGTCTCCGTTGAGGCTAAGGATAAGGGCTTAGCTATTGGTAAGAACGGTAAAAACATTGCTCGTGCTCGCTTCTTAGCTAAAAGACACTTTGACATAGATCATATAAGCGTTATTTAAAGGCGCGAAGCTTAAATAGTTGAGAATAAGTCCACTTACTCCGCATAATAGGTGCTTGACATGAAGAAAGCCCCCCGAGGGCTCTTTGCGGCGAGAAAACTAGCTCAGAAGAGGCAGAAGTTTAGGTGGAGCCTTAGAGAGTATAAAAGGAGAATGCTGAGGCTAGATGAGAAAGCTGACCCTCTTGAAGGCGCTCCGCAAGCGAGGGGCATAGTCTTAGAGAAAGTAGGTATTGAAAGCCGTCAGCCTAACAGTGCTGTGAGAAAATGCGTCAGGGTACAGCTAATTAAAAACGGTAAGCAGATAACAGCTTTCTTGCCAGGAGACGGCGCGTTAAACTTCGTAGACGAACACGATGAGGTAATTGTTGAAGGAATAGGAGGACCTCAAGGAAAAGCTTATGGAGACTTGCCAGGCGTTAGGTGGAAGGTAGTTAAGGTCAATGGAGTTTCACTTCACGCCTTGATGACTGGGAAAAAGCAAAAACCTGTGAGGTGAGGAGCTATATCGTCTTCTAGCGAGGAAATCAAGGTTTTTGGTAAGTGGTCTGTTTCAGGTGTTGAGGTTAGAGACCCTGGCTTACGAGGCTACATCTGCCTAACACCAATGTTTTTACCCCATTCTGGAGGTAGGCATGAGCATAGGAGGTTTGGCAAAGCTAAGGTCTTCATAGTGGAGCGCCTCATAAACCGCATGATGAGGCCAGGTAAAAATGCTGGAAAGAAGATTTTAGCAACAAACATTGTTAAAAACGCCTTTGAGATAATACACCTTAAAACAGGAGAGAACCCTATACAAGTTTTGGTACGTGCCATAGAAAACGCCGCTCCAAGAGAGGAAATTACGAGGATAAGCTACGGTGGCATAGTCTACCCGCAGTCAGTAGATGCTTCTCCTCAACGTAGAGTAGATCTCGCTTTACGCTTCATTACAGATGGTGCTAGGCTAGCGTCATTTAGCAATATAAAGCCCATAGATGAATGTTTAGCTGACGAGATAATAGCGGCTGCAAACTACGACCCGAAGAGCTATGCCATTCAACGTAAAGAAGAAGTTGAGCGCATCGCAATGTCGGCTAGGTAGTTATCTCCTTAAGAGCTTCTTCTCCTTCTTGATAAAGCACCATTTAGAAATTAAACTTTATATACTCGCTTTAATAGCAAACATTTGAGCTAACAAGGTAGGTATTGTAAAGGGGAGATATTCCATGTCTGTTCCAAAGAAACCGCACTTAAACCTGCTCATAATGGGACACGTGGATCACGGTAAGAGCACACTTGTAGGACACCTACTATACTTAGCTGGCGGTCTAGACTCAAGAATGTTACAACAACTAGAAGAGGAAGCTAAGAAGAGCGGTAAGGAGTTCGCTAAATTCGCATGGCTTGGCGACAAGTTAAAAGAAGAGCGAGAACGTGACATGACCATAGACCTTTCCTTCTGGAAGTTCGAAACTCCCAAATACTTCTTCACGATTATTGACGCTCCCGGTCATAGAGACTTCGTCAAGAACATGATTACAGGTGCGTCACAAGCAGATTGCGCTGTCTTAGTAGTTTCAGCTAAGCGTGGAGAATACGAAGCTGGTATAGGCGCGGGCGGGCAGACGAGAGAGCACGCATTCCTTGCCAAGACGCTAGGCATTGACCAAGTAGTCGTAGCTATCAACAAGATGGACGATCCCACCGTAAACTACGACAAAAAGAGATATGAGGAAGTAAAAGAGGGTGTAGCAAAGTTCTTAAAGACCATAGGCTACGACACGTCAAAAATGCACTTCGTACCGATATCAGCTTGGAAAGGTGATAACATTATAAAGAAGAGCGAGAACATGCCGTGGTACGATGGTCTAACGCTCTTTGAAGCCTTAGACACGTTTAAAGAACCGCCTAAGCCCGTCGATAAGCCCTTAAGAATACCTGTACAAGATGTCTATTCGATAACTGGTGTAGGAACAGTCCCCGTTGGTAGAGTTGAAACTGGCGTCTTAAAAGTTGGTGATACTGTAGTATTCATGCCGGCTAATAAGAGCGGCGAAGTCAAGTCAATAGAGACGCACCACGTTAGAATTGACCAAGCCTTACCGGGAGACAACATAGGCTTCAATGTCAAAGGCGTAAGCAAAACTGATCTTAGAAGAGGAGATGTAGCAGGCCACCCAGATAAGCCTCCAACAGTCGTAGAGGAGTTCGTTGGCAGAATCTTCGTGCTGTACCATCCAACAGCTATAGCAGCCGGCTATACACCAGTGATGCATGTTCATACAGCTACCGTAGCCACGACATTTGTAGAGCTAGTTAAGAAGATTGATCCTAGAAGCGGTGCTGTCATAGAGGAGAAGCCGAGCTTCTTGAAACAAGGAGATAGTGCTATAGTGCGCTTCAGGCCGATAAAGCCTGTAGTCGTAGAAAGATATCAAGACTTGCCACCTCTAGGAAGGTTTGCTTTAAGAGATATGGGTAGGACAATAGCGGCTGGCATAGTAATGGATATTAAGCCAGCGCCCATCGCTAAGAAGTGAGACAATAGCTTAGGTGCCAGTAATGCCTCAAAAAGCGAGGATAAGGCTTAGCAGCACCGATTACAAGAAGCTGGAAGAAGTATGTGCTCAAATAAAGAAAGTAGCTGAAAAAACAGGTGTTAAGATGTCAGGTCCAATACCTCTCCCCACAAAGCGGCTGGTTGTACCGACGATGAGGTCGCCGTGTGGAGAAGGCAGTAAAACATGGGAAAAATGGGAAATGCGCATTCATAAGCGCGTTATAGACATAGATGCTGATGAGAGAACAATGCGCCAAGTGATGAGAATCCAAATACCAGACGAGGTATATATAGAAGTAGAGCTTATCTAACATTTCTTTGCTCCTAACTCCTAAAACTTATTTTAACTTTTTATTTGGCGCAATATCTGTCAACAATTCTTCTTTTTAGTTCAGAATTAATCTAGGTATCCTCTTGGGGAATTTTAAGAAAATTGGCGCCGGGGAGGGGATTCGAACCCCTGCGCCCGCCAAGCGGGCATCGGCTTTCACGCCCCTATTATAGTTTGAGATCTCGAGGCCGACGCTTTGACCACTCAGCCACCCCGGCTCATAGCTTAAGTTAATAAAAGGTTTTTATATCGTTTACCGATGTGGTATAGCTATGCCCTTTGAATTTCTAGAGCACATGGCTGATGTGTATGTCAAAGCATATGGAAGGGATTTAAAGGAAGTTTTTGAAAGCGCTGCTAAGGCGTTATTTGAGGTCATGATAAATACCGAGAAGGTGGATTTAAAGGAAGAGTACGAGGTAACTGTTGAGGGCATGGACTTATATCAGTTATTGTACAATTGGCTTGAGGAGCTTTTAATAATCTTTACGTCGCAGGGTTTAGCTATTGGAAAAACGTCGATCACTGATCTTAAATGTAATGGCGTATGCTACTTAAAAGCTAAGGTTTATGGAGAAAAATACTCAGTTGAGAAGCACGAAGCTAGAACTGAGGTTAAGTCCCCAACGTATTCCCTAATGGAGATTCGTGTGTCAAAAGACTTCGCTGAAGCAAAGTTTGTATTGGACATATAAAATCAGTTCATCTTTTTTAGCAACGTCGCTAAGCTTTTTAACACACTTCTCCTTTTCACGTATACTGGTGCTTCGTAAATGGTTAAAGTACCGCTAAAGAAGGTTGGAGATTTCACGTGGGAAATTCCTAAAAATTATAAACATGGTATGCGTGTTCCAGGCATAGTGTATGCTGATGAATACTTGTTAAGCAAAATGCATGAAGATTTAACCCTAGAACAGTGTGCTAATGTTGCTCATTTACCAGGTATCGTAAAGTTTTCAATAGTTATGCCTGATGGCCACCAAGGATATGGCTTCCCAATAGGTGGTGTTGCAGCTTTTGATGCCGAAGAGGGAGTGATATCACCTGGAGGAGTGGGCTACGACATAAACTGTGGCGTCAGATTACTTACAACCAATTTAAGCCTAAAGGACGTTCAGCCGAAGCTAAACCAGCTCGTAGATACGATATTTGACTTAGTGCCATCTGGATTAGGAGGCACTGGTCCTATACGGCTTTCTCCAACAGAGCTCGATAAGGTATTAGATACAGGTGTTGAGTGGGCTATTGAGCACGGCTACGGATGGGATGAGGACAAATATCATTGTGAAGAAAATGGAAGAATGAAGGATGCCGATCATACAAAGGTGTCAAGTCAAGCTAAGTCGAGAGGAGGTCCACAGCTTGGAACACTCGGAAGCGGAAACCATTTCTTAGAAATCCAAGTAGTCGATAAGATATACGATCAAAGAGTTGCTAAAGCCTTGGGGATAGAGTTTGAAGGGCAGGTAACTGTAATGATACATACTGGAAGCCGAGGTTTAGGGCATCAAGTTTGCAGCGACTACTTAAGAGTTATGGAACACGCGGTCAGAAAATATGGCATTAGCATACCAGACCGAGAACTCGTATGCGTACCTGCAAATAGTAAGGAAGCTCGAGATTACTTTGCTGCGATGAGCGCAGCTTGTAATTTCGCATGGGCAAATCGGCAATGTATAACACACTGGGTCAGAGAAGCCTTTAAGAGAGTGTTTAAGACTGATCCGGAGAAGCTTGGACTTAAGCTAGTTTACGATGTCGCACACAACATAGCTAAACGAGAAGTGCATAAAGTCAACGGTGTAAACAAGACCTTATATGTGCATCGCAAAGGAGCAACAAGAGCTTTCCCACCAGAACACCCAGATATACCGAGTGATTACAAGCATATAGGACAACCGGTATTAATACCTGGTAGCATGGGAACAGCTTCCTACGTATTAGTTGGCACTAGGAAGGCTATGGAACTAAGCTGGGGTTCAACAGCTCACGGTGCAGGACGCTTCTTAAGCAGAGAAGAAGCTGTTAGACGATATTGGGGAAGTGAAGTGAAGAGACAGCTTGAACAAAGAGGCATCCAGATAAGAGCTGCCAACATCAGAGTAGTAGCTGAAGAAGCCCCAGGAGCATATAAGGACGTAGATAGAGTCGCGGAGGTATCTCATAGAGTCGGCATTGCTACGCTAGTGGCTAGATTAGTGCCGATAGGAGTTACCAAAGGCTAAGCAGCTGAGCGTAGACTAGGCACGTCAATAGAGCAGCGATAACAGGTGTCAAAGCCCATAGGAAAAACACCCTAGCAACTAACGCGTAATTAATAGCTCTAACACCCTTGAAAATTCCCACGCCTAGAATAGCGCCTACAACAGCTTGTGTAATAGAAGCTGGACAACTTATCTGAGTTAAAGCGTGTATGACAAGAGCACTACTTACTTGTACAATAGCAGTAGCGGTAATTCCTAAGCCCACGAACTGCCCTCCAACTGTTTGACATACTTTAATGCTCTTAACACCTCCTAAGCCGGTTATCAGCCCCGCAATCAATAATAAGATCAGGGGAGGATGTGCTGAAGTAAGCCCTGAAATTAAGCCTACAGTATTAGCGCCTAGAACATATGCTATGTAGAAGCTTCCTATAAGCGATATAGCGCCTTCCAATAAAGCTGCGTCCAAAACTTTTCTAATAAGTCTCCTTAACTTCCTAACGACAGCGTAGACCACAAGTGACACAAAAGCTGCTACAGCTGGTGTTAAGACCCAAGCTATGGAGAAAACAGTAACTTGCCCCCATGGGATCTGCCCGCTGTAAAAACTAATACCCCAAGCTCCTCCAACAACAGCTAAAGTTACTGGTAAAGGGACTCCTATAGAAGTAGCAAAGAGAGTTATCGCTGTCGAAACCAGTAATATTGACGAGGATTCAAAGCCTAGACTAGTCCAAATGCTCTCGCTTAAGACCATTGAAAGCTTGTAGCCTTCTAAAAGAGCTCCCAACGTAACTCCTAGCATGAATATCGCTTGCCCAAGCCGTATGCTTGTCAATCCAGCGCCCATTAAAGCTCCTATCGCATTTGCTGCGTTATTTGCTCCCAACATGAATAAGCTAAATCCCCATAAAGCAGCAGACGACAATATGATAGCATACTGAATATCCACAAATTTCCCCTTTAAGCACCAACCTTGGTGACCATTATTGCTACTACGTCAGCCGCATCCTCTGCGTAATCTGCTATTTGATCAATTTGGAGTATGAACTCTCTAAGTTGAGTATAGGTAAGTGGACTTATCTTATCTTCGTTTTCATGTAATTTTCTAAGAAGCTCAAGCTTAATATCATCTAACCCTTCCTCCTCTCTTTCCACCTCATGAGCTTTTTCGAAAGCTTTATGGTAGTCTATATTAAGCAAATGTATGGCGTTTATCAAGCTGACAACTATATCATCAGCGCCCTTCGCCATTTTAGTTAGATCAAAGCCATCTCTTAGTAACTCCTCCATTTCCGCCTCTTTCACCTTCCTTAAAGAAATTGTTCGTGCAGCATCTTTTGCTGCACTAGCAATCTTATCAACACGGTCAATTAACCTTAAGTAATCTTCCCTCAGGCTCAAAAACACCTCTCCCTTACTTATCATCCACTCAATGCTTCTTCTCAAGTCATCAGCTTCTCTCTCTATATGCGCTATTTGCTCAGATAATGCCTTTACAGACTCCTGATCTTGTATGTTTAAGGCCTCAGTTAACTTAACTAAAAGCTCTGTAGTCTTCTTTATCATCTCAAGGTGTTTTTCGAAATCTGATAAAGCCTTATGCACGTTACTTAACATAAATTTGTTTAGAAAACTTCGTGCTCTCTTCAAGGAAGGTCTACTCCTCTATTTCTACAGCGATGTTTTCAGCTTCTTCAGCTTCAATAACCTTAATATGAAGTATCTTCCTGACTTCGTCGACAAATCCCTTAACAGCTTCTATAACTTCCTTTGCCCCCTTAATTTTAACTTTCTTAACTTCTCTTGATAATGCAATTCTCTTTCTAACTTTTTCAGCTCTAATAGCTGCAATAGCCTTAACAAGTGCCTCGCCAACTTTTTCATCTTCAACTCCTATTTCCGGTATTTCATCAAGACTAGGCCACCTAACACCGTGAATTGAAAGTTCTTGATTATGCTTTCTAAACAGGAGATGGTAAATTTCCTCAGTTATGTGAGGACATATAGGTGCTAACATTCTCATAGAAACCCAAAGCACCTTATATAGTGTGTAAAGCGCTGCTTTTCTGCTGGCTTCATTGCTCGGCATGTAAAGCCTATGTTTGACGCCTTCAATATATTGGTCGCAGAAATCAAGCCAGTAAAATCTCTGAATTCTATCTATGGCTATGTGAAAATCATACTTATCGTATGCTTCAGTAACTTCACGTAAAGCGTGTCTAAGCTTAGCTAAAATCCACTTATCGAGGATGTTTAAGTCTTCAACATTGATGTCCACCATGTTGTAGTCTTTAAGAAATGGGTAGACAAACCTTGTCGAAGACCACACTTTCTGTAAGAAACTTTTGCCATACCGCACAACTTCCCATTTAAACGGAAAGTCAGATCCTAGTGTAAGCGATAATAGTGCTTGTCGCATGGCATCTGCACCATATTTCGAAAGGCCTTCTTCAGGCATTACCACGTTACCGCGTGACTTAGACATTTTAAGACCATCAGGTCCAAGGATATGTCCATTAATTAATACTCCTTGAAATGGCTTTTCTCCAGTTTCGAGTAAACATCTAAGTACTGTATAGTAAAGCCAAGTTCTTATAATGTCGTGTCCTTGTTGTCTAATAGCAGCTGGGTAGATCTTCTCAAACATCTTCCTATCCGTAAAGTAACCTGTCACTATGAGAGGGGTAATGCTAGAATCAACCCAGCAATCGCAAACGTATTTAACCCCCTCAATCCTCGTTGAGCCACAAGCTGGACATCTACTTACTGGAGGAGGATCTTTTCTAGGGTCTACAGGCAACTTATCTTCATCTGGACATATCACAAACCCGCAGTCTAAGCAGTACCAGAAAGGTATTGGTGTACCAAAGGCTCTTTCCCTTGATATTACCCAATCCCATTCAATACTGTTAACCCAGTCTGCTAAGCGTTGCAACATGTACTCGGGGACCCACACCATCTCCCTACACTTTTCATACACTTGCTCCTTGAATTCCATGGACTTAATAAACCACTGTTTTCTTACCAAGAACTCTATAGGAGTCATGCAGTCAGCTCTTTCAGTATGGCAGAGCACCCTATGTCTAATTTTTTCAGTACGCGTTAAGAGGCCCATTTTCCTAAGATCTTCAGCAATAGCTTTCCTAGCTTCCTCCACGCTTAACCCATCATATCTACCTGTACCGACAATTCTACCATTTTCATCAAGAACTTGCGTGATGGGAAGATTATACCTCTGTTGCCACCTAATGTCCTGTTCATCGCCATACGTACATATCATAACAAGCCCTGTCCCAAATGAAGGGTCAACAGCATCGTCTTGTAAAATAGGCACTTCCCTCTCAAATATTGGTATCTTAGCTTTCTTACCTACAAGCCACGCATACCTCTCATCTCCTGGATTGTAAGCCAAGGCTTGACAAGCTGGTATTAACTCAGGTCTTGTCGTAGCAACTTCAACTCTCTTATCCTCAACTTGGAAGACTACATAGTACAGCAAGCCTTCCTTTTCAACGTATCCTAATTCTGCTTGCGCTAGCGCTGTTCCACACTTAGGGCACCAGTGAACAGGGAATTCCTTTTGATATATCAAGCCACGTTTAAAGAGATTTAACAAGGTTTTCTGAACACAAGCCCAATACCACTTATCCATAGTCCTATATTCAAATTGTTCCCAATCAGGTCTGTAGCCGAGTTTTATCATCATCTCCTTCATCTTAGAAATCATGAGCTCTGTCCATTCAACACACTTAGCTCTAAAACGCTCTGGGTCATCTTTAGGAATTTTCCACACATACTGCACCTTTAGTTCCGTCGGAAGCCCCTGACAATCCCACCCCTGAGGTAATAGGACATTAAATCCCCGCATCCGCTTATATCTAGCAATCACGTCGTTTAAGATATTCCAATAAGCATGGCCCATGTGAAGTTCTCCTGATGTAAAAGGAGGTGGCGTATCTATTACGAAGGGAGGCTTATTGCTATCCTTGTCAAAGCGGTAAACTTGTTTGTAAACCTCTTCGCTTAGCCAATATCTCTGCCACTTCTCCTCAACACTTTTAGGGTCATAAAGCTTGGGCAAGGTTTCTTCCATAACGTTCACCAAGCTACTTGCCCTCTTTACGCTCTAAATCCTTCCTCTCCTTTTCTTTGCTCAACACATCCAACATCTTTACAGCGAAAGTTCCCTCAATCCTATCAATCTCATCTTGTAAGGTAACGGTGCCCTCTTTCTCAAAACTGCTTAAAACTTCCGCTATTGGCTTACGATGCCTTTCCTCGATATCCCTAACCTTACGCTGAAACTCTTCTATGCCAAAGCCCCCCATCTCTTCAACGCATGGAGGAGGCTTTATGCCAATTTTCTCACATAGCCTAACCATTAGTAAACAAGTTTCGGGGTCGCGGTCGGCTGGACAGTTAAAGTTACAATGAGCTAGCGCGTATCTAAGCAACGCCTTTAACTCTTCTACTTTCAATGATATTTCCATAACCCTTCAAACCTTAAAATAAGCAAAACTTCTTTAAATCTAACGGTCAGAGCATTAAGGCCTCAGCGCATGAATGGCTCTACATCAAGCTTCCGCGAACTCGGCAAACTCGTCATCGGCCAAGTGAAAATACCTAATTGACTGCAATAAACTTTACTCGAGGAAGATCCTCGGCTTACATACGCAAGAGTTAAGAGTTCTGAGGCACTAGAAAAGCATGGGGATGAAGCATGGGAGGTAGGCAGAGAACAACACTACTAGAACTTGCCAGCAAAAGTGAGCAGAAAGCGGGTGAAGAATCTAGTAAGAGCTCTAAGAAGAAGGAAAAGGGTAAGTAGCATAGTAAGGACGGAAGGAGATGGTCTTAAAGCGTAGAGAGGACATAACCGTATACATTCCAGCATCAATAGTATCAGATGTCCCACATTTAAGGGAGAAGACCGCTAAAGTAGGCGTAATAGGTAGGTCGTTAGCAACATATCGCGTAAACAACGTAGTGATTTACAGAGATAGAGACAGTAAAACTGAAGATGGGCTTTTTATCGCAAAAGTCTTGAAGTATATGGAGACACCGCAATATCTTAGAAAGCATATATTTCCGTTAACGCAGGAGCTTAAATTTGCTGGGATACTACCTCCACTTAGAACTCCACATCACCCTCTAGAATCTACAATAAGCGCTCTCCCCGAGGTATCTTACCGCGACGGCGTTGTGGTCAAAACATTACGCTCCGGTTCGATTATCGAGGCAGGCTTAGATAAGCCCGTACATGTAAACACTAAACTTAAGCGAGGATTAAGAGTATCACTTCTCCTACGCAAAGAAGAAGGTAACTTAAAAGCGCAACTAGTTCAAAAGGAAGATATACCCTTATACTGGGGGTTTAACGTTTTCTTTGAAGATCAGCCAATAACTAAGATTTTAGCAAGTCAAAAATACGACTTAACGATAGCGACCTCAAAATACGGCGTTAATTTACACTCGGTGTTAAATGACTTAGTGAATAGATGGCGGCGCTCTAACAAGATCGCTATACTATTCGGTTCACCGTCAAAGGGGCTATATGAGATATTCTCAGAGGAGGGAGCTAAGCTACGAGACCACGTGGACTACGTTGTAAATTTCATACCAAATCAAGGCGTAGAAACCGTGAGAACTGAGGAAGCTTTACAAGCTGTTTTAGCGATATTAAACGCACTAGCGTAACTTTCATTGCACGATAGATAGAGTTATATTAGAGGTTCGTTTTTCAAAAGCCGACTTAGTAGGAGAAGCCATGGGTGTAGGGAATGGGTCATCGAAGGACAAGCGCGCCTCGTAGAGGCTCATTAATGTACTATCCGCGCGTAAGAGCTAGAAGCATAGTAGCCAGGATTAGGACCTGGCCAGATGTGAAGCTTGATACGCCCAAGTTGCTTGCTTTCGCGGGATATAAAGCTGGGGTTACGCATGCTATTGTTGTTGAAAACAGACCTGGAAGCCCATTATTGGGGAGAGAGGTCGTTAAGGTAGTAACGATAATTGATGCCCCGCCTCTCTTAATTTGTGGGCTTAGAGCTTATACATCGACGATTGACGGGCTAAAGACGCTAGGTGAAGCGTGGGCTAAAGAGCTCCCCCGCGATTTAGATCGCGTCTTGACAATGCCTAAAGACTATGATCCATCTCCTGCGCTCAAAGCGATTGAATCGAACTTAGATAAGATTTGTGAAATACGCGCCATAGTTTGTACGCAGCCTAGAAAATCAGGGCTAGGAAAGAAAACCCCGGAGATCTTTGAAGTGAAGGTTGGTGGGGATGTTAAGGCAGCTTTTGAATACTTGAAGGGCATGCTTGGTAAAGAAGTTAGAGTAAAGGATGTCTTTAATGAAGGACAAGTAGTCGATGTCATCTCAATAACTAGGGGCAAAGGTTTTCAGGGAGTTGTAAAGAGGTTTGGTGTTAAGATCATGCCTAGATGGCATAAGCATAGGAAAGGTCACCGTGTTGTAGGAGCTATAAGCCCCTCAGCTCCAAGCATGATGTGGACGGTCCCGCGACCAGGACAAATGGGTTTCCATCAGAGGACGGAGTATAACAAGATAATACTGAAAATCGGTGAGAATGGAAAGGAGATAACCCCCAAATCTGGCTTTCACAGATATGGAGTAATTAAAGGCGACTACATAGTAGTCGAAGGTACCATACCAGGACCTGTGAAGCGCTTAATAAAGATAAGATTTCCAATAAGACCTCCCAAGAAGATTGCTCCAGAACCTCCTAAAATTGTGGGGATAAGCCTATAGGTGATAGCGAATGAGTGCTGAACAACAAGTTCCGGTGTTCGGCTTAGATGGTAGCCAGCTAGGTCTAGTTAAACTGCCATCAGTTTTCCAAACAGCCATAAGACCGGATCTAATTAGAAGAGCCGTAATTTCTGCGTTAACTGCTCGCATCCAGCCAAAGGGAAGAGACCCGATGGCTGGTAAAAGAACCACAGCTGAGAGCTTAGGACCAGGATACGACCTGTCAAGAGTTCCCAGAGTAAAAGGAGAGATGTATCCTAAGGCTGGCATGGCTGCCTTTGCACCTTTCACAGTTAAGGGTAGAATGACCTTCCCACTAACTACTGAGAAGATTTACCATGAGAGAATTAACGTTAAAGAACGTAGGTTAGCTCTAAAATCAGCTATAGCTGCCACTGCTAATAGAAGCTTTGTTGAAAAACGCGGCCATGTAATCGAAGGTGTCCCCCACATACCTCTCATAGTGTCCGATGAGTTACAGAAGGTTTCTAAAGCTAAGGAGTTAAAGAAGATCTTAGAAAAGCTTTCGCTAACAGGAGACTTGATGAGGGCAAAAGAGGGTATTAGAATAAGGGCTGGAAAAGGCAAGATGCGGGGTAGAAAGTATAAAGTACCTAAAAGCATACTCTTCGTAATAGCCAAAGATGAGGGTATTAGAAAAGCTGCTAGAAACTTTCCCGGAGTAGATGTGGCAACCGTAGAGGAGCTTAACGTATTATTATTAGCTCCAGGTGGGCATCCCGGAAGGCTAACGGTATGGACGGAATCTGCTCTGAGAAAGCTCGAAGATAAGTTTAAGGCAGCTTAGAGGTGCTCACAATGGACCCATATGACGTGATAATCAGGCCTGTATCCTCTGAGGCAGCGTTAGATAGGATTGAAAAGGAGAATAAGCTTACGTTCATAGTTTCAATTAAAGCAAATAAGCATATGATTAAACAAGCTGTTGAAAAGCTGTATAACGTTAAAGTTGTTTCAGTTAACACAATGATAACGCCTAAAGGAGAGAAAAAGGCTATCGTACGCTTAGCTCCAGAGTACAAAGCTTCTGAAATAGCCACAAAGCTCGGCTTACTGTGAGGTGAAAGGGCTGTGGGTAAGCGCTTACTTGTGCAACGCAGAGGTCGTGGAGGTTCAGTTTTTAGAGCTCCTTCGTGGAAGAGGATAGGGGCGGTCAAGTACTTACCTCCTTCAGCTGCTGAAAAAGAGAATTTCATCGAAGGAGAGGTCGTCGACTTAGTTCATGACCCTGGAAGAAATGCTCCAGTAGCCATAGTTAAGCTTAGCAATGGCGCCGAGCAACTTCTAGTTGCTGTTGAAGGAATGTACGTAGGCCAAAAGCTTCAATTTGGCGCTAAGGCTGCTCCGAACGTCGGTAATGTGCTTCCATTAAAGAGCATACCGGATGGCTCCTTTGTCTGCAACATAGAGTCGTTGCCAGGAGATGGCGGTAAATTCGTTAGAAGCTCTGGCCTCTACGCTACAGTACTTTCACATGCCGGAGAGAAAGTGATGGTACAGCTGCCTTCAGGGCAAATAAAGCAGTTTT